>ERZ724526.1468-NODE-1468-length-12176-cov-6.347331_pt1 | contig 12176 bp, 8 predicted proteins | sample MGYA00376059_ERZ724526 | MGnify/ENA primary metagenome ERZ724526 (study PRJEB28724, sample SAMN07190883) | activated sludge metagenome | isolation source: activated sludge of sewage treatment plant in Hong Hong | place: Hong Kong | collected 2016-03-17 ... | reverse complement strand
ACCAATTGATCCATGACTTTTCTGATGCGTTTGACGCGTTCTGCGACGTCTAAAATTTTGGTTTGAATTTTTAGTTTATCAGGGCCAGAAAGGTTGTACTCTCGGCTACTTTGGATCAAAGAAATAATCCGTTCCGCTGCAATCGGTGGACTGGGCACGAATTGAATGAGTATACTTTCGCTACTCGCATCGATACGCAGGATGCCCAGTGGTTTCGCAGCAATCCGTAACCGATGCGAATCCAAAAGGGCTCGCGCTGGCTCAGGCAGCAATCCAAAACGATCAATAAGTTCGCGCTGCATATCATCGAGCTGACCATCGTCTTCGCAATTGGCCATGCGCTTATAAAGCACGAGTCTTTCATGAATGTCGTTGCAATAGGTTTCTGGTAGCAGCGCTGGCACATGCAATTTGATCTCAGTTGCAACCCCGAGGGGGTGTTGTAAATCGGGTTCTTGGCCTGCTTTAAGCGATTTGATCGCACTATCGAGCATTGTACTATAGAGATTGAAGCCGATTTCCTGCATTTCACCGCTTTGGGATTCACTCAGTACAGCACCTGCGCCGCGAATTTCGAGGTCATGCATGGCCAGATAAAAACCAGAACCTAATTCTTCCATGGATTGAATGGCTTCGAGTCTTTTTTTGGCCTGAGCGCCTAATGCTTCTTCATCCGGTGTTAGTAAGTAGGCATAGGCTTGATGGTGGGAGCGCCCGACTCTACCTCGCAATTGATGTAGCTGTGCCAAGCCAAATTTATCTGCACGGTAAATGATGATTGTATTCGCGCTTGGAATATCAATACCGGTTTCAATGATAGTGGTACAAAGCAGTAAATTGAAGCGTTGTTGATAAAAGTCGCGCATGACATGCTCCAACTCGCTTTCGCGCATTTGTCCGTGAGCGATATGGATACGTGCTTCAGGGAGGAGGCGAGTTAGCTTATCAAACATACTTTGAATGGTGCTAACTTCATTGTATAAAAAATAAATCTGACCACCGCGCTTTAATTCCCGTAAGCAAGCTTCTCGAATGATCCCTTCAGCAAAGGGGTGGACGAACGTCTTAATTGCTAGCCTTCTTTGCGGTGCCGTTGCGATGATAGAGAAATCGCGTAACCCTTCCAATGACATGGCGAGTGTGCGCGGGATAGGGGTAGCCGTTAGCGTCAGAACATCTACTTCCGCGCGCATCTTCTTCAATTGCTCCTTCTGCCGTACACCGAATCGGTGTTCTTCATCGATGATGACTAACCCTAGGTTTTTAAACTTTACTTTTTCTTGGATTAATTTATGTGTACCGATGATGATATCAATCTGTCCTTTACTCAATAAATCTAGGGCGAGCGTCTGTTCTTTGGCTGAACGAAAGCGCGAAAGCTCAGCAATTTTTACCGGCCATTGATCAGCAATCAAACCAAATCGATCAGAAAAGTTTTGAAAATGCTGCTCGGCCAAAAGGGTCGTGGGAACGAGTACTGCCACTTGCTGGCCGTCGGCGACTGCAATAAATGCCGCACGTAGCGCTACTTCGGTTTTACCAAACCCGACATCACCACAAATCAAACGATCCATGGGTTTACCGGAAGTGAGGTCGGTGATGACGGCTTGAATTGCAGCTGCTTGATCGGTAGTCTCTTCAAAACCGAAGCCTTCCGCAAAAGCTTCGTAATCACGTTGTTTGAATTTGAATGTGTGGCCTTGGCGTGAAGCACGTTGCGCATAAAGATTAAGTAATTCGGCTGCTGTATCTCGGACTTGTTGCATCGCCCGGCGTTTGGCTTTTTCCCATTGCCCGCTACCAAGCTTGTGTAGCGGTGCTGATTCAGGGGAAACGCCACTGTAGCGGCCGATCAGATGCAAATGCGATACCGGAACATAGAGTTTGTCGTTGCCCTCATATTCAAGGGCCAGAAATTCGCTGTTACCTTCACCGAAATCGAGATTGACTAATCCCAGATAGCGACCAATACCGTGCTGTTCGTGTACGACAGGATCGCCGATTTTGATCTCAGAAAGATCGCGGAGTAGGGTATCTGTCGAAGTAGTTTTGCGAGAATCCCGGTTACGTCGCCCATGCATATAGGTAGCGTAAAGCTCGTTCTCCGTGATGAAAGCAAATTGATCGGAACCAAGTTCTGTGCTCAGCACAAAACCACTTTGTATCGGTCCTGCGCAGAGCATGAATGGGCTGTTGCTGCTATTGAATTCAGCATGGCTTTGACAGATCCCAGGGGATAAGCCGTGGTCTTGTAAATATTCGTAAATGATTTCGCGCCGACCGATACTCTCAGCAATTAATAAAATCCTGCCGCCGGTAGAATTGAATGCTGAGATAAAACCAGCTAATTTTTCCAGCGGATTAGCAGCATGGCGGTCAACCCTTACGCTTGGCGGTGACTGCGCCAGCACTTCATCCGATTGCTCGAGCTGCTGTGAGGTAATTTGAATACGTGCGTAAGATTTTAAGTGGCCGAAAAAATTGTCTGTCGTCAAAAATAGGTCGACAGGCGGCAGTAAAGGGTGATCAGTATCGCCGCGCAATAACTGATAACGCGATTGAGTGTCACGCCAGAACTGATCGGTAGCGGTATAAACATCTTGGTGCAAGCAGATTAAACTGTCTTGAGGTAGATAATCAAAGATCGTTGCCGTTTGCTCAAAGAAAAGCGGTAGGTAATATTCAATCCCTGCTGGGGTTGAACCCTTACTGATTTCTTTATAGATTTTACTGCGAGAAGGATCACCCTCAAATTTTTCCCGGAAATTGACACGGAATTGTGAACGACCTGTCTCATCGAGTGGGAATTCACGTGCAGGTAGTAACCGAATTTCACTAACCGGATAGATGCTACGTTGCGTATCGGCATCGAAAGTTCGAATCGTTTCGATTTCATCATCAAACAGATCAATACGATAAGGAAGTGCACTGCCCATTGGAAACAGATCGACTAGCCCACCTCTTACGCTATATTCCCCAGGAGATAGCACTTGATTCACATGGGAATAGCCAGCCAGCGTCATTTGATTGCGGAAATGCGGTAGATCGAGCGTACTTCCTTGCTTGATAAAAAAAGTGTGAGCAGCTAGGAATGCTTTAGGGCAGATGCGATAAAGCGCAGTGGTTGCAGGTACGATCAAGATATCGTAGGCCGCATTCATTACTTGATAGAGCGTTGCTAATCGCTCGGAGATTAGATCATAGTGAGGTGAAAAGGTATCGTAAGGTAATGTCTCCCAGTCAGGTAATAAATAAATTTTGGCTTTAGGGAGAAAGAATGGAATCTCTTCAAATAACCGCTGAGCATCGAGCGCATTAGCCGCGATAATGGCTACCGATTGAGGGGAGGCTAGCGATTGAATGAGTTTTGTCAGCAATAACGTATCACTCGAACCCGTAAGGCCAGTATAACGCAGGAGTTGGCCAGGAGCCGGTAAGACTATTTTAGACTGCATGGGAAAATCGGTTTTTTATCGACAAATTGCTTAATGTACTAGTATGAATAAGGCGCCTGCGAGACCAATTGCGGTCATGATCATTCCAAAAGCAGTTCGTTTGTTCAGGAGTGAACTGCCAATACTGAAAATCAAACCCAGCTTAAAAATAATATTCGAGATGATCGCGAGCGTAATCGCGGTGACCGCTTCCGATATTTGAAGCTTACCGAGCTCTAACAGGCGAAGACTACTCAGCGTGATGGCATCGACATCGGTAAGCCCTGAGATAATTGCGACCATGTATAAACCGCTACTGCCCGCAATATCGGAGAGCCATGTACTCATGAATAACACGAGTGCGTAAAGTACGCCAAATCCCGCTGCAGTTGAAAATTCGGTTGGATTCTTGGTTTCTGGAATAGGCAGTTCTTCTTGCTGCGTAAAGTCACGCCACCAAAAAATGGTAACGGTTAGACCTAAGATAAGACCACTACCGAGAACTGGCAGCAGCATCGGTAATACCTTAGGAGAAAGTGCTGCACTGATCACGGCGAGCCGGATGAGTACGGTGAGATTGGCAAGCAAGATCACAACTACCGCAAGCTTAGCTAAATTAATGTTTTCTTCGCTGCGACGTGTAAAAACCATCGTTGTAGCCGTGCTGGAAACTAATCCACCGAGTACGCCGAGTAGCACGGCGCCATAGCGATGACCGATAAAACGTAAAGCAACGTAGCCTGTGAGACTAATGCCTGAAATCAATACCATCATCAACCAGATTTGATAGGGATTGAATGCTTCATAAGGCCCATAATTTTTATCCGGTAGAATGGGCAAGATGATAAAGGTGAGAACAGCAAATTGCAGCATCGATATCAAGTCACGCCGTTCGAGATTCTGTGTTAGTCCGTGTAGCTCAGTTTTAAAATAGAGTAATATCGTTGTCACAATCGCAAGCATGACAGCGAGGGTCGTATCGCCATACCAAACCAGAACACCCAGGCTATAGCAGATCAAAATGGCTGTAACAGTGGTTGTTCCAGGATCAGGGTCTTCGTGGTTTCTTAAGTTAGCGATAATCGTCATGGTGCCGACAAGCAAGAATCCAGCTAAAAGTAACCATGGTGAATTGGTTTTTTGTGATAATAATGCTGCTAGTGTGCCGAGCATCGAAACTAATGCAAATGTGCGCAATCCAGCTTTTGCAGCTTGACTTCGCTCGCGCTCCAGGCCGATTAAGAGCCCGATTGCGAGACTGGTTGCAAAGGTTAGAAAATGCTCAAGTTCTCCACCTGGTTGGAATGGGCTAATCATTTTTTATTTCGTTATTATTATCTGACCAGTGTTCAATTAATAGTTGTAGTGTCGTGTTTCCATTGAATTCATTCGCTTGCAAGCGAAAGACAGCTTGAATGCATTCCGGTAACGGTTCAGTCTGGAAAAATAAAATCGCATCATAGCTGGTATTTGAAATTAGTTTTCGCAGCTTTAATTTTAAATGTTTTTCACCTACGATACGTTGATTTTCCACATAAAACCGCGCATTAAAGCTTGGCTCGGGAAAACCATGACCCCAAACAACTTCGGCAAACGATTGCGCAAGCGCTAAACTTAATTCAGTCTCGTTTAAATCCCCATCGGTTTCAATCTGTTGCGTTAAATCAGCCGGAGTCAACAATTGCTGAGCTATTTGCTCAAAGGCTGCTTGAAAACGTTGAAAATCGTGCTCCATGATGGTCAATCCTGCGGCTGCAGCGTGACCACCAAACTTTTTGATCAATCCCGGGTTACGTTTGGATACCAGATCAAGTGCGTCCCTTAAGTTGATGCCAGCAATCGAACGTCCCGACCCTTTGATTTCGCCCTCATTCCCTGGCGCAAAAATAATGATGGGCCGATGAAATTTTTCTTTGACGCGAGAAGCAATCAATCCAATGACGCCTTGATGCCAATTAGGATCATAGAGACAAATGCTATAGACAGATTCGGCGGGCTGTTGAAATTTTATATTGAGCGCTAGCTGATCCAGTGCAGAATCTCGCATGGTTGCTTCTATTTCGCGGCGTTGCCGATTGAGCCTATCTAACTCACTTGCAATTTCAAACGCTCGGCCTTCATCATCGGTAATTAGGCATTCTATACCTAACGTCATATCATCCAATCGACCTGCTGCGTTGAGTCGTGGGCCAATCACAAAGCCAAGCTCATTCGTCGAGATACGTTGATAGTCGCGTTTTGCGACTTTGAGCAACGCGTAGATACCTGTGCAGGCTTTACCATTGCGAATACGGTGTAGGCCATGTTTGACCAAAACTCGGTTATTCCAGTCAAGCTTAACGACATCTGCTACTGTACCTAGTGCAACGAGATCAAGTAGGCTAGCGAGGTTCGGTTCCTTAAAACAGTTATTAAAAACGCCTCTTTTGCGTAATTCTGCGCGAAGTGCCAGCATGACGTAAAAGATGACCCCGACCCCTGCTAGATTTTTGCTGGAAAATGGGCAGCTAGGTTGGTTCGGATTGACGATAACGGCTGCATTGGGGAGGTGTTCACCTGGTAAGTGATGATCGGTAATGAGTACGCGTATTCCTAAACGGTTTGCTTCTTCAACGCCTTCAATGCTGCTTATCCCGTTGTCGACGGTAATGATGATATCAGGTCGATATTCGGAATTACTGGTTGCAGCAAGGTTGACGATTTCAGGGGTTAGGCCGTAGCCATACTCAAAGCGATTGGGTACTAGATAGTCTACACAGGCTCCAAATTTTCTAAGTGCTCGAATAGCAACCGCGCAGGCAGTTGCTCCGTCCGAATCGTAATCAGCGATAATGAGTAAGCGTTTTTGGTCGGCGATGGCGTCTGCTAGGACTACTGCCATCTCAGCAATATTTTTTAGCTGCTCAAATGGCAATAATTTTGATAACGCCGCCTCTAATTGACTCGGTTGTTCAATTCCACGTGCTGCGTAGATACGCGCTAGAATCGGGGAGCAACCTTGCTGAACTAGCCAATCAAAAATAGCTTGAGGGAAAACACGAGTAGTAATATTAGGCATTTGCCTAATAGTTTAGCATGGAGTAAAACAGGATTTAGCGGGGGCTTCAGACCCATGGACACGGGCATGAATCGTTTTAATCAGCCTGATCTGATGCCTCAGGGTTAGCAGCGTCGATCTTTTCGACCTTGAGTAAATGCAGGCGCCGACTATCAGCACGGAGTACCGTGAATCGATAATGGTCGATAATCACAGACTCACCATTCTTAGGCATTCTACCGAATTTATTAGTTACGACGCCTCCAATCGTATCAAAATCTTGATCACTGAACGCTGCGCCGAGTGTTTCATTAAAACTAGCAACCTCAGTTATGGCTTTGACACGATAATGTCCGTTCGTCTCTGCAACAATATTTGCTTCATTCTCATCGAAATCATATTCGTCTTCAATATCACCGACAATTTGCTCTAGCACATCTTCAATGGTTACCAGGCCAGCGACACCACCATACTCATCCACAACAATTGCGATATGGTTGCGATTGCTACGAAAGTCTTTTAGCAAGATGTCGAGTCGCTTGGATTCAGGGATAAACACGGCGGGACGCAGCATTTCACGAACATTAAAACTCTCTTGCTCAGAATAGTACCGCAGCAAATCCTTAGCGAGCAGTATTCCTATGATTTGATCTTTACTTCCATCGGTTACTGGGAAACGAGAATGCCCCTTCTCGATGACAAAAGGGATGAATTCAGCAGGTTTTTCGCTGATATCGATGGTATCCATATGGGAGCGCGGAATCATGATGTCGCGAACTTGCATTTCCGACACATGCATTACACCTTCAATCATGGTCAGTGCATCCGCATCAAGCAAATTCCTTTCGTACGCAGAATGTAAGAGCGCTACTAGTTGTTCGCGATCTTCCGGTTGTCGCATGAGGAGTGAACCGATATGCTCAAACCAACTGATCTTGGGAGAGGAATGATTCATGATTAGTCTCATCATTTATAAGTTATGTGTTATTTGGATGTAGCTAAAACAAGTTATTAATATTTGCAGCGCTTATCTAACAATAGGGGTCTGGATAACCCAGTTGAGTCATAAGCTGTGATTCGAGCTGCTCCATATCTGCTGCCTCTGAATCAGTTTCATGGTCATAACCCTGAAGGTGCAATACACCGTGAATGGTGAGATGTGCATAATGGGCGTCAATACTTTTGTGTTGTTCTTGCGCTTCACGAATTACTACCGGCGCGCACAGTACAATATCGCCGGTTAAAGGCGATGAGTCATCATAGGTAAATGTCAAAACATTGGTAGGATAAGCTTTTTCCCTAAAGCGCTGATTTAGTGATAGGCCCTCTTCTTGATCAACGATGCGAATTACGATTTCTGCGCTTTGTACTAATGCTGCTTTGACCCATTTACGAAAATGGTGGCGATTCGGTGTTTCGGGGAACTTTGAAACATATTGAACCATCAGCGATAATTTATTCGAGGTTTTCTCAACAGTATTGCTCGGAATAGAAATAGGTTTACGCTTGTTCGCTGTGCTGCTCATAAGCATTAACAATTCTTTGTACGAGGGGGTGACGTACCACGTCTTCTGATCTGAAATGAGTAAAAGCAATACCTTTAATTTGCTTTAACACCTGCTCTGCATCAATTAATCCACTTTTCTGATGTTTGGGTAGATCAATTTGAGTGATATCACCGGTGATCACTGCTTTAGATCCAAAGCCGATTCGTGTCAGAAACATCTTCATTTGCTCAGGTGTCGTATTCTGTGCTTCATCCAGGATGATGAAAGATTGATTCAGCGTGCGACCACGCATAAATGCTAGCGGTGCAATTTCAATTGTATTGCGCTCGAATTGACGACTCGTTTTATCAAATCCCATTAAATCATACAGTGCATCGTAAAGGGGACGTAGATAAGGATCTACTTTCTGAACCAGATCGCCTGGTAAAAAACCAAGTCGTTCTCCTGCTTCAACAGCCGGTCTCACTAGAATGATCCGCGATACCATTTCTCGTTCGAGTGCATCGACTGCGCTTGCAACTGCAAGATAAGTTTTACCCGTACCTGCGGGACCTATACCAAAAACGATATCATGATCTTGAATTTGTTGGAGATATTGGCCTTGACGTAAACTTCGCGCATGAAGATTATTTCGACGTGTCATCAACTTTGGTGATGAGGTGGCGTCAATTGCAGGATCAATCGATTGGCTCAGTTGACTCGATAAGTTAGCGGCTTCGATCAAGCCTAATTGGACTTGCTCAATACTTAACTGATGATGGGATTGATTATAAAAATCCCTAAGAACTTGCGCTGCGATCTCTGTTTGATTGGATTGCCCCTTGAGAACGAAATGCTCACCTCGTCTGGCAATATTAACATCTAGGGCATTTTCGATTTGTTTGAGATTTTCATCTAATGCCCCGCAGAGATTAGCAAGGCGCTGATTATCCGTGGGGGAGAAAGAAATTTCTACAGGTTTAGGTTTCAAAACGATAATTAATTGAAAACGATTAGCGCATTCTCGCAGGGGTTAAATGAGTTTGCAAGTGTTAAAAGCTATCTTCTTAATCGTTTATTTCAGAATTTCTCCACGCAGGGAATGGGGCAACGCCGCTGTAATTTTAATATCGATGAACTGACCGATTCGATTCGGATCACCAATAAAGTTAACCATGCGATTATTTTCTGTTCTACCGCATAATTCGTCTGCACTTTTCTTAGAATAGCCCTCAATAAGGATACGTTGAGTTGTGCCAACCATATTCTGACTGATTGAAGTTGCGTGTTGCGCAATTTTTTCTTGTAAACGGTGCAGTCGCTCTAATTTAATTTCTTGGGGGGTATCATCCGGTAAGTCAGCAGCAGGGGTTCCTGGTCGTGGGCTATAAATGAAGCTAAACGATTCATCGAAATAAACTGCTTCGATCAATTTCATGGTTGCTTCAAAGTCAGCCTCTGTTTCACCTGGAAAGCCAATAATAAAATCAGAACTAATCGAGATATTAGGACGTAAAGCCCTTATTTTACGGATAATGGATTTGTACTCGATCGCACTATAGCCTCGTTTCATTGCAGCGAGAACTCGATCAGAACCTGATTGAACGGGTAAGTGGAGGTGATTCACTACTTTGGGTAGCTTTGCATAAACATCGATGAGTCGAGTTGTAAATTCCTTGGGATGCGAGGTGGTGAAGCGGATACGTTCTATATCTGGAATTTCATGAATGAATTCAAGTAATAATGCAAAATCGACAATTTCGCCGCTGTCCATTTTGCCGCGATAAGCGTTTACATTTTGGCCGAGTAAGTTGACTTCTTTAACGCCTCGCAACGTTAAATGGGCAACCTCAACCAGAATGTCATTCAGCGGGCGTGATACTTCTTCACCACGGGTATAGGGAACAACACAGAAGCTGCAATATTTACTGCAACCTTCCATGATAGAAACAAAGGCCGTAGCCCCTTCGGTGCGCGCAGGAGGCAAATGGTCAAATTTCTCGATTTCTGGAAAAGAAATATCAACTTGAGAGCGACCCGTTAATTCACGCTTTCTGATTAATTCAGGTAAACGATGTAAGGTTTGAGGTCCAAATACGAGATCAACAAAAGGGGCACGCTTAATTATCTCATGTCCTTCTTGGCTAGCAACGCATCCTCCTACGCCGATTAGCAAGTTTGGATTCTTCTCTTTTAAATGCCGAACCCTTCCAAGATCATGGAAAACCTTTTCTTGCGCTTTCTCACGAACAGAGCATGTGTTAAATAAGATAACATCGGCTTCTTCAGGTTTATCGGTTAACTCAAGACCTTTAGCGGAATGAAGGACATCAGCCATTTTATCCGAGTCATACTCGTTCATTTGGCAACCAAATGTTTTAATATAAAGTTTATTATTCACTGATTAAAAAAAATTAAACTGCAGAAAGCAGAAGAATTATTTAGTATATATGGGTTGTGCTTAGGATTCTATGCTTATCCTTAGGCGAATACTTACTACAGGGTTACTTCATTCCTTCTAGCCGCAACCCCAAATTATTATGCCTAATTCGATAAATAATTTAACTTCCAGTTCGCAAGACAAAGATGGTCTGCATATTCTGCGTTTACATGATTCATGGATTATGCGCTGGCTTTACCTGGGAGTGGGTATCACAGCCTTATTGCTGGGTATTTTAGGGATATTTCTGCCTATTTTGCCGACTACCCCTTTTATTTTATTAGCAGCCGCATGTTTTGCAAGGAGCTCCGAAAGATTCCATGTTTTTTTACTCGGTAATCGTATCACTGGACCGATTATCTACGAGTGGTGCATGCATCGCAGCATTCCACGCCGTGTCAAACGTTGGGTTTATTTGATGATTACTTTGTCTTTTGGAAGCTCGATCGTTATTGTTTCAGCGATATGGCTCAAACTAATGCTAGTAATTCTAGCTATCGTGCTGACTCTATTTATTTGGCGCATCCCTGTAAGGGATAGAGCCGAAGCTGGTTAGCGTAACAGGATTAGTCGAGGAACTGCATCAACATCACACCAAACAATTGCGTTTTGTTTGAATTGTATCCCGATTTGAATCGAATGAAGTAAGTCGATTCCAAGCGTAAGATAACTGGATTCTGCTGGCCAGTGATTTCGTGGATCAATACTCTCGCCTGGGTAAATCCAGGGTGAATAATGGGTTAATTGCTTATGAAGTTGGATTTGTAATAGATCATTGATTGGAGTGCATTGAAGTTGGCTATGAGGATTGCAAGCAGTGATAAATAGCGCATTGGTTAGCTTTGCTCCAATCATCAAGCGTGAAAGTATGTCACAATATTGACCAATTCTGAGCGTCATTTTTCCAAAGTGGCTATCTGTTTGATAGAAGGCACTAAGATAGTTTTGGATTAGTTGGGTTGAGAGCGCGCTTTGCGTTAAACTTTTTTCTAGAATGATCATTTGATTCTGATAGAGATCAGCAAAGTGGGATGTCTGCATATCGAAGGAAAGGTGTTATTAGGATATGAGTGAGCACGTATGAAGTTGTTTATTTTAATCATTTTATTTTTCTTTGCACTAAACGTGATTGCAGAGGGCTCATCACGCAGCATTGTTCCTGATACCATGACTGAGCGTGTTAGAGCGTGCACGATTTGTCACCAGGATGGAGACCATGATCAAGCGAGGAGTACTTATTATCCTCGCATCGCTGGGAAGCTTGAAGGGTATCTATTTAACCAGTTACGCCACTTTCGAGATGGGCGGCGATATCACCAACCTATGGCGCTCTTACTTGAGAATATGTCTGATGACTATTTGCAAGCGATAGCACGTCATTTTTCTCAATTGAATGTTCCGTATCCTTCACCTGAATCGATTGATTTAAAATCTAACGAAATTCAATTAGTAGAAAAACTCATTCGGTTGGGTGATCCACAACGCAATATACCAGCATGTAGTGCTTGTCATGGTGATACCTTAATGGGTAATACACCGTATATTCCAGGTTTATTGGGCTTACCTAGTGCTTATTTGACAGCGCAATTGAGTGGCTGGCGAAGCGGAAGTTTGATTCGTGGGCAAGTAACGAATTGCATGTCTGAAATCGCTAAGCAGCTTAGCTATGATGAGATTATTGCTATATCGAGATGGTTGGCTACTCAAGCTGTAGAAGGAGAAGCTCAAAAAGTGCTTTCGCCCGATTTGATAAAGCGATGTCAATCGATTTTTCTGGA
>ERZ724526.1464-NODE-1464-length-12200-cov-5.247427_pt1 | contig 12200 bp, 10 predicted proteins | sample MGYA00376059_ERZ724526 | MGnify/ENA primary metagenome ERZ724526 (study PRJEB28724, sample SAMN07190883) | activated sludge metagenome | isolation source: activated sludge of sewage treatment plant in Hong Hong | place: Hong Kong | collected 2016-03-17 ... | reverse complement strand
GGTTAGCTTTATACAAATGAAAGGGGCGGTGAAAAATATAAAAGTGCAGCACAAGGATTAATCACTTTGGCAACCTATGGCGTAGGTATGCTCATTGGTTTTAAGGTTGCCGGATGGGTGGCTGATGAATATCAATCCGATTATAAAATGATTTGGATTATTCCGGCAGCCATTGCTGCAGCAGTGATGCTTATTTTTATGATAACATTTAAAGATTCAAAAAGCACTACAAATGCCAATGAACTATAATAGAAAACAGTTTCTCAAACTTTCATCGGGACTTGCTTGTGGTGCATTAATAGCGCAATCGGGTTGTACGCTGTTTCAGCCGTTATCAAAAAACAATCAGCTTACAGATTTTGGATTACAGCTATATACTTTACGAGATACTTTTGAAACCGATCCGATGGGCACCATCAAACAATTGGCGGGTGCGGGTTATAAATTTTTGGAAGGATACGAGAGGTCTAAAGGAATTTTCTGGGGTTCAAAAAGTACAGATTTCATGAAATTTGTGGATGATCTTGGAATGTCATTTGTAGCCAGCCATTGCGATACCGAAAATAATTTTGAGAAAAAAGCAAATGAAGCTGCGGCAGTGGGTATGAAATATCTTATCAGTGCATGGGAAGGCCCCGACCGAAGTATTGAATGGTACAAACAGTTTGCAGAGAAACTAAATAGCTGGGGAAACATTTGTAAAAAAGCAGGAATAGGTTTTGCTTTTCACAATCATTCATTTTCGTTTGAAAAAAGAGAGGGCATCATACCTCAAAAAATTTTGATGCAATACACCGATGCTGCCCTGGTAGATTTTGAATTGGATATTTTCTGGGCAGCGGTTGCCGGTGAAAACGCAGCCGAATGGATTGCCAAATATCCAAACCGATTTAAATTGGGTCATTTTAAAGATTTGAATAAAAGCCCGGGAAATGATAACGATAAAAATTCGGTAGATCTAGGAGAAGGCAGTATTGACATTTCCAACACTTTTAAATCGGGCGTTGAAAACGGAATGAAATATTTTTTTGTAGAGCAGGAATATTGTCCTAATGGAACGCCGCTCCAAACGGTATTAAAAAATGCACAATATATGAGGCAATTAAAATTTTAAGATAAAGCCTTCCGAAGTTGTCTTACCGCTTCCGCTTCAATTGCATTATTCCAATTCGTTTCTTCAGAGTTTAGAAACTTGGGATGCATAAACTGCATCCGGCTTTTAGATTTTCCTCTTAGCGATGAATGAAACTCAATACATCCGGTTTGTGTTGCAAGCATTTTAATGTTTTCCTTTCTTACGCCACTACCCGGCATGATGATGATTCTATTCTCTGCTTTTTTATTTAGTGAGGCAACTAATGATGCACCATCAACGACGGATGGCATTTGCCCCGAAGTCAAAATTCTTTCGCATCCCATTTCAATGATTTGTTCCAATGCTGCAAACGGATCTTTACACCGGTCAAATGCACGATGAAATGTAACACCCATTGGATAAGCCGCTTCTACTAATTTGCTGCAACTTGCAACATCTATACTTCCATCGGCCAACAACATACCTATTACTACGCCATCACATCCAAGTGTTTTGCATTGCTTTACATCTTGCAACATGATTTCAAATTCTTCATTTGTATATAGAAAATCGCCGCCTCTTGGTCTTATGATGGGATACAATTGAACATGAAAAGCTTCTCTGCATTTTATTATTGTTCCTATTGAAGGAGTGGTACCGCCTTCAGCAAGATTGGCACAAAGCTCAATACGATCAGCTCCCCCAGCCACAGCAGATTGTGTAGTAATAATATCGGAAGTAGCAATTTCAATTATGTAAGACATAAAAACTAAATGTTAAACCAGCTTTTTGATTTCACCAATTTCTCATTATTTGTATTCCTCAGTGCATATTCAAATCCGGGATGAATCGCAAAAGAACCATGTTGTCCATTTTTGTTTAATGCAATAAAGGCTACCTGAATATCTTTGGCTTTCTCTTTTTTGATTTTGATAATACGTTGAATGATTTTTTTACAAGCGGCCTCTGGCGAAAGACCCTGACGCATCATTTCTACTACCGAATGTGAACCAGCTACACGTATCACATCTTCTCCCTGCCCGGTGGCTACACAGGCACCCACTTCATTATCTACATAAAGACCTGCGCCAATGATGGGCGAATCGCCTACTCTGCCTCTCATTTTAAAACCCGCACCACTGGTAGTACAGCTGCCACTTAAATTACCATTGAAATCCATAGCAATCATACCAATTGTGTCATGATTCCATTCGCCATTATCCAGTTTTGCAGGAGCAAAGGGGCCATGCTCTTTTGTTTTCTCAACGTTGATTGCCGGTGATTTGTATTCCGATTTTTTTAACCAGTTGTCATAATTTTCCTGCGCTTGTTCAGATAGTTTCTGTGCTTCCAATGGAAAGCCTTCTGCAATGGCAAACTGCTGTGCGCCTGCACCCACCAGCATCACATGAGGTGTTTTCTCCATCACACGACGTGCTACTGAAATGGGATGCTTTATTCTTTCTAAAAAAGCCACACTGCCACAATTAAAATTTTCATCCATAATACTTGCATCCAGCGTTACATAGCCATCACGATCCGGATTGGCACCCAAGCCCACACAACAATTTTGCGATGATTCTGTAACCATCACTCCTTTTTCTACTGCATCCAATGCGCTGCCATTTGTAGAGAGTACTTGCCACGCAGCTTTATTCGCTGCTATTCCAGCATCCCAGGTTGATATAACAATGGGCTGTCCCTTTTTGGAAAAATAAAAATCAGTACCGGCAACCTTTCCACTTACCAACCCTGCCAAACCCGTTAATGCTGATACTTTTATAAATTTTCTTCTTTCAATCATATTTCAAAATTATCCTACTAAAATAAAGATTCATTTTCAAACCTTCATTAGAGTTTGTTCTACAATCTTTTATAAGCTGAAAACGGTTGTTTTAGAGTTAACAAAACAAATTTTGATGTTTAAACATTGATTATTATCTTTGTGCTCTTAAATCAGAAATATGAACATAACCATTATATCAGGAAGCCCGAGGATGAACAGCGTTACTCATCGTATTGCACTCCATTTGCAAAACTTTTTACATGAAACTACATCGCATGAAGTTGCGATTATTGATATGAAAGAGTGGCATCTGCCCATGGTACAATCCGTATGGACTTCGCCACAAGCTGCGCCTGCAGATTTTCGTCCCCTGGCCGAACAAATGTTTGCAACAGATGCTTTTATATTAGTAACACCAGAATATAATGGCAGCTATTCTCCTGCACTTAAAAATTTGCTTGACCACTTACCAAAACAGCACCATAAAACCTTTGGCATTGTTACTGCTTCGCCCGGGGCCATGGGTGGCATGCGTGCAGCACAGCAGCTGCTATTATTAGTACCCGCTCTTTTTGGCATTGTATCACCTTATATGTTGGTAGTGCCTGGTGTAGAAAAGAAGTTTTCTGAATCAGGTGAATTGCTTGATGAAAAATTTGAACATACGGTTCACAATTTTGTAACTGAATTTTTATGGCTTTCAGAAAAAACTGTTTCTGAAAAGATATTTGCCTGAAAATAATAACCCGAAAAACATTTGTTATGAAAATAATGAAAACGATAGAGGCCATAATTCCGCCACCGCCGCCACACATGGTTGGCGATGGTTTTAGAGTTCATAATTTTTTCCCCACCAGCGGATTAATTGATAATAGGAGAATGAGTCCCTTCTTTCTTCTCGACTATGGATCCAAGATTGAATTTTCTCCCACCCCACATCAACGTGGAGTAGGCGTTCATCCACATGCCGGTTTCGAAACGGTTACCCTTGCTTATCATGGAAAAGTAGCACACCACGACAGTGCAGGTAACGCAGGTGTCATTGGCGAAGGCGATGTGCAGTGGATGACTGCCGGATCGGGTCTGTTGCACAAAGAATATCATGAAGAAAATTTTAGTAAATCAGGTGGATTATTTCAAATGGTACAGTTGTGGGTCAACCTTCCGGCAAAATACAAAAAGACAAAACCCAAATATCAGGATCTGAAAAAAGAATTACAAGGTCGTTATCTTTTGCCCGATGGATTGGGTGAGGTAGCCGTAATAGCAGGTGAATTTAAGGGTACAAAAGGTGCGGCTTACACCTTCTCGCCTATGCAGGTATATAACCTCAAATTAAAGAAAGGTGCAAATCTTGAACTTTCGTTTCCAAAAACTGACAACACAGGAATGTTGATGATAGAAGGTGAAGCTAAAGTAAACGACGAAACAGCCAAAACCGATCATTTTGTATTATTCAATCATGATGGTGATGTCATACAAGTAACAGCAACAGAGGATGCCGCAATGCTGATATTATCAGGCGAACCGATAAATGAACCCATTGCCGCTTATGGTCCATTTTTAATGAACACCTGGCCCGAAGTAGAACAGGCCATTCAAGATGTAAATGCCGGGAAATTTGGTGTATTAGAAGATTAGATTAATCAATTACAATCAGAAAAAGGATTTCAGCGATAGTGAAATCCTTTTTTTATTGCTGGTTTCGCTTATTCACAATAAATTTTTCAAGATTCGCTTTCGCATTTTTTTTAATCTTACGTTGCATCCAGCCCGTCCATCCAAATACAGCGCCCTTCCATCCAAGCGCCTGAGCAGCCCACTTACTTATTTTAAAAGCATCACTATGCTCTACAATTTTTCCATCAGCAAAACGCATATAGGCTTTAATGTTATTGACCACCCGTCGGCCTGTTTTAGAAAAAGTATAAGAAGCCACCCATTGGCAAGTGGCATATTCCTCATCAAGATGTTGAATATTGGAAAATGACAGTGAAAAATCTTTTGCATTTTGGCAAAGCATCTCCCACATCGCCCTTACCTCCTCCCCTTTTAATAATCCAAAAACCGGATCGCAGAATATTATATCATCACTATAACAACTGTTCATAGTAGTCGCATCCAGTTTTTGAAATGCGCTGTAAAATTGGGTTATTAATTCTTCATTATTATTCATGATTTCAGAATTTGATGCGTTGAGAATTCGTAAATTTAACGCACAATTATTCCAAATGAAAAAAATTATTGCCGGGCTAATTTTAATCCTATCGGTTTCATTCGCCAAAGCACAAACAGATCAAGATTCAGCGTGGATAATGGACCATTACACCAAACAGGAATTTACCATTCCGATGCGTGATGGTGTCAAACTGTTTACTGCTGTATATATTCCCAATGACAAAAGCGATCTACACCCAATTTTAATGAACCGTACACCCTATTCGTGCGCACCTTACGGTAAAAACTTTAGTATGCGGTTGTTAAAATCTCACTGGAAATATTATTGCAGAGAAAATTATATTATCGTTATTCAGGATGTACGCGGCAGCTGGATGAGCGAAGGTGAATTTGTGGATGTAAGACCTTTTAATAAAAATAAAACCGGTAACGAAATAGACGAAGCAAGCGATACGTATGATGCCATTGACTGGCTCACTAAAAACATACCAAACAACAATGGCCATGTAGGTGTATTTGGAATTTCCTATCCCGGCTTTTATGCTACAATGGCTGCTGCTTCAGGGCATCCGGCACTGAAAGCAGTAAGCCCACAGGCACCCGTTACCGATTGGTTTATGGGCGACGACTTTCATCACAATGGTGCCTTTTTTCAGATGGATGGATTTAGTTTTTATTCTGGTTTTGGTAAACCAAGACCCAAGCCCACTACTATTGGGCCAAGAGGTTTCGAATTTCAGATTCGTGATAATTATAAATTCTATCTGGAAAACCCACCATCAAGACAAATGAAATTAATTGGCGATAGTGTTGCTTTTTGGAAAGAATTGTATGCGCATCCCAATTATGATGAATGGTGGCAGTCAAGAGATGCCCGCAGGGCGATGTTTAATATTAAACCTGCAATGCTGGTAGTAGGCGGATTGTTTGATGCCGAGGATTGCTATGGCGCATGGAATCTTTATAAAGCAATTGAAAAACAAAATCCGGACACCCATAATAAAATAGTAATGGGGCCCTGGTACCACGGTCAGTGGAGCAGCAATGATGGCAGCCGTTTAGGTAATATTAGATTTGGAGAAAATACATCTGTTTGGTATCAAAATAATATTGAGATACCTTTTTTCAATTACTATCTGAAAAACAAAGGAGATAATCCCAAACTGGCAGAAGCCAATGTATTTATTACTGGTGAAAATAAATGGAAACAGTTTGAACAATGGCCACCTGCGGAAACGCAACCCCGTGAAATTTATCTGGCACCTTATGGCGCATTATCATGGAATCTACCAACCTATGTAAAAAAAGGAAGCTTTAGCGAATATATCAGCGACCCAGCACATCCTGTTCCATATACCGAAGATGTACACTTTGGAAGAACAAGAGAATATATGACGGACGATCAACGATTTGCCGGGCGAAGAACGGATGTTCTAAGTTTTGAAACCGACCCGCTTACGGAAGACCTTACTTTAGCAGGCGTGCTCACTGCAAAATTGAAAGTAAGTATCAGCGGAACAGATGCAGATTTTGTAGTAAAATTATTTGATGTTTTCCCGGATGATTTTCAATACACACCATCCGGCGCAAGTAATAATTATCCAATGGGTGGTTATCAAATGCTTGTAAGAGGTGAAATCATGAGAGGGAAATACAGAAACAGTTTTGAAAAACCGGAACCATTTAAACCCGGCAAGATTGAATCTGTAAATTTCAATTTGCCCGACGTTGCACATACTTTTAAAAAAGGCCATCGTTTAATGGTGCAGATACAAAGTAGCTGGTTCCCACTTGCCGATAGAAACCCTCAGCAGTTTATGAACATTTATGATGCAAAACCCGGCGATTATCAAAAAGCTACGATCAAAATATTTCATGATGCCAACAATGCATCATCAATTAATTTACCCATTCTTAAATAATCAATATGAGATATATTTTTCTTCTGATTACAATCCTATGCATCAATATAATCAAAGCACAACCCATTCAAATCATTCCGCAACCTGTATCGGCAAAACCAGGAGTAGGCAAATTTCAAATCAATTCTAAAACCGTATTGGTTGTAAGTAATGGCGTAGATGACAATGCCGCAGATTTTTTTAATAAATATCTAAAACAGTTTTATGGCAAGCAGCTTATAAAAGTAAAATCAGCGAGTAATAATTTTATTAAGATAACAACACTGCAAACCCTCTTGCCCGGAAAAGAAGAAGCTTATACGCTTACTGTTTCTTCAACAGGTATTTCCATTTATGGGCAAACAGCATCCGGAGCTTTTGCAGGTATGCAAACATTAATTCAATTATTGCCCACAACTTCGTTATTAAAGAAAAATGTCGCTACATCTATATCCATTCCTCAAGTAAGTATTTCTGACTATCCTCGTTTTGGCTATCGGGGCATTCATCTTGATTGTAGCCGACATTTCTGGCCGGTAGATTTTGTAAAAAAATATATTGATTATTTAGCGTTGCATAAATTCAATACTTTTCACTGGCACCTTACTGATGACCAGGGCTGGAGAATAGAAATAAAAAAATATCCTAAACTCACGTCAGTAGGCGGATGGAGAAACGGGACCATCATAGGTCGTTATCCTGGCACCGGAAATGACAATTTACACTATGGTGGATTTTACACACAAGCAGAAATTAAAGAAATAGTTAAGTACGCAGCACAGCGCTTCATAACTATTATACCTGAAATTGAGATGCCCGGCCATGCTTCGGCAGCCATTGCAGCTTATCCTGAACTTAGTTGTTTTCCCAATGAGCCCACTTTTAGTTTTTTTCCAAAGCAATGTGTATGGAGTGGCGATACAACAGGCAAACAGGTACAACAAACTTGGGGCGTATTTGATGATGTGTTTTGTGCCGGAAAAGAAAACACATTCAAAGTACTACAGGACGTATTAGACGAAGTGCTTACCTTGTTTCCATCCAGGTATATTCATATAGGTGGAGATGAATGTCCAAAAGAAAACTGGAAGCGATGTGCACAATGCCAGCAACGCATGAAGGACGAACATTTAAAAGACGAACATGAGTTGCAGAGTTATTTTATACAGCGTGTTGAAAAATATTTGAACGGCAAAGGAAGAAGAATCATTGGCTGGGATGAAATACTGGAGGGTGGCCTTGCACCCAATGCAACGGTAATGAGCTGGAGAGGCGAACAGGGAGGAATTGATGCAGCAAAGCAAAATCATGATGTAATTATGACGCCCGGCAATCCTGTTTATTTTGATCACTCACAAAGTACAAATGAAGACAGTGTAACCATTGGCGGCTACAATCCCATTGAAAAAGTATATGCTTATGAACCGATACCCAAGGAATTAAATGAAGATCAGGCAAAACACATACTGGGCGCTCAGGCAAATATGTGGGCCGAGTATATGGCCTATCCATCCAAAGTAGAATATCATCTTTTTCCACGCATTGCTGCCTTAAGTGAAGTACTGTGGAGTCCAAAAGAATCAAAGAGTTGGGAAAATTTTCAAATCAGATTGAATACATTATTTAAGAGATATGATTTGATGAAAATAAATTATAGCAAGGCATATTTTGATTTAAAAACTTCTGTTCTTCCTTCGGCAAATTACAATGGTGTACAATGGAAATTAGAAACCAAACTCAAGTCGGGTATGATCAAGTATCAGGCTGATGACAATAAAAAAATATCCACATATCTATTGCCGGTTAAAGTAAATAAATCATCAGTCTTAAAAGGCTTTTTTTATAATGGAACAAAATTGGAAAGTGTAGTCACCGAAAAATTTCATTTCAACAAAGCAACAGGGAAAAAAATCACATTGACAAAAGCTGCATCCCCCAATTATCCGGGTGATGGTGCATTTACCTTAGTTAATGGTGTTATCAATGAAAAAGGGTTAGGTAAAAGCAGAGAATTTCTTGGTTTTAGTGGCGATGATTGCGAAGTTGAAATTGATTTAGGAAATATAACCGATGTAAAAAATGTAATCGTACATGGTTTAACTGAAAAAGGTAGCTGGATTTACCCACATAAAAATATAGAGCTAAAAATCAGTAATGATGGCGAAAATTTCAATGATGTTTCTTTTGATGTCGCTACTGAAATTGTAGGTAACCAGCATTTAAGAACGAGTTTAATATTAAAAGACGAAAAGACAACTACCCGGTATTTGAAAATTACAATTAGAAACTATGGCACTATCCCTTCGGGTATGGCAGGCGCCGGACATAAAGCATGGTTGTTTGTAGATGAGATAGAGGTGAATTAATTTGAAAGTTGGATAGCCCCATGCAAAAAAGAACAATGCACAGTTGAACATTTAATAAATTGTTGTTGCCGGATGTTTGCATCATATAATAAAAAATATCTTTAATAAATACTTTTATATACAAAATCGTTAGTAGCAGTTTTATTTCATAGTTTAGTTAAGAAAGTATAATAAAACTGTGTAAGAAATGAAAAGCTGCCCGTTTCCGGACAGCTTTCACTGCTTATATATCTGTCAACTTGCTTACGTAATGTTATCAGGGCTTATCCCACCATACTCTTGTCATAAAAGTATTGGTTCCCTGACTGGAAATTGCAGCATCATAGTTTGTACCATTAGCTGATGCTTCGGATGATGGATAAAGCATTCTTCTGGGTATTTGTCCACCGGTTGCATTACCTACATAGTTTACCGGTGTCAAAGCAGGGTATCCACTACGTCTCCAGTTTGACCATGTTTCATACCAATCTAAAAAGCTTGCTAACCGGTATTGAGAATTGATTTGATCATAACTATCCGCATAAGGATGTGCCGTCAGATAGGCTGTAATATCAACCCCAGCAATAGCAGCAGAAGCATTGTATTGTACAAACTGTTCCATTGCTGCGGTAACTCCATTGTTGTAATGTGTAGCGGCACCTGCGCCTACACTCCATCCTCTTTTTGCGGCTTCAGCAAGTAATAACTCTTGCTGTCCATAAGTAGCCAAAACAGTTGGGCCTGCATTTGTAAGGAATATATAACTTCTGATAGTTGAATAGTTACTAATATTTCCCGGAAATCCCGGTGCCGTTGAAACATCTGTAGCACCACCATTTTGATCATATCCGTTTGGCAAGCCAATTTGTAATGCAGGTACTGTACTTCCTGATGAACGCACTCTTGAAAGATATTGTAAACGAGGGTCGTTATTTGTTTTCAGGTAGTTTACAAATGTTCTGCTTAAATAAACTTCACCATTCTTACAAGCTTTCCACTCACCATCATCACCTAGTATGTTGCTATTGAGATTTACGGTTTGACGACCACCGGTTGCATCATGCTTCACAAGTGCATTGTCAGCATTTGATGTCATAGGTCCTTTTGCATACCCTTTTTCAACCCAGGTTTTTGCAGCTGCAGGATCTACTTTTGTCAATCTCATGCCTAAACGAATCATTAGGCTATTAGCCAGTTTTTTCCATTGCGCAGCAGGGGCAGCTGTAGCTCCGTAAATAAGATCGCCTGTACCGGGCTTATCTGCACTTACATCCAGCGCTGTACCTGCTTCATCCAACTCTTTCAACATATCTAAGTAAATGCTCTGTTGCTTATCATACTTAGGCGTAAAAATTCTGCCATAGAATCCAAGACCTGCTTCAGTATAAGGAATTTCGCCATATAAATCTGTAATGCGGTGAAATATCATCACTTTCATGATTCTGGCAATCTGATAAAGATTCTTGTAGTTGGGTTTATCTTTTGTTAACGCTAAAAGATCAACTACATATTTTACCTGATCCTTATAGGCAACATCAAAATAGGCATTGGCCCATGCATCATTCTGCATATACTTATCGCCGGCATACCAACTGGCATTGGCTAAATGTTGAGTAAACATGCCGCAATAGATAATATTTACCCGCCATACTTCATAACTAAAATCACTATTTCCAGTGTATTCTAATTGAGATTTCGTAAGATTATAAACAGGCGGATAATTGGCAGCAGAAGCGCCATTGGGGTCAGTATTTAATTCTTCAAACTTCTTTGTACAGGCTGCGAACATCAGCGAAGCTCCAACCAGAAAGAATATTTTATTTATAAGTTTCATATCGCTTTATTTTCAGTTGTTATTTTAATTAATTAACTCTTAAAATCTCACATTCAGATTTAAACCATAGCTCTTTACACTTGGCAAACTGGCGTATTCCAAACCAATTGAGGAATTGTTACTATAGTTTGCCTCAGGGTAAATGTTTGGTGTATTTCTTTTAATATAAAATAAGTTTCTGCCAACCAAAGAAATGGTTAATCCCTGAATTTTTCCTTTGAGCGAATTACGGATGGGTACGTCATAAGAAAGTGTCAATGAACGGAACTTAATAAAATCTGCTTTATAAGTTTGTACATAAGAGATATTGGCCAATGCGCCATAATAATTTTGAGCTGAAATATTTGTTGTTACTGCTGTTCCAGATGCATCAACACCTGTAACCGTTACACCCGACGTACGTCCTTCCAATGTGTTTTTATGCAATCCATTCGCATAGGCTCTTGCATTGGTACCTGAATAAATCCAGCCGCCATATTTATAATCAATCAGGAAATCAAGGCTGAATTTCTTATACTTAAGACTATTATTCCAGCCACCGGTTGTAGGATGAATACTGGTTCCTACAGGAATCAGATTGTCAGCCGCCATAGGGAAACCACTTGCATTAACCACTAAAGCATTGTTCTTTGATGGATCTCTTTTAAAATCATAAACCATAACCTGAAAAGCTGGAAGACCCAAACGATGCTGTGTAAAACCTCTTGTTGTACGCGACTGTGCCAGACTCATGAAGTTTTGACCTTCGGCAAGTTGCACCACCTTATTTTTATTGTTAGCAATATTAAATGAGGTATTCCAGGTAAAGTTTTTGCCTTTAACAGGAGTACCACCAATCAAAAGCTCAATTCCATTATTTTGAACTTTACCAATGTTTACGATAGCAGCATCATAACCTGATGTTGGTGAAACGCTGGCTTGTACAATATCGTTAATTGTATTTTTCTTATACCAAGTAAAATCAAGATTCAAACGGTTGCTTAAGAAATTGAGCATAGTACCCACTTCAAATTCTTTTGCCTGAAGCGGTTCCAGATCTTTATTGGGTATTAAATTTGGCAATGAACCAATTGCCTGCCCG
>ERZ724526.1463-NODE-1463-length-12208-cov-12.575084_pt1 | contig 12208 bp, 13 predicted proteins | sample MGYA00376059_ERZ724526 | MGnify/ENA primary metagenome ERZ724526 (study PRJEB28724, sample SAMN07190883) | activated sludge metagenome | isolation source: activated sludge of sewage treatment plant in Hong Hong | place: Hong Kong | collected 2016-03-17 ... | reverse complement strand
GTTACGCGATAATTTTAGCGACGACGCCGGCGCCGACGGTCCGGCCGCCTTCACGGATGGCGAAACGCAGGCCTTCCTCCATGGCGATCGGGTTGATCAGCTTGATGGTCATGGCGATGTTGTCGCCCGGCATCACCATCTCGACGCCTTCCGGCAGGTCGATGGAGCCGGTCACGTCGGTCGTGCGGAAGTAGAACTGCGGGCGGTAGCCATTGAAGAACGGGGTGTGACGACCGCCTTCGTCCTTGGACAGGATGTACACTTCGGAGGTGAAGTGGGTGTGCGGCTTGACCGAACCCGGCTTGCACAGGACCTGACCACGTTCGACGTCTTCACGCTTGGTGCCGCGCAGCAGGGCGCCGATGTTGTCGCCAGCCTGGCCTTGGTCAAGGAGCTTCCTGAACATCTCGACGCCGGTGCACACGGTCTTGATGGTGGGGCGGATACCGACGATTTCGATTTCTTCGCCCACCTTGACGACACCGCGCTCGATACGGCCGGTGACGACGGTGCCACGACCGGAGATGGAGAAGACGTCTTCGACGGGCATCAGGAAGGGCAGGTCGACAGCGCGTTCCGGAGTCGGGATGTAGGCGTCCAGGGCATCGGCCAGACGGAAGATGGAGGGCACGCCGATTTCGGACTGGTCGCCTTCGAGAGCCTTCAGCGCGGAGCCCTGGATGATCGGGGTGTCATCGCCCGGGAAGTCGTACTTGGAGAGGAGCTCACGGAGTTCCATTTCGACGAGTTCGAGCAGTTCGGCGTCGTCGACCATGTCGCACTTGTTCATGTACACCAGGACGTAAGGCACGCCGACCTGACGGGCGAGCAGGATGTGCTCGCGGGTCTGCGGCATCGGGCCGTCGGCGGCGGAACAGACGAGGATGGCGCCGTCCATCTGGGCGGCACCGGTGATCATGTTCTTGACGTAGTCGGCGTGGCCCGGGCAGTCGACGTGGGCGTAGTGACGATTGGCGGTTTCGTATTCGACGTGGGCGGTGTTGATGGTGATGCCGCGCGCCTTTTCTTCCGGCGCCGCGTCGATTTCATCGTATTTCTTGGCCGATCCACCAAACTTGGCGGACAGCACCGTCGTGATCGCAGCCGTCAGCGTGGTCTTGCCATGGTCAACGTGACCAATCGTGCCCACATTTACGTGCGGCTTCGTACGCTCAAATTTTGACTTAGCCATTCAAGTTCCCCAATCATCAAATAAGAAAAAACCCAGAATCCAAACCAACCGGTGGTGCCCATGGGCAGGATTGAACTGCCGACCTCTCCCTTACCAAGGGAGTGCTCTACCACTGAGCTACATGGGCCTACCTTTGCACTCCATTCACGCCGGAATGTGGAGCGGGTGAAGGGAATCGAACCCTCGTCATAAGCTTGGAAGGCTTCAGCTCTACCATTGAGCTACACCCGCTTAGTTCTTGCCCGCAACACAGGCCGGTACGGCATTCAAAACTGGTGGAGGGGGAAGGATTCGAACCTTCGAAGGCAGAGCCAGCAGATTTACAGTCTGATCCCTTTGACCGCTCGGGAACCCCTCCGGAAGAACGGAAGATTATCCTTTGTCAACCTGGTGGTGTCAATACCCGAACACGCAAAAAAGCCGGCCAGCGGCCGGCCTCTTCGCCGCAAGGCACAGTTACTTCTGGGAGAGGACCCAGGCAGCGAGCTTGGCAGCTTCTTCCGGCGTGACGTTGTTCGGCGGCATCGGAATTTGCCCCCAGACACCCTTGCCACCAGCCTTGATTTTCTCGGCGAGCATGGCGGGAGCCTTGGCGTCACCCTTGTACTTGGCGGCAACATCCTTGTAGGCCGGGCCGACCAGTTTCTTGTCAATGGCGTGACACGCCATGCAGTTCTTGGACTTCGCCAAGGCTTCGTCAGCCTGGGCCTGGCCGGCCATCACGATCCCAGCGGCGGCCATCATGGCAACATAAACAGCTTTCATTCTCTCGCTCCGTTTGTCGGGTTGGTGGGTGAATCAACTTGCGATGATAAGACCCTTTTCCATCACTTGCAAACCGCTTCTGGCGCAGCAAGCCCGAGGTCGGGGCAATGCGATTTCTGGTCGCCTCCTGTTAACGCATGGCGATTCCGGGCGTTGACCGCGAATGATCATGAAGATCGCGAAGAGAATGCCAGCACCGCTCCGGCCGCGACGAAAAGGCCGCCGAAGGCCCTGTTCTGCGCGCGAATAGACTGCGGATCGCGCAGCCAGCGCCCAAGTTGGCGACCGGTCAGGGCATAGGCCGACATCACGAGGATATCGGTGGCGCACAGAGTTGCCGCGATCAGCAGATACTGTTGCAGTTGCGCCCGCCCGGGATCGATGAACTGAGGGACCAGTGCGCCGACGAAGATGATCGCCTTGGGATTGGTCAGGTTGACCAACAGCCCCTGCAGGAACAACCCGTTACGCAGCACGGGCGACGCAGCGGCATCGGCGGGAACGACGGGCGCCCGCCATTTCTGGATCCCCAGCCAGATCAGGTAGGAGGCCCCGATGAACCTGAGCACCGCGAAGGCGGTCTCGGAGGCTGCCAGCAGCGCGCCGAGTCCCAGCGCGACGATCGCGACATGCACCGCAAGCGCCACCTGCAATCCGAGAATGACCGTCAGTGCCGCCCGGTAGCCGTGGCGGATGCCGGTGCTCATGCTGATCACCGCGCCCGGCCCGGGCGTGACGGCGATCAGGATCGCCGCCAGCAGGAACCCGAGCCAGAGCGGCAGACTCACTTGCGCCGCTGGATCTGCGTCACGTCGCGCACCGCCCCCTTGTCGGCCGAGGTAGTCATCAGGGCGTAGGCCTGCAGGGCTGCCGAAACGAAGCGCTCGCGCGCCACCGGCTGCCATGCGGCATAGCCCCGCGCTTCCATGGCGGCACGCCGGCGCGCCAGTTCATCATCGCTGACGGCGAGATGGATGCGCCGGTTGGGGATGTCGATCTCGATCGTGTCGCCGTCCTCGACCAGGCCGATGGCACCCCCGTCGGCGGCCTCCGGCGAGGCATGGCCGATCGACAGGCCGGAGGTGCCACCGGAGAAGCGGCCATCGGTCAGTAACGCGCACTCCTTGCCGAGACCACGCGACTTGAGATACGAGGTCGGATAGAGCATCTCCTGCATACCCGGGCCGCCCTTCGGGCCTTCGTAGCGGATGACGACGACGTCACCGGCCACAATTTTGCCTCCTAGAATGCCGTCGACCGCAGCATCCTGGCTTTCGAAGACACGGGCACGACCGGTGAATTTCCAGATCGACTCGTCGACCCCCGCCGTCTTGACGATACAGCCGTCAAGGGCGATGTTGCCGTGGAGCACTGCCAGGCCGCCCTCCTGCGAGTAGGCATCGGCCCGGTTGCGGATGCAACCCTTGGTCCGGTCAAGGTCGAGATCGCTGTAGCGCCGACTCTGGGAGAAGGCGACCTGGGTCGGCACGCCGCCCGGTCCGGCGCGGAAGAATTCATGGACCTTCGCATCCTGCGTGCGCACCACGTCCCAGCGGTCGATCGCCTCGCCAAGGGTCTTTTCGTGCACGGTCGGCACGTTGCGGTGCAACAGGCCGGCGCGGTCGAGTTCGCCGAGGATGCCCATGATGCCGCCGGCGCGATGGACATCCTCGATATGGTACTTGTCGGTCATCGGCGCCACCTTGCACAGGCAGGGCACCTGGCGCGAAATGCGGTCGATGTCGGCCATCCTGAAATCGACGCCGGCTTCCTGCGCGGTGGCGAGGATGTGCAGCACGGTATTGGTCGAGCCGCCCATAGCGACGTCGAGGGTCATGGCGTTCTCGAAGGCCTCGAAGGTGGCGATCGAACGCGGCAGGACGGAAGCATCGTCCTGTTCATAGTAGCGGCGGCACAGTTCGACCGCTAGGCGACCGGCACGCAGGAACAATTCCTGGCGGTCGGCGTGCGTCGCGACGACGGTGCCGTTGCCGGGCAGCGAGAGGCCAAGCGCTTCGGTCAGGCAGTTCATCGAATTGGCGGTGAACATGCCGGAACACGAACCGCAGGTGGGACAGGCCGAGCGTTCGATCTCGGCGAGGTCGGCTTCGGAAACGGAACTGTCCGCTGCCTTGACCATAGCGTCGACGAGGTCAAGGTGGATCACCTGCCCCTGGATCTTGACCTTGCCGGCCTCCATCGGGCCGCCGGAAACGAAGACGACCGGGATGTTGAGGCGCATGGCGGCCATCAGCATCCCGGGAGTGATCTTGTCGCAGTTGGAAATGCAGACCATGGCATCGGCACAGTGGCCGTTGACCATGTACTCGACCGAATCGGCGATCAGGTCGCGCGAGGGCAGCGAGTAGAGCATGCCGCCGTGGCCCATGGCGATGCCGTCGTCGATGGCGATGGTGTTGAATTCCTTGGCGATGCCGCCGGCCGCCTCGATTTCGCGCGCCACCAGTTGCCCCATGTCCTTGAGGTGCACATGGCCCGGCACGAACTGCGTGAAGGAATTGACCACGGCGATGATCGGCTTGCCGAAATCGCCATCCTTCATGCCGGTCGCGCGCCACAGCGAGCGGGCACCGGCCATGTTGCGGCCGTGGGTGGAGGTGCGGGAGCGGTAATCAGGCATGGAAATCTCCGTCGAAAACTTTGCGCGTTGCGGCGCGAACTATAATTGGCGAATTCTAGCCGACTCTCCGCCTCCAATGCTTCTGCACCCCCAGTTCGACCCCGTCGCCTTCTCGCTCGGCCCGTTGTCGGTGCGCTGGTACGGTTTGATGTATCTGGTCGCTTTCGTTCAATTTATCGTCCTCGGGCGTTACCGCATTCGCACGCGCCCCGGCTTGCTCACGGTCGGGCAACTGGACGACCTGTTGTTCTACGGCATGCTCGGCGTGATCGTCGGCGGCCGCCTGGGGCAGGTGCTGTTCTACGAGCCCGGCTACTACCTGGCTCACCCGCTGGAGATCCTTGCCGTCTGGAAGGGTGGCATGTCGTTTCACGGTGGCTTCCTCGGCGTCCTCGCCGCCATGGGTTTGTGGTCGCGCAAGCACCGGATCGCCTGGTTCGACATCACCGACTTCATCGCCCCGCTGGTGCCGCTCGGACTGGCCGCCGGGCGGATCGGCAATTTCATCAATGGCGAACTGTGGGGCCGGGTCGCCAACACCAGCCTGCCGTGGGTGATGATTTTCCCGCAGGCCGGCGACATGCAGCCGCGTCATCCGTCGCAGCTTTACCATGTCGGGCTGGAAGGCCTGGCGCTGTTCACGATTCTCTGGCTTTTCAGCAGTCGACCGCGACCGCGCAGCGCGGTATCCGGCGTTTTCCTGATCGGCTACGGCGCCTTCCGCTTCATCACCGAATTTTTCCGCGAACCGGATCACGGCATCTTCGGGCAGTCCTACACCATCAGCATGGGCCAGTGGCTGTCGTTGCCGATGATCCTGATCGGCATCGCCATGCTGGTGCTGGCATACCGCAAGAAATCTCTATAATTATGGATTACGTTATTCACCACCCGACAGGAATCCCGTCATGACACGTCCATTCAAGGTTCTCGGCATCCAGCAAATCGCCATCGGCGGCCCGTCCAAGGAAAAGCTGCGCACGTTGTGGGTCGAGAAATTCGGCCTGGAAATCACCAGCACCTTCGTTTCCGAACGCGAGAACGTCGACGAGGACATCTGCGCCATGGGCAGTGGCCCGTTCAAGGTCGAGGTCGACCTGATGCAACCGCTCGACCCGGAAAAGAAGCCGGCCGTACATACCACCCCGCTCAACCACGTCGGTCTGTGGATCGACGACCTGCCGAAGGCCGTCGAATGGCTGTCGGCCAATGGCGTGCGCTTCGCCCCGGGCGGCATCCGCAAGGGCGCCGCCGGGTTCGACATCACCTTCCTGCACCCCAAGGGCAACGAGGAATTTCCGATCGGCGGCGAAGGCGTGCTGATCGAGCTGGTTCAGGCACCGCCGGAAGTCGTTTCGGCATTCGCGAAACTGACTGCCGCCTAGGAAGGGAAGCTGGCGCCGACCGTTGCAGTCGACGCCCGAATTCAGGCAATTCTGCCGGCGTATCCCGTGGCATTCCTGCCGGAATGCTCAGGGCACGAACCGCGGATTCCGCTTCCCTGAAGAAACCGCAGGCAACCCGGCAGGGTCAGGCCTTGTTCAGGGCCGCGATACGATCCTCCAGCGGCGGGTGCGTCGCAAGCAGCGCCATCCAGCCCTGCCCGCCGGCAATGCCCGACGCCGCCATGCTTTGCGGCAGTGGTTCGGTGTGCAGGCCGCCGAGGCGGCGCAGCGCGTTCTGCATCGGCACCGGCGAACGCATCAGTTGTGCTGCGCCGGCGTCAGCCCGGAATTCGCGCTGGCGCGAGAACCAGGCGACGACAATGCTGGCCAGCACGCCGAAGATGACCTGACTGACCATGCTGGCCACCATATAACCGATACCCGGACCGCTGCTTTCCGAACTGCCCCGGCGCAGGAACGAGTCGACCAGATAGCCGACGACCCGCGACAGGAAAACGACAAAGGTGTTCACCACCCCCTGGATCAGCGTCAACGTCACCATGTCACCATTGGCAATGTGGGCGACTTCGTGGGCAAGAACCGCTTCGACCTCCTCACGGGTCATGCCTTGCAAGAGACCGGTCGATACGGCCACCAGCGAGCTGTTCTTCGTCGCGCCGGTGGCGAAGGCATTCGGCTCGCCGTCATAGATGGCGACTTCCGGCATCGGCAGCCCGGCGCGCCCGGCAAGGCGGGCGACGGTATCGACCAGCCAGACTTCGGTCGAACTGGCCGGCGATTCGATTACGTGGGCGCCGGTACTCCATTTGGCCATGGTCTTCGACATCAGCAGCGAAATGAAGGCGCCGCCGAAGCCGATCACCGCGGCAAAGGCCAGCAGCATGCCGAGATTGAGGCCGTTGGCCGTCAGGAACTGATCGACGCCGAGCAGGCTGCTGACCAGGCCAAGGACCAGCACCACCGCGAGATTGGTCACCAGGAATAGCACGACTCGTTTCATCACATCCTCCATCGGAACGAAACACGTTCGAATCATACCCCACCCGAACATCCTGTAAAATCTTAAAGTAATTGAATTTCACTTCGGTTTTCCGGATAGATCATGTCCAACCTTAACTACAAGCATCTCCACTACTTCTGGGTTGTCGCTCACGAAGGCAGCATGACCCGCGCCGCCGAACGCCTCGGCGTTGCCGTGCAGACCATCAGCGGCCAGCTCTCCCTGCTCGAGCGCAGCCTGGGCAAGGCACTGTTCGTCAGCCAGGGGCGCGGACTGGCGCTCAGCGATGCCGGGCGCGCGGCGCTGGGCTACGCCGACCAGATCTTCCAGCTCGGTGAAGCCCTGCAGGAAGCGGTGCGGGCGCAGGACAGCGGCAACGCACTGCGCCTGCGTACCGGCATTTCCGACGGCATACCGAAACTCCTTGCCTACCGCCTGCTGGCCTCCGTCCTGGCGATGCCGGAGGATGTGCGCCTGATTTGCAGCGAAGGCGGTTTCGAGCCACTGCTTGGCGAACTGGCGCTGCATCATCTCGACCTGGTGCTCACCGACAGACCGGCGCCGGTAGGCGGCAACCTCAAGGTTTTCAGCACGCACCTTGGCGAATTTTCGGCTGGGCTGTTCGGCAGCGCGGCGCTGGTCGAGCATTACCTGGAGGGCTATCCGGAGAGCCTGAACGCTGCCCCGCTGTTTCTGCCGACGCGGCAGAGCGCCTTGCGCGGCCGGATCGACCGCTGGATCGAGAGCATCGGCATCCGGCCGCGCATCATCGGTGAATTCCAGGACAGCGCCCTGCTCACCACCTTCGGGCGCGCCGGACTCGGTTTCTTTCCGGCACCGCTGGCGCTCACCGACCAGATCGCCGAGCAACTTGCAGCCCGCCCCCTCGGCGAGATGGCCGGGGTCAGCGAGCAGATCTACGCCATTTCCAACGAACGGCGGATCCGCCATCCCGCCATCGAGGTTCTTTGCTCGTCGTCCCCGAGTTTTCCCGGTACATCATCCGTGCCTGACGACGCGCACCGGCAGGCCGCCGCGCCGCAGGTATAATCTACTTTTCCCATCGCAGAGCCAAAGCAGACAGCCCATGTTCCCGTTCCACAAATTCCTCGCACTCGCATCGTTCCTGGCGCTGACCGGTCAGGCGCTGGCCCAGCAACTTCCCGTCCCACCCACCCTGGCCGCCAGATCCTGGCTCCTGCTGGAAATGGGCTCCGGCCAGGTGTTGACCGCGGAAAGACCCGACGAGCGCATCGAACCGGCCTCGCTGACCAAGCTGATGACCGCCTATCTCACGTTTGCCGCGCTGCGCCAGAAGACCATTGCCCTCGACACTCCGGTCACGGTTTCGCAAAGGGCCTGGAAAACCGGCGGTTCCAAGATGTTCATTCGGGTCGAGACACAGGTGCCGGTCGAAGATCTGATCAAGGGCATGATCGTGCAGTCGGGCAACGATGCCTGCGTCGCGCTGGCCGAAGCGATCGCCGGCAGCGAGGAGAATTTTGCGCAGCTGATGAACCGCGAGGCCAAGCGCCTCGGCATGACTTCATCGAATTTCACCAACTCGACCGGCCTGCCCGACCCGCAGCTCTACACGACGGCACGCGACCTGGCAGCGCTGGCCAGCGCACTGATTCGCGACTTCCCCGAGGAGTACCGGAAGTACTACTCGATGAAGGAGTTCCGCTACAACAACATCACCCAGCCCAACCGCAACCGCCTGCTGTGGATCGATTCGACGGTGGATGGCGTGAAGACCGGTCATACCGACGCGGCCGGCTACTGCCTGATCTCCTCTTCACTGCGCGACAAGCGCCGCCTGCTGTCGGTCGTCCTCGGCGCCAAATCCAGTTCAATGCGCGCCAGCGAGTCGCTCAAGCTGCTCAACTGGGGCTTCCAGTCCTACGACTCGGTCACGCTGTTCGCCAAGGATTCGCCGGTGGCCACGCTGCGCGTCTGGAAGGGAACGCAGCCCAACGTCAAGGCCGGCTTTGGCAACGACTTCTCGATTGCCGTGCCCCGGGGCTACGCCGACAAGGTCAAGAGCGAGTTCACCCCGCAGCCGCGCCTGATGGCGCCGATCGAGGCCGGCCAGAAGCTCGGCTCGCTCAAGGTCACGATCGACGGCAAGGTCTATGGCGAGTATCCGGTGGCGGCGCTTGAGACCGTCCCGCTCGCCGGCATCTTCGGGCGCTCGGTGGATGCCGTGAGACTGTGGTTCAACTGAGTTCATGACCCCCTACGTCGCCGATCCGGTCTATCTGAACGGCCGCTTCCTGCCGCTGGCCGAAGCCGGCATTTCACCGCTCGACCGGGGTTTTCTCTACGGCGACGGGGTCTACGAACTGGTTCCGGTCTATTCGCGCCGCCCGTTCCGCCTCGCCGAGCACCTGACACGCCTCCAGGCGACGCTGGACGGCATCCGCCTGGCCAACCCGCTCGATGCCGGCGGGTGGGCCACGGTGGTCGAGCGGCTGATCGCCGAGGCGCCGTGGGATGACCAGTCGATCTTTCTGCAGGTAACGCGCGGCGCGGACAACAAGCGCGACCACGCCTTCCCGCCGGCCACCGTGCCGCCGACCGCCTTCGCCTTCAGCGCACCGCTGGTCACGACGCCGGCCGACGTGCGCGCCAGAGGCGTCGCCGCGATCACCGTTCCCGACGACCGCTGGGCACACTGCAACCTCAAGGTCGTCTCCCTGCTCGCCAACATCCTGGCGCGCCAGCAGGCGGTGGACGCCGGCTGTGCCGAGGCGCTGCTGATCCGCGACGGTTTCCTCAAGGAAGGCGCCGCATCGAACATTTTCGTCATCAGGGATGGCGTGCTGCTCGCCCCGCCCAAGACGAGCTTCATGCTGCCCGGCATCACCTACGACATCATCCTCGAACTGGCCCCCTGTCACGGTCAACCGCTCGAAATACGCGAAATTCACGAAACTGAACTTCGCGCCGCCGACGAGGTCTGGATGACTTCGTCAACGAAGGAAGTGCTGGCGATCACCACGTTGGACGGGAAACCGGTCGGCAGCGGCACGCCCGGCCCGCTCGGCGAGCAGATGTGGCAGTGGTATCAGGATTTCAAGAATTCGGTCATGCGCAAGGGTTGAAGTGGCTTCGTACAAGGACACCCTCCTCGAATTTCCCTGCGACTTTCCCCTGAAGATCATGGGCAAGGCGGAGGATCAGCTCGCCCAGGTCGTTCTTGAAATCGTCACCCGCCATGCTCCCGATTTCGACGGCGCCACGATGGAAATGCGCGCCAGTTCCGGCGGCAACTACCTGAGCCTGACCTGCACCGTCGTCGCCACCTCGAAGCCGCAACTGGATGCGCTGTACATGAATCTGACCGCCCATCCGCTGGTCAAGGTCGTGCTCTAGGAATGGAGATCCGCCGTCTCGGCCGGGTCGACTACGAACCAACCTGGCACGCGATGCAGGAATTCACCGCCGCCCGGACACCGGAAACGCCCGACGAACTGTGGGTCGTCGAGCATCCGCCGGTGTTTACGCTGGGCCAGGCCGGCAAGCCCGAGCACCTGCTGCGGGATGTCGGCATCCCAGTCGTCAAGATCGACCGTGGCGGCCAAGTCACCTACCACGGCCCCGGCCAGGTGGTAGTCTACCTGCTGATCGACCTGCAACGCCTGAAGATCAAGGTGCGCGAACTGGTCACCGCCATCGAACAGGCGCTCATTGACTTTCTGGCTGAGCAAGGCGCTACCGCCGAGCGCCGCACCGGCGCCCCCGGCGTCTATGTCAGCGACGCCAAGGTCGCCGCCCTTGGCCTGAGAATCAAGAACGGTTGCAGCTACCACGGCCTGTCACTCAATGTCGATATGGACCTTTCCCCGTTTGCCGCGATCAACCCCTGCGGCTATGCCGGGCTCAAGGTCACGCAAACCCGGGATCTGGGCATCCCGCTGAACCTTACCGAAGCTGGCGAACTCCTTTGCCGGCACTTGCGGCAACAACTGGACAGACAACATGGCTGAACAAGGCGTCAAACAGAAGGGCGAACTGAAGACCGCGCGCATCCCGATCAAGATCGTTCCCTTGGACACCCCGCTGAAAAAGCCCGACTGGATCCGCGTCAAGGCCGGCAACAGCGCCGGGCGCTTCGGCGAAATCAAGACCATGCTGCGCGAGCGCAAGCTGCACACCGTCTGCGAGGAAGCCACCTGCCCCAACATCGGCGAATGTTTTGGGCGCGGCACGGCGACCTTCATGATTCTCGGCGATATCTGCACCCGCCGCTGCCCGTTCTGCGACGTCAGCCATGGGACACCCCTGCCGCCCAACCCGGACGAGCCGCGCGAACTCGGCGAATCGGTCGCCGCGCTCAAGCTCAAATATGTGGTCATTACCAGCGTCGACCGCGACGATCTGCGCGATGGCGGCGCCCAGCACTTCGTCGACGTCATCCGCTATACCCGCGAACTCTCACCGGCCACCACCATCGAAACGTTGGTTCCCGACTTCCGTGGCCGCATGGAAGTCGCACTCGACGTGCTCGGCGGCGCCCTGCCCGACGTCCTCAACCACAACCTGGAAACCGTGCCGCGCCTCTACAAGCAGGCCCGTCCCGGCGCCGACTACCGGCACTCGCTGGAATTCCTCAAGCAGTTCAAGGCGCGCTACCCGCAGGTTTCAAGCAAGTCCGGCCTGATGGTCGGTCTGGGCGAGACCGACGAGGAAATTCTCGAGGTCATGCGCGATCTGCGCGCCCACGACGTCGAGATGCTGACCATCGGCCAGTACCTCGCCCCCAGCGGCCACCACCTGCCTGTCAGCCGCTACGTGCACCCCGACACCTTCCGGATGTTCGAGGACGAGGCCAAGAAGATGGGCTTTTCCGGCGCCGCCTGCGCGCCGATGGTCCGTTCCAGCTACTGGGCCGACCAGCAGGCACACAGCGCCGGGGTGGCCTGACCGAGCGGGTTACCTTGGCGGCGGAGGCGGCGGCATGCCGGGAGGAGGCGGCGGAATACCCCAGTTCTGCGGATTGTTGATCACCCGCGGCTGGTATGTCATGCCGGCCGGCACCGGAACCGAATGGCCCTTGACGTACATGCACTGGATGTAGGCATGGTTGTACTGGCGCTGGGTGCCATAGCCCGACGCATAGGCGGAATTCGCGCCGTAGGCGCTGCCGCCCACCAGGCCGACTCCGGCACCGACCGCAGCGCCCTGGCTGCCACCGATCG
>ERZ724526.1462-NODE-1462-length-12209-cov-5.497203_pt1 | contig 12209 bp, 10 predicted proteins | sample MGYA00376059_ERZ724526 | MGnify/ENA primary metagenome ERZ724526 (study PRJEB28724, sample SAMN07190883) | activated sludge metagenome | isolation source: activated sludge of sewage treatment plant in Hong Hong | place: Hong Kong | collected 2016-03-17 ... | reverse complement strand
AACCCGCAACCCGTAACCCGTAACCCGTGACCCGCAACCATTAATGAAACCATGCACAAAATCGACATGCATACCCACCTCCTGCCCGAACGGCTGCCCAACTTTGCAGACAAGTTCGGATACGGAGATTTCATTCACCTGCAGCATCACCGGCCGGGGTTTGCCCGTATGATGAAGGGCGATGTTTTTTTTCGCGAGATTAAAAGCAATTGCTGGGACCCGGCAGTGCGTATACCGGAGTATGCGCAATTCAGGACGCCCGTGCAGGTAGTATGTACCATTCCCGTCATGTTCAGTTACTGGGCCAGGCCCGCCGACTGTCTTGATCTCTCCATGTTCCTCAACGATCACCTGGCGGGAGTGGTGGAGGATTTTCCGGAACACTACATGGCGCTGGGCACTATTCCCATGCAGGATACCGATCTGGCTGTCAGGGAGTTGCAGCGCCTGAAAGAGCTCGGGTTTCCGGGCGTTCAGATTGGCTCCAACGTCAACCAGTTGAACCTGAGCGAGCCGCAGTTTTTTCCCATCTTCGAAGCGTGCCGGGACCTTGACATGGCGATTCTGGTGCATCCCTGGGAGATGATGGGTCAGTCGGATATGTCCAAATACTGGTTGCCGTGGCTGGTGGGCATGCCTGCCGAGACAAGCCGCGCCGTTTGTTCGCTCATCTTCGGGGGAGTCATGGAGCGCCTGCCCGACCTGCGTTTCTGCTTTGCCCATGCAGGCGGATCGTTTATTCCCACCATCGGACGGGTGCAGCACGGTTTCGACTGCCGGCCCGATCTGGTGGCTGTCGACAATAAGGTGCCGCCGCGCGATTACCTGGGCCGGTTCTGGGTGGATTCGGCTACGCACGATCCGCAATTGTTGCGGTATATCTTGGAGGTGATCGGCGATGAGAAGGTATGCTTGGGCACCGATTATCCCTTCCCGCTTGGTGATCTGGAGATCGGCAGGTTTATCGAGGAAATGGGTTTGCCGGCATCAACACTGGAAAAAATCTTCTACAAAAACACTATTGACTGGCTGCATGGAAAGCAGGCGGGCGGGTAGGCTACTTGTCCGAGCGTATCCGGTATTGCCCTTCTGACAATCGTTTTTGCGCAAAATCGAAGTATTCGGGTACCACCTCGAAACCCAGGTACCGCCGCCCTTCCATGTTGCTGACCACGGCTACCTGCCCGGAACCGAGAAACGGGTCGAGCACGAGGTCGCCGGGCTGGCTGCTGTAGGCGAGTATTTTACGGATGATCTCGGCAGGCAGTTTGGTGGGTGTTTTAACGTCGCCGGTCCAGTATTCGCGGTGGATATTCCACACGTCTTCCTTGTCTTTGTAATGTGCGCTGCCGCCGTCGGGGTGCTGTGCGTCTTTTTCAAAACGCGCATAGGGGAAAAAGCGGCGCTTTTTCTCGTCGATTCCGGCAAAAAGGATGTGGTAGTGCGAGGTGACGTATTTGCGCTTCGTCACGAGGCCGAACTGGTATTTCCAGACGAGGTGGTTCACCAGCGTGAAATCCAGTTCATCGAGCGCAATGAGCAGGTCCTTGAGATAATTCCAGCCGGAAAATATGTACAAACTGCCTTCGGGTTTGAGCACCCGCCGGACTTCCCCCAGCCATGCCCGGGTAAAATCGAGATAGTCGATGCCTTTAACCTCGTTGTAGCCTTCCAGCACCCGACTGCCTTTGCGGTTGTAATTGGCTTTTTTTGCCTGAAATTCGATGCCGAACGGCGGATCGGTAATCACCAGATCCACTGATGCATCCGGTATCCGGGAGGCCATGCCTGCGACACAATCCTCGTTAAAAATTTGATTGAACGGAATCACCGGGCGAAAGACGGGAAATTTTGGGAAAGCGCAAAGCCGTTGGCAGTATGCAGTGCCACTACTACTGCCCACCGCCTATTTTCTACTGCCGTTCAAATTCCGTCATTTTTTTCGAGCCGATCATGACGGCGTATTTGCCGGAGGGCAACGAACTGATCACCAGAGACCAGTCCGTTGTTTTGGAGGAAAAGGTTTTTTCCATAACTACTCTTCCCTGCTCGTTCATCACATGAAGGGTGAGGCTTTTTACGGAAATTTCATCTGTGACCAGCCAGATTCGTTTCTGGCTGACTACTACTTTCACCTCCGGGTCGTTCAGCCGTGTGGTGGCGCCGGCTGGTGCTGCAATACTGTGGTTAAGGCTGAGGAACATGGACAAGAGCAATGCTCCAAAAAATGTCGTTTTCATATCTGAGAAGAATAATGATTGCAAAGTTGATGCAACAATAGACACGGATTTGAAAACGGAGGTTGCAGTTGCAAGGAACAGATGTTTACGGAGAGGTTTTTATTTAAGAGGTTGATTGTTAATATCTTAAGCGCAAAATGAACTACGACTTGCTCAATGAAATCACCTTCCACGGCGATAGAGACTTGTATTTACTCGACCAACGCAGCAGCCGTCGTGCACTACCCGGCATTTACCATATGAACCGTCCTGATCGGATATGGAATCGAAATCCGCTCCTTCCGGTAGCGCGCGTGCAGTGCTTTTATGAAATCATGTCGAAGGGCGAATTGTTCGGAAAACTCCTTTGCCCGAAGCACAACCTTGAAATTAATACTGGAGTCGGCAAACTCGTTGTACCGGAGTGTCGGTTCGTGGTCGGGCGCTGCGCCGGGGTGCGATTGCTGAATGGTCTGGGCGACCTCCAGGGTGACGCGCTCTACCTGTTCCAGGTCGCTGTCGTAGTGAATGCCCACCGGCACCGGCACCGAAATTTCGGGGTCGGGCACCCAGGTGTTGGTCACGGTAGAGGTGGCGAGTTTGGAGTTGGGCAGAATAATGGTCTGGTTGGACAAGGCCCTGATCGTAGTGTCTCTCCAGGTGATATCGGTCACATACCCCTCTTCGCCGCTTTCCAGCCGGATAAAATGTCCCGGCCTGATTTTGTGCGACGCGATGATCTGCATGCCTGCAAACAGGTTGCCGAGGGTGTCCTGCAAGGCCAGCGCTACGGCCAGTCCGCCCACTCCCAAAGCCGTTAGCGCAGGCGCTACGGAGATGCCCAGCGTTTGCAACAGCACCATGATGCCACTCATGTAGATCACTACCCTGACGACATTCTGGAGCAAGGTAGCGGTAGGCAGGAGGCCGTTCATGTTGGACATCTTCAGGCCGATGAACCTGCCGGTCAGTCGGGCAACGTAAAAAGTAGTGGCCATGATAAATACCGACTGCCAGCCCAGATTGATACTGCCGTCCCACGATTCGGGAAGGTGGTGGTAGCGCAATCCAAGGCGAACTCCGATCCAGAGTCCTGCAAAAACACCCGCTCCTTTCAGCGCTGCGAACAGTTCAAAGTTGAGGAATAGCCGGCGCAGGAGGTATCGTTCCAGCAACCAGCCGATGAAGAGCCCGCCGGTAATGGCAATGGCGGAATACATCAGGGCGTACAATATTTCGGGCGATAAATTCATGGATAACAGGGTATTTTCAGATTAAAGCAGTCATTTGACTACGCATCGGAACAGCAGTTCCATTGTTTTTTAACGAAAAACAGTAGGCAGGGTTTAAAAATTTTGGACTTTGTGCGGCAAACGAATAAGATTATTGCTCATGTCTGTACGATCCATATCCCTTGTTTTTGCCCTTCTGCTTTCGGCAGTATTCCTGTACGCACAAGATCAAACGGCGGACTCCGTATTTATCCGCAACAACTTCACCAAACGGGAGGTCATGATTCCGATGCGCGACGGTGTGCAGTTGTTTACCAGCATTTATGTCCCCAATGACCGAAAAAACACTTATCCGATTCTGCTGAAAAGGACGCCCTATTCCTGTTCGCCTTACGGTGTGGATGCCTACACGACCAGTTTTCAAAACATGGACCTGGCGCGAGCGGGCTATATTTTCGTCACCCAGGATGTCAGGGGCCGCTATATGAGCGAAGGGGAGTTTGTGGATGTCAGGCCGTTCAACCCCGGCAAAAAGACGTCAAAAGACATTGACGAGGCCAGCGATACCTACGACACGGTGGACTGGCTGGTTAAAAACGTGTCCGGCAATAACGGCCGCGTAGGGATCTATGGTATCTCTTATCCCGGTTTTTACGCGACAATGGCGGTGTTGTCCAACCACCCGGCTGTCAAGGCAGTATCGCCGCAGGCGCCGGTGACAGACTGGTTCATTGGCGACGATTTCCACCACAACGGCGCCTTTATGCTCATGGATGCCTTTTCGTTTTATTCGGGATTCGGAAAATCGCGCCCCCGGCCCACTACCGACGGCGCTGCCGGGTTCAGCGACTGGAAAACGCCGGACAATTACGATTTTTACCTGCGTGCAGGGGCTCTGCGCAACTATGCCGACAGGTTCGGCATGAAAAATATCCCTTTCTGGAACGACCTGATGGCGCACCCTGATTACGACGCCTGGTGGCAGGCACGCAACCCGCGGCCACACCTGAAGAATATCATGCCCGCCGTGATGACCGTCGGCGGACTGTTCGATGCGGAAGATTGCTTCGGCGCATGGCGCGTTTACGAAGCTATTGAAAAACAGAATTCGCAGGCGGCAAGCAACCGGCTGGTGATGGGTCCCTGGGTACACGGCGGTTGGGCGCGCACTGCCGGCGACCGGCTCGGAAATGTTGTTTTTGGCAAAAAAACGACCGATTACTACCAAAAAGAGGTGGAGTTCCGCTTTTTTGAATATTACCTGAAAAACAAGGGAACAATGGACCTCCCCGATGCGATCGTATTCGAAACGGGTAGCAATGAATGGCGGATGTATGATACCTGGCCTCCCAGGCATTCAGAGCCGGTCATGTTCTATTTCCACGAAGGCGGGCTGCTGTCGGTAGCGCCGCCCCCGGCGGTCGACAAGGCGCCCCCGGGTATGCAGATGGACGAGTACCTGAGCGATCCGTCGAAGCCTGTGCCATACACCGAAGATGTGCACCTGCGCAGGACGCGCGAATACATGTGCGACGACCAGCGGTTTGCCGCCCGCCGACCCGATGTGCTGGTCTACCAAACGGAAGTACTGGACAGAACACTGACCCTGGCCGGTACCATTACGGCTGATCTGTGGGTTAACCTCAGCAGTACGGATGCCGATTTCGTTGTGAAACTGATCGATGTTTTCCCCGACACCCTGTCTGGTCAGGAGAACGGCGTACCGCTTGGGGGATATCAGATGCTGGTGCGCGGAGAGATCATGCGGGGCCGTTACCGGAACAGTTTTGAGAAACCGCAGCCTTTTGTGCCGGGGACGGTATCCCGGGTGCGGTTCGACCTGCCCGACGTATCGCATGCCTTCCTGCCGGGACACAAGTTGATGATACAGGTGCAAAGCAGCTGGTTTCCGTTGGCCGACCGGAATCCGCAGCAATTTATCAATATATACCAGGCTAAAGACGAGGATTTTATCCCGGCGACGATCCAGGTGTTTCACACACCGGTAGGGGCCTCGGGAGTTGTTTTGCCGGTATTGAGGGGACAGTAGTATTTATTACCTTTGACATCCGAAAACCACCCATAACCATTTGAAAAACCTGCCGTTCGCCATGCAAAAAATCATATTCGCACTCGCCGCCTTCTTCCTGACTGCCCATTTTGCCTGTAAAAAACCGGTCTTCTCCAACCGGCCCGTAAAATATGTGGCATATCTGGGTTTTAACTATACAGACGTCGCCAAAGACAGCGCCAACAACTACTCCGATTCCCTGCGCATCGTTGCCTTGCAGACCTTCCTCGATCGCGTCAACAACCACAGCGAACCCAAACCCTATCCGGTCGAATACCGGCTTAAAACCTTTCAGTGCGATTATGTCGATTCGGTTATCCCCAAAATATATGAACAGATCATGGCAGATACCGGCATCACGCTGGTGGTGGATAATACCTGGGGCAAGTATATCCGTTTTGCTGCGCCAATTATCCGGCGCGGAATGCCGGTCATTGCGCTGAGCGCCGATCAAAACAAACTCGACTTCGGCGACAATGCCGTCTTCCTGAGTCCAAGCGACCCGAATCCCGGTTTTCTGGTTCAGTTTATCGATACCGTGTTGAGTACCAAGCATATCGGGTTTGTCACGGAATGCGACTACCTGCTGCACAACCGGTTTACGGAAAGCATGAACAAGATCGGTATGCGTTATGACTCGGTGTGCCTGTGGCAAAGGAGTTACATCAGGAACAGGGAAGTGCCGGGCGATTCGGTTGCGGTCATGAAAAGGGCATTGCGCAAATTGTTCAACCAGCCCGGTACGGAGGTTATCCTGCTCAATACCCACGCCGGTTACGGCGATTCGATCATGCGGTTTTTGGAGCAGGAGCGGCTGCCTGTCAAAACCTTTGTTGGCATTCAAACCAGCCTCACAGACAAGGAACTGGAAAAGATCACCCGGGAAAGGGGACATACGTTTATCCGTCTTGTCAACGATGAAAACCTGATGCCCCTGGAGGTTTACCAGGAAAAAAAGGTCATCAAGGCTAAATACCCCAACCCTTTTATCAAGAAGGACAACGAAAACACGAGCGATGCGGAAAAGGAACTGCAACGGGAACGGGAGCGGCAGGCCGATCTTACCCTCCACCGTTGCTATGATGCGGTAAATATCCTTGAAACGGCCCTGCGTGCCGGCGCTTCCAATCGAGCCCAAACAGCCGCCTATTTCCGGAATAAACTGAAAAACCGCAAGGTGGCCCTGCTCAAGGATTTATACGTGTTCGATTCCCTGATGATCCTGAAGCCGGAACCGAATTTTGAAGAAATTAAAGACGGCAACACCCAAAGTCCGCTGATCCAGATCAACAGCGCCGGCGAGCCCATCCCCTCGCTGCGGGTCGGCATCGATATCGTGGGCGTCAGCGATGTGGATGTGCGGCGCAATACCTTCGACTGCAACCTGCTGTACTGGGTTATTGTCGACAGAAAACACATTGAAAAAGAGGGCTATATCGATTTCCCCAACATCAGTTCGGAAGAGGGCAACCGCTATGATATTGCCCGCGACACCAACAGCGATTACGTCGTGAGCAGCCATCGCATCAGCGGCAAGTTTTTGGGGAATTTCAATTCCTTCGCCTTCCCTTTCGACCGCCACGAGCTGTTGATCCCGATCGCGGCGCTTGCCCCGAGCGACAAGATCAAGATCAGTTTCGACTACAGCAGACTCCAGGTCAAGGACAAGATCAACGATTTTCAACTGCACGACTGGGATACGGAGGAATACTACGTCACGCTCGACAACCAGATCACCAACGCGCTCGGCTCGCCCAACAAGGTCACCTTCGACCCTACCGACAAGGCCAAGTTTATGGAAAAATATAAGACCCTCAACATACACCTCAGGGTGAGCCGCCGACCCTGGGGCGCTATCATTCTGATCGTGCTTCCGTTCCTGATGTTCAGCGCCCTGCCGATCTTCATGCTGTTCTTCCACAAGGCCAGTTTTGAAGAAGTGGGCGAACTCATCATCACCTCCTTCCTGGCTACGGTAGCCTACTCCATCAACCTGGTACAGATATCGCCGACGACAGACTCGATGAACCTGGCCTACATTTTCCTGATGCTGACGCTGGCCATTAACTTCTTCTGTTTCATTTATGTGACCTACATCGACCGGCAAAAACTGAACGGCAGCCGGGTAAATGAAGGCGAAAAGCGCAGGGGCTTCAGGTTTGGCGGAAAGATATGGGTGCCCTACCTGCTTGTTATCCTGGTGCTGATGTTGTTTTTCCTGATTTTCAGACAATAAAAAAGGTGCACCGGATCAAATTTTAGCCGAAATTTGCAGAGGGGACAGCCTGAGACATGGTATCCGGAAACCTGACTTTTCCCAAAACTTGTTCAATGGGATAGTCGTGGAAACCTGACTTTTGGATAACCCAGTTGTTCACTTTTCAATGTAGTCGCTATGAAAACGAATCCATTCATTTCTTGTCTGGTGGGCCTGTTTTTGCCCCTGGCCGGCCATGCGCTCGATACGGGCGTTTCCTTTGCCGTATATGCAACTCCCGACAAACCATATGTCGAAGTAAACATCGAAGTCGCCGCCGCTACGGTCACATTCAAGCCGGTTGACAGCATCCACCTGCAGGCCGGCGTCGAAACGCTCATCCTCATCAAGCAGGGAGATGTGGTGGTGGCCTTTGAAAAATATATCCTCAACAGTCCGCTGGTGGCGTTTCCGCAGAACCTGCTCGATGTGAAACGCATGGTGGTGCCCAACGGGGAGTACACGCTCGAGATCACTTTCCAGGATATTTACGAACCGGGGAATAAAGATGTCTTTTCTTCGCCCCTTTCCGTTGCCCTTGGCGAAAGCATCCACCTTTCCGATGTACAGCTGTTGCGCGGTTTTAAAGCCGATGATTCGGACAACCCGTTTACCAAAAACGGATATTATCTCGAACCACTGCCCTTCAATTTCTACGATAGACATGCCACTTTGCTGGCATTTTATGCAGAAATATACCATTCCAACCGCGGACTGGCAGACGGAAAATACCTGGTCCGCTATTTTATTGAAGAAGAAAAAGGCAACGGGATAAAAAACCTGATTTCGGTAGGGACCCAGCGCAAGAAAGCGACTCCTATCGACGCAGTGCTGGTTCAGATGGATATCAGCAAACTCGTCAGCGGCAACTATTCCCTGACGGTCGAACTTCGCAATTCCGCCAATGAACTGCTGCAAACCCGCACCCTGAGTTTCCAGCGGAGCAACCCGTTATTTGAGGTCGATGAGAAGAATATTACCGACGAAGTGCTGTCCCAGCAGTTTACCGAAAAACTTGATGAAGATGCGCTGCGCTACGGATTGCGCGCCATATCGGCCCTGGCAGTAGGGGAGGAGTCCGAATCACTGAAAAACATCCTGCAGGGCACCGACCTGAAACCCATGCGGTACTACCTGTTTCGCCATTTTGTACGCATCGATGCGAATAACCCCGAACAGGCCTACCGCTCCTTTTTAGAAACCGCAGCCGCCGTTCACGCCAAGTTCCAGAGCGGATTCCGGTATGGATTTGAAACCGACCGGGGTCGCACCTTCCTCCGGTTTGGCCAGCCGGATGACTATATTCATGTCGAAGATGATCCGGGCGCGCCGCCGTATGAGATATGGGTGTACTATAACTTCCCGAAGACCAACCAGAAAAACGTCAAGTTCCTGTTTTACAACCCGAGTCTGGCGGGCGAGGATTTTATCCTGCTGCATTCCACGGCAAGAGGAGAGATCAGCAACCCGCGCTGGGAGCGCACCCTGTACTCCCGGGCAGCAGGCGAACAGTATGAGGGCAGCAATTACAACGACGCCACAACCATGCAGCGCAATTCAGGCCGGAATGCGCGGGTGTACTTTGAAGATTTCTAAAAGAAAACTACACAAGAGTTATCCCGAATTTGTTTCCCGCAGATTGCCGCAGAAAAAACGCGCAGAAACGCGCAGAATATTCCTTGATCTGCAGGAAACACACTACCGTACGAAATTTGGGATGATTCATGCGAATCAGGGGTTGAAAATAAGCGAGAATTGTTTTTCAGACCTATAAGGTTTGCCAAACCTTATAGGTCTCGAGCCAAGTCCAAAATCAACCTCTGATTCGCGTGATTCCTGTTTTTCGAAGGCCCTCAGTTCCGGTCTTCCTTCGCCTCTTCCCGGCGTTCGATATAATCGTCCCAAATGGGCTTGTAATCGTACGTCAGGTAAATTTCCGTGTCAAATGCACCCCATGCGCCGTTTTCGAGCGCCAGGTTCAGCCTGCGTTCGGCGCCTGCCGGTATTTGCAGCAAAATGACGTGGCCGAGCCCCATGGCGATGGTCCAGGAGATCACACGGGCATCCTGGGGCGGAAAAATCTCCCAGAATCCCTGTGCCTCAAGCACCCGGCGAATTTCGGGAAGGTTTTTGTTTTGCTGGTGCTTCAGGATCACAGTGACCATTACACTGTCGGAAACAGCCTTGGGCGCTTTCATGGCCGGGCCTTCCACCACCGTGGAATCCGCTTGTTTGGAGTCGGGTTGCTGGGCGTAAATCACCGGCGCCAGCGCGGTAAAAAAGCATATAGCCAGAAAGGTGTGTTTCATGAATTTGACGGTTGGATTCTTTAAGTTTTGTCTTGCCTTGCGGCGGCAAAGATATATTTCCCCGGCGGCCATTCCTGCGGAAAGTTTCGCGACCGGACTTGCAAAAACTGAATTTGAAATTACATTTGCCACCGTACACCCTTTTATCGTCCACCGAACAGCACATACAAGATGTTTAAAAAACACCCATCCGGATTGCCGTTTCTGTTTCTGACTGAAATGTGGGAGCGCTTTGGCTATTACCTTATGATCGGCATTTTTGTGCTGTACACTTCTGATCAATGGCGCAACGGAGGACTTGGCATGTCCCGCACCGAAGCGATCGGGTTGTATGGAACGTATATTGCGCTGGCCTACCTCACACCGTTTATCGGCGGTTTGATTGCCGACCGGGTCCTGGGCTTCAGGCGGAGTATTATTCTGGGAGGAACCATGATGGGAGTCGGATATCTGATGATGGCGATACCGCACAATATCCAGACCTTTTATGTGGCGCTGGGCGTGACGATAGTCGGGAACGGTTTTTTTAAACCGAATATATCAACCCTGCTGGGCAACCTGTACAACGAAGACCAGTATCGCACCAAGAAGGACGACGGTTACAACATCTTCTACATGGGCATCAACCTGGGCGCCCTGATCTGCAATTTTGTGGCGGCTTACCTGCGCAACACATTCGGCTGGAGCTGGGCTTTTGTCGCAGCAGGTGTGGGCATGCTCATCGGTGTGGTCATATTTGTCGCCGGAAGCAGGCACTACAAACACGCAGATGTGCGGCAGAAGGGCAATGCCAACGATTCGGGGGTAACGCAAATGCTGTCTTCCGTTCTGTTGCCCGCGGCACTGGTCGGCTGGGCCGCCTGGAATATCCCGGGTACGATATTCGGCTCCGACATGACTGATGCTTTTATTTTCGGTTGTATACCGATTATCGGGTTCTATCTCTGGATACTCCGGACTGCCAGCGCAGAGGAAAAGCCGCGTATAAAAGTCCTGTTGGCCATTTACGCCGTAGTGATCATTTTCTGGGCCATTTTCAAACAAAACGGCACAGCGCTGACGATCTGGGCGGAGAACTATACCGACCGGTCGATGCCTGCCTGGATGGAGACGCCGGCGCGGTTCATGGGCATGGTGAAAGAAATCAAAGTGGAACAGGATACGTTCCTCTTGTACGATCATCAATTCAGAACAACCAAAGGGGCCGATGGAAAACTGGTGGAAACGGTATCGCTGCCGCCGTACTTCAAAAACCTGCCGCCCGAACAGCATCCGCCGGAGGGGGAATCGGTAAAACTTGTTTCAACCGAGATATTTCAGTCCGTCAACCCCTTCTTTGTGGTGGTCCTGACGCCTTTGGTCGTCCTGTTTTTTGCCTGGCTCCGACGGCGGGGCAAGGAACCCACAACGCCCGGCAAGATCGGCTGGGGACTTGTCATATCGGCCTTGTCTACGCTGGTCACCATTTGGGCAGTGGCGGTCTGTCATAATGGCGCCGAAAAGGCTTCCGTTTGGTGGCTTGTCGGTACCTATGCCGTAATCACCGTCGGGGAATTATGCCTGAGCCCGATGGGACTTTCCATGGTATCGAAGATGGCGCCGCCGCGTATTGCAGGGTTGATGATGGGAGGCTGGCAACTGGCCACTTCCATCGGCAACAAACTGAGCGGCGTTTTGGCGGCCATGTGGGATCGATATGACGACAAGGCAGATTTCTTCTGGGTGAATTTTGTGTTGTTATCGGCTGCTGCCCTGATCCTGTTTTCCATGATGCGATGGCTCAACAGGGTATTCAGGGAAAAGGGGCTGACCTGATCAACATAACAGGCAAAAATACCTGAAAACAGTCCGCACTGTTTTTCCGGAAATGATGATTTCCGTATATTTCGGCTTCCCGGACCACCCGGGTGCATCGACTGGCGCTCCACGCCTTCTATCGACTAATTTGTTATTAAGTCTTTAAAATACAACCAACTATGTCAAACAAAATAAAGGCGCCCAAGAAGCAACGCATTGCAAAGCAGGATCAGGAAGACAACCGCAAGTTCCTGACGATACTGGCTATTGCCACCGTATTGCTGATGGTGCTGATGTACGTCCTTTTTGTCAAATAAACGGGCT
>ERZ724526.1457-NODE-1457-length-12235-cov-5.929803_pt1 | contig 12235 bp, 32 predicted proteins | sample MGYA00376059_ERZ724526 | MGnify/ENA primary metagenome ERZ724526 (study PRJEB28724, sample SAMN07190883) | activated sludge metagenome | isolation source: activated sludge of sewage treatment plant in Hong Hong | place: Hong Kong | collected 2016-03-17 ... | reverse complement strand
AGACGAAAAGTATATCATGATTATTATAATAATACTGAATATTTGAAAGATAGTAATTTGGAAATCTGCAATGAAAAAATTATTATTAATAAAGAAAAAGGTTTAATTATAATGATAAATGATGATTTTAAGAAAGAAGGTATTTTGTTGGATAAAAAATATCTTCTCCATCATCGTTTGCACAAATTTGAAGAAAATATCCATCAACATCTAAGCCCCAAGCACCATAAACACTATCGCCATGAATTTCAAAATCAAGATCCTTAAAACCTTTACGAATCTGATCTGTAATAGGAAGACGAAGCGTGTGTCTACTCATGATGCATTTCGTTCAAATAACGAAGAACCATCTTTCTTGCGTTAAGATCAAGATTAGCGAAGTTAATTGGCTCCATTGGATTAATGGCGAAGTAAATAACCATGATCTGATTCTGAGAAAGACCAGATTGATCTACAATGAGTTCATGACCATTATCTTCAAAACGATAATCGTGAACATTAACACAAGCCAAAAGATTTTCTCTGTCTCCTTGAGAAAGCTTTTCATGCCAAGAGGTTGAATAGGGGGTGCTATAGTGAAAGGGTTCAACAGTAAGTCTGTTCATGATTTCCTCGAAAAAGAAATATATGTAGTTCTAGTGGGAAGCTCTCTTAATTCATTAATTTTTACGTCACTATGCTCTGCGGCATCACAATAATCCTTGGCTTCTTTAAGACCAATATTTTTTGCTAGGCCGCGCAGTTCTTTAATGGCGTCAATTTTTGAAATAACTTTAAAATTAATCTGATTGAGATAAATATCGCCAAATAAAATGTTTCCTTTAATAATTAATCTACCAAAGCGTTGTGGGTTTAAATGAATTGAACCAACATAAATACCAGGAGAATTAAATATACTGATATTCATCATAAAAACATAAAGAGCTTGCCCAAGTTCATTTTCATATTGATATGTTTTAATTGCAGTTTTTCCATCAAAAGAAACCATTACTTCTAATCTAAAAATTGGACGAAGTGCTTCCTCTGGATTGTTCCAATCGTTTTCAACATAACGCCACATTGTATCTGGTGACACATATAAACGAGCGGCTTGATAATGATCGGTTCTATTAATATTGAGAGCCTGGGTTTTTGTATTGTATGTAAAATCAAACTTCATGGAATAATCTCCCAATGGTCTTGGATTTTCGTGCCTTTGAGATTAGCAATGCTTTCTTCAAATAAAAAACCATCAGATTTAAATGAAGCTTTATGAGTTTTTAAGGCAACTTCTGGATTAATATCTTTCGGAATTTTATATTCATAAGTAAGAGTAAATCTGATCTTAGGCAATGACTTCCCTCTCTGTTTCAATTGGTGGAATATGAATAAAACGAACAGGCCAATTAAGGGTTTCAGGATGATGCTTTCCATAAATCTTGAGAGCAGCATCCAACATCCCTTGTTTCGCAAGAGTCATAAACTGACGATACTCAGCAGACCAATCATAAACTTTAATTTTGCCCCATTGCCGACCTTCATCATGTCGCCAATCATCTTCACCGCGAACCATCTTAGAAGGCCAAATAGAAAGTTCGGTCTTATTGCCACTTACTCCCCAAGCCATGATCTTAAAGTGAGGGGGATATTTGGTTTTTTTATGTTTAAGACCAGGGTGATTATTGGGTTTGGGATCAAGACGTTTTTCGTCTTTAATCTTCGGCCTTTCCATTATCTTGTCCAGCTTCGTCACTTGGCTTCTCCTGAGTCACACATTTGAACACTAATGGGCGGCTTCCATCATTTTCCGTTTTAAACCATCTTCGAATTCGACTAAACACATCATCATTAGTAACCATGATAATTACATGAGTATCAGCAAATGCTATGGCTTCTTTATGAGTCAAGCTTTTATCTGCTACAAGAGCATCTAAGGTGGCATGCATTGCTAATGTCATTGCATGATTGATTTCTGCATCACCTGAAATGGATCGAATAATCATTCTGCTTCTACCGTTTTTGTAATTGAAGATGGCTGGCCTTGTTGTGGATAAGGAGGATTGCCAGCTAACATTGTTTCAGACTTGTGAATCTGTTCACGAACGACCGTGTTCTTGAAAACGGTATTAAACATCTGTAATACAAGACCTGTTTTTTCTTTTTCACAAACAAGTTTTACGTCATTAACATCTTGTGCGCGTTCTCTGGATTCAATGTTCTCGCAACGAATTTTAAGCGCCTTATTTTCCTCACGCAACTGCTCATAGCCTTCCTTAATCGCAGCAGCAGCACGTTTATGCATATCAAAATCTGAATTAACTTTCTCAAGATCACGTTCAAGAGATTCGGCTTTTGTCTTTAAACGCTGAATACCTTCAAGAGCATCAGCAGAAAAGGTCTTTTGAGTGATGATTTCATTGATTAGTTCTGTCAATTCTTTGTTCATGCCATTTCCTTATTTCTGGAGTTTGTTCAATTATTTTAATATGGTTTTCAACTAACTTACGATCTGTATTTTCTATTGCTTCGCCTAAAAAAATCTTCATAACTTCAACACCATGATCTTTGACAATAATGGACATTCCATCCATTGTCCATGACATGCCTGGACGAGTCATAATTCTTTTACCATTGCTAAAGTTTTTAAAAGTCTTTTTTCTGTGCTTCTATTACATTCAATCTGAAATTCCAATTTATCGATAAGCCATTGTCGAGCTTGTTCTTTATCTTCAGTAACAAATGAACGTTCAGAATTACATTTAATAACATCACCATTATCGAGAATTGCGGTATCAGTTTTAATGATTGAATTTTTTAATTCTCTAATCCCAACCTTACGATTAGCATATGCTTGATACCACATATTAATCCTTAAAAGCTATCTCACACCAATACCAACCATAGTGGCCCCATTGACCAGAACCGCCAATATCTACTTTGCAAACTTGTTCAATGACATTAGCAAATTCAAGCCATCGCCAATGATCCGTATCAAGTTTCCTTGGATAGAATAAAAACTTTCGTTTAATTCGTGTTTCACCTTCGCGTGGCTTTAAATAAAGATTATTTTTCCATCGCATCATCATTTACCATGAATGGGACAATTTTGATTAATTACATAATATCCAGTTGGATACATATCTTCATTATCCATAAGTGGACACATGCAATTTGGAAGCGTCCAAAATCTATGATATCGTTTATCTTTTTTAAATCCCCAAGCAGATTGAAGTCGATACTCAATTTCTGTAATAGATTTTGCTAAACGACGAAGCATCCGCTTATTATGACTACAATCCTTCATTAAGTTTAATACTATATGCTTTTCTTCGTGAAGATTAAGAATAGCTTTTACTTTAAGCCACGTAAGCTTCTTTTCACGAATAAGATGCGGATTTAAAAAAACATATTTATTATGAATTTTAACCTTACGGCCTTCGAAGATCATTGTTTTTTGAGGAAATAATTTAGTCATGTTTAAACTCCGAATCCATCCATGCAATCAAATCATCATAAGAAGAAAATGCTTGATCTTGATGACGAGAAGATCTGAATACGAAGCTCTTTGGACTAAATACACGAATTTCAGCATCCATAGTACGCGCATATCCCCAAGTTACAACTCTATAAAAACCTTTGTTTACTGGAGCCATACTGGTTTGAACACCATTCGGATGCGATGATTTATAATGTTCACGAATATGATTTGCAATTCGTTCAGTTAATTCTTCTCGTACACTCATATGTATGTCTCCTGCACAACGTATTGTCTAATTTGGCTATCACATTCTTCTTCTAAGAACGGATAGGTATCTGCTATTTTGCGTAGAATTCGTCTACGCATTTTAATAATTGCTACAGCTTCTGCTGTTCTTGAAAATGTTTCGTTTTCAATGTCACGAATATGATCATCATATTTCGTACATTCATGACGAAGATAATTTACACAGAGTTTGTATAAAAATCTAAGCGTTACATTTTCTTTAGTGACAGACGTACAATGTGTAGTATTGTGTTGAAGAATAGCAAGTCTAATAAGTTCGTCTACTTCCATTTCTGGAACTTTTGCGATTTGTTTTGTTTTGGCTATTTTTTCGCCAACACGAATCGCTTGATTAACTTTTTTGTCTTGTTTTCTTTTAAGTTGTCTAAAACCATGATCCCTTTTAGCTCTCACTCCAATCCTCAAATTTCACAAATTCATGAAAACAATTAGGCGTTGGGCACACGACAGATGGATGAACTATTCCATCTTTACTAATAATATGTTTTTTGTCCCCTACAGTCATTGAAGTCTCACAATATGGACAGGTAAACATGGCATATACAAAACCACCCATTCTGGCATATTTGTAAGTTCCTGGTTTATGTGTTTGATCAAAGGGGACATTAAACATATTATTTTCTTTCCCAATGAATGCCCAAGCAGATGCGTTGCATCAAACGATGAATTACGTTTGGACCTCTTGATACATGGAACCAAACAGAGTTTGCCCCCTTTGGGTTATGAAAGCAATATGACCAAATTTGAGGGGGAAAATTTACTAATTTTATGCCAGAACCATTTCTAGGCTCAAATTTCCAGCTATAGTCTTTGCCGGTTAACCAAATCAGGAATCTTTTGGTGTCATTATCCATCCCTGCTCCTGAAAGAATTTACTTAAACAACGCGGACAAACAGGTTCTCCAGTTATACTCATAAGAGTCATTGGTGCGCTTGGGGTCCAATGAATCTCATGTCCATTATCGCATTTATATTTTTTTGGAATGATATAACTCATAATTTAGACCCTAATGCTGGCATTGATTCTGCGATTTTAGTAAGAGCTTCTTCCATTCGTTGTTTGCATTGTTCGGCGGCTTTCAATGCTGTTGGACATTGAAATTCAGATTCAATCGAAAATTCAATTCCTTGGCCGACAACAAACATATCTACTTTACAATACCATCCAGTTTGATTTAAAGATTTTGTATGAGATAAACGTGGATGACCAAACTTTGTAAGATATTCAAGTATCTGACTAAGTTCCATTAGATTCTTCCTCTGGCGTCTTCGGAATCCATCCTTCTTTATTAAGCTGAATAATCAGAAGTGCTGTAGTGAACTGTTCAGTTGTAAGATCACAAAGTTCTGCCAAAAAATCAAGTCTCTTAACGAGGGGAACTGGAAGTTGAATGTTTTTAGTTATGAATTCCATACTTTTAATCCTAAAACTCTATCCGATCTATTTGTACTGTTTCTTGGATAAGGATCACATAAACTCAAAAAGAATTTAGTTTCTTTTGGGCAAAAAGCATATGTTTTATCATTTAATGATATCAAGTAAGAAGAAGTGATAGATTCTCGCCAAATTTCCATTTCATTAAAAGGATTAACAAAAACAGCAAATGATGAATATCGGTCAAGTCTATACTCTTTATACATTGATTCTTCAAATGTTTCAATCAAATCGGTACGCCTTCGAAATCATCTAAAATATCAAACATGATTCGATAACCATCATCAGGCCAGATGCCGTTTTCAAAATGACTTACAAAAGCATGTTTTCCATCATGTCCACACACTTCATAATCTGGCAACGACTTATGCCTTAAATGACCCCACATTCCATATGGGTCTTTTCGAAATAATGTAAGCAGTTGTTGTTCAATCTGAGCAATAGTACCTTCGCATTTTGAAAAAGTATGATTATCGAACATAAAAACGCAAGTCCAACTATCAGATGGTGGTGTAAAATCAATGACATGACCAGCATGAACCATCTTCATGACAAATAAACTCCATGTTTAGTACGATCAATTGTGGGGGTTCGCATTACAACATTTTTAACTTGTCCACAATGACAACATATCTGCTGATCTTGTGGTGGCATCGAACAAAGCATCGTTTCTGTACTATGCCAACAGTGATTGCAAGCATTGGAATCATAAGTAGTGTTAAACGTATTTTGATTCACTTAAACCTCCATTTAATCGTCTGAGACAAATCAATTAGAGACGGTTTAATTTGCTCAATTGCTTTTACAAATCTATATCTATCCGGTCTGCCTAATGCAATAACGTCTCCAGGTGCCAAATTGGTATAAAAATATGGGTATACAAATCTTACAATATTATTAGCTCTATCCACCCATCCATCATCAGGATGAGCGGCTTTCACTCCAGCTTTTTTTAATGCATTAACCCATTCTTTTTCTTCTTTTTCCATTCTGGAAATAAGTGTTATCCACAAATCACCTATTTTCTCATCTTTAGTAGACATTTTAATTTGTGTCTTTGGATCAACATGCGTAAACACTATGGCTCCAATAAATACCGATATTCCCATACAATATGAAGAAGTTTACGAGCGAACAAACATTCTAAACATTGACAAGCAATTTTTGTTTTATATGAATGCCTAATTAAAACAATCATAGAATGTTTAGCCGACCTAACAAAGCGTCGATCTTCTCTATGAAAATGCACAAAGCGTTTACGCATTATTCCAAGTTTTTTCCAGGTGCCAGCCTGTACGATCTTCTTTATAAAAGAAAGCATAGATATGGTTTTTATGAAGTTTGACATATTCTTCTGCCGTCTCTAAAGTGTGTGAGGTTAAACGTAAGGGTAATCCAACGGTGGTAATGATGATTAAGACTCCGCAATCGCTTGACATGGTAAAACTCCTAAAGTCTACATAACTTATAACAGAAAGTTGAAGCGTTTGCAAATAGATAAAAAAACCGAGCAGCGTAAGCTGCTCGATCCTTTAAATTATTGTAATAAGACTAAATTTTTTGTCTAGATTGTCTGGCATCAAAAATAATGTAATCTTCTGCCCCACCTTGTTTGAGCTGATCTAAATGAAGAAAAACTTTAGGATTAAAATATCGAAATGAATTACCATGACCAAATAAAAGATGACATTCTTTGCCTTTAGCAGAGCAAAGAACTAAAAGATTGTTTTTTTCTAATAAAAGCGAAGGATTATGTTCTTTCGGCATAATATGATGAACCTCTAAATCTTTAGTATTACCACAAAACTGACAAGATCCGCGTTCTGCAATTACTTGTTTACGAAGTTTAGTCCACTTCCATCCATAAGTAATGGTTTTATAGACATGTTCACGGAAAATTGCAGTTAATTTTTTCATTATTCATCCTTGTCTATGATTTTACAAATTGAGGCAAGGTTGACAACATCATTGATCATTTGAATATGAACAGCACTATAGATAGGTTTGACTTCTATGTTTGCGTCAAGATAACTGGCCCACTCGTTAACATCTGCTTCTGCCTCTTTTTGAGAGTTACGAATTGGACCACAAATAATGTATTCCCATTCTTCACTCTTTCCGCAAGCCATAAAAGCAACCGGAGTCATTCTTGATTCGTGAGGCTTAAAATATGTATTCTCGTAATCTACTAAACGGCCAATTTTTAATTCTAATTGAACAAAGGGATCGTCTTCAATAGGCATTCCATGTATCGCATCTGGATCACTTGGCATTGTATAAAAATGTGAAACATCCTGAACTACTCTAGTTAAAATTTCAGAATTGGCTTCTTGAACTTTTTGAATATGTTCGTTAAAAATACATTGACCAGCATAATGCGCTTCATCTGGTGTTAAATCACTCCAAATAGGCTGCGCTTCACGATGCATAACCAACCCATTATGTGAATGGGTTATCTCGAAGATCCAAGAATCGTTGGTTTTGATTAACTTGCCTTCGATGCGTATTTGTTGTGCATCTGACATGAAATGATTATAACGTTTCGACATAAATTTTCAAGTTTAGTTTTCTAGCCGTGTCAATCATATGCTGAGTCCCCCTGGACGCATTTTTCTGAATGGCAATCAACGCATCTGCGTTGTGGGCCATCTGAATATTACGATCATAACCAGCTTTTAAATTATATCGTGTACCATCGACACGTTTCTTAATAACAGCGCCTGGAGCATTAAGATCGTCCCATTTAGCTGGAAACGATGCAACGGGAATCTTATGAGCATGAGCCCATTTTCTACCCGCAGTATCAATACCAGGAGCCTCTCCACAAACAACTTCAGTAATTTCAAATCCACTAGCTTCAACTGCTCGTACAACAGCCATAATATCGCAACCCAGGTCGCGTGATCCGGCAATAATAACTCTCATCCCTTGGGCCTCGTAAGTGAATACTGATAACGCTCATTTGAGCCAGCATTCCATTTTTCGATTAATTCTTCAGCGTGTGCAGGAAGCAGACCTTGATACATATTGAAAAAACCAAGGGCTTTAAATCCAAGTTCTTTTGCATGTGATTCTTCAAAAGTACGAGGATGAATGTATCCACCAACTTTAAGGTAATAGCGAGTTACTGCTTCCATCGAATGCCTCTGGTAGAGTGCAGGGGTATGGCATAGATGATGCCCCTAGCGAATCTTTTGCTGTCACATAAATCGTTCTAGCCGCGACAGGAGTAGTAGGAGAGAAAATTAAATGATCATTCTCAAATTTAATTGAGTTATCATTTGAGGAATAAAAAATAGCGTAAGAAGAAACAGTGGTTATTTTAAATTTATAAATTAGGCCCACTAAATAGATTTGTTGAGGAATCTCAATGTTATCTATTCGTGGGCCAATGTGAATTAACGGTTGATATGGACTACACGAGAGTACCACGGGCAAGACTAGCATTATTGCCATCTTGCACACCGTCAAAGAATGCATCGTGCGTAACCTTATTCTTAGTTTTCTTGGTTGGCGTTTTGAATAGCTCACGCTCGTAAATTTCACGTTTCTGTTTATCGGTAATTGTCATAAGCTCATATTTAGCAGCTTGTTGCTCTGGAAGATTCTGAGTTACCTTGGTGTTAACAGACTCCAGCAAATTATTAACGCCAGAAGCAAACCCCAATAAATAATTATGTTTCTCTGATTTTCCAGTTGCCAGTTTGAGCAATTTTCGCATGGCTTGGAATAAAAGTGATGCAAACAGGTCTTTGACATAATCAATATTTTCCTGTGTTCCAATTAAATAATATTGTAATGGCGCTTTTGATCCACCACGTTTACGCATAATGTAAATGCATTCACAATGATTGTGCTTTGCAATTACACCTAATAACGAAACTTGTGCTTTTTCATATGGTGGCGATACAAAATCTTTAATATGAATAATTGAATTAGTCTTAGCCATAGGCAATGATGCTTCGCTAATGTTATGGCGAAGCATCATTTCCTGCGCTTTTTGAATATATGTTTCTGCTTCAGCTTCGTTCTTAGTGCCAGCAGCGTGTTCTAACAATTGACGAATTATTTGTTTGATATTCATATCAATCTAAGAAAATAGGCGTATATCGATCCTGAATCAACTGTTCAAAATAAATCGCAGGTAATTGTTTAGTATGCGGAAATTCGTAACCTAGCTTGTCACAAATACGACCGACAAATTCAGTACAAATATATTTACTATTAGCAATTGCTTCTCTTAATCCAAGTCCCGCACCAATTGCCTCAAAAATAGAATATTTTTTCCCTAATTGAGAAATAGCAAAATACTCTGCATCTTCGGACCAATTAAAGTCAGTCTTAAAAATAACACTAGGCATTCGTTGAGACAAAGGGATCATCCGTGTCCCACCAAAGTAAGACGCTTCATATAAAATAACTCTCCCATACCAGATGCTAATGATTCCGATATGTGAATATTTATAATATTTTAGCTTTAATATACGCTGCCACCACTTAATGAGTTCATCGCCAGCATCCGAATGATTCGAATAGAAAACAATGTCCCCACTACGAAGATCGGAACGAATATCTTCGTATTTCACGAATTCTTTCTCATGCGCTTAATTGCATAATAAACGAATGCAAGAAAAAGAACCGCGCCACCAACGGAAACAGCAGTCCAGAGACAACCCATTTAAGCTCCCTTTGAGTAAATTGTGAATTCTTTTGGTAATTCACAGTTAGATGGTACGTTAACAAACATTGGAGCAATTTGTTCTGGAGTATATCCAGCTAAACCACATCCAATAGGTGTTACTTGAAATTCAAGTTCAGAATGCATCCTAGCATATTCAAGGAACATTTGAACATAAATGTTAATACGATGTAAGGCTAATGGCTTGAGATATTCATCTTTTGTGGGAATCGCATAAGATTGACCCATCGGACCATTTCCTATGCCGTAAATTGCTCCTTTATTCGTGTAGGCGTAAAGTGCTGCACCCTTACCATGTTTTCCCGAAAGATTACTACCAAAAACAAAGATTTTGTTCACGCAGCAACCGCCAGTTTAAGAATCTGATAAGCCAACACAAGCCAATCACTCTGCTGCTGAGTAACATACATTGATACCAACAGATTAAGTAAAGGACGCCACATCTTATTTACAAATGATCCAATAAAACCTTTAAACTGAATCACATCACAAACAAGATCAACAGCAACATCAAGAGCAATTTCTTTGTTAAATTTAGGATTAGTGACACCTTCTGGTGTATGAGTCTCAATGATCTTTTGCTTTGCAATCTCAACAGCCGCACAAGATGCAGCAACTAACTCATTGATTTCCTTAAATGTTGTCCAAAGCTGCGGTGGCCTTAAAGCTTCAGGCCAATCAAGTTTCCGCACATCCTGGTATTCTTTAAAAACAGGAGACAGATCAACATACTTTTTGACTTCAGCATAAAATGCTGCCTTGTCAATTGAAATTACGAACACTTGATTGGGCATCTGTCTGTCTCCTTGAGTATGCATAAGTTTCAACAAACATAATCGCTTCGGTCATGAAGCTATGTTTTGTTGTAATAGTATTACTATTATCTACAATTGTTGAAATCCAACCATCTTTATCTTGTTCGATGCTAGCGTATTCATTTATATTCATTGCTTTCCTACATTGACAGCAGCGCCGAAATTGATTTGTTTATTCGGACCTGTTTTAGAATAACCAAGAGTCACACCGACTTCTCTGGTGAACCATTTGGTTGAACCTAACCAGTATCCCTTGGCTCCGCTATTCGTGTCAATAGAAGTAAGAACGTTGAATGTGTACTTGGGAAAAGGTGCTATGTGTGCAATAGCATCTTTGGAAAAATAAGCCTCGTTATTGGTAATGGGCAGAACTTCTGTTTCACCAATCTGTGTGTTATTTTTGAATACTTTCCTTTCAAGCGTGACCGCTGCCCTCGCTCCGTCCGCAGATGTACGCCACTGAGCAAAAGAAGCAGTAAAACGCTCGGTATTATTGCTCCACTGACTCCTAAATGTAGAACCAGGATTCTTTGGATCGAATGAAAGATTAACCTCCGTAAGAGGCGCGAGATTATCTCGTTTCTGTGCAATGGTTGTTTCGTATGTGCCATCTGCACGTTGGCGTAATTGGTTTTGTTCAATGGTCTGTAATCTACCTTGGACTTCTGCAAGTGCAGTAACAACTGCATTAATGGAGCCATTCTGTACTCCGTGTCTCAAGAGTTCATTTCCCATCGCTTCTTTTGCTTTAGCTAAGATTTGTTCTTCAGATAGAACATTTCCTCTAGCCTGGGTAGATTTACCAAACTTCTCCATTTGTGCAGAGATAGTAGACTCTAATGCAATTCGCAGCTTTTCCGGGTCTTCTCGGGTTGAAAGTATATAAGTAATTAACGCCGTACCAGCTACAGCAAGAACCGTAATAAAATGATGTTGCTGTAATGGTGGCGGCGTTGGTAATTCAGATCCACTCATACTTCCAGCCCTTCTTGGTTAAACATTCTTCTACTTCTTTGACTTCTCTACCGATAATCCAATGAAGTGTCGGTGGAGCCATGACACATTTTCCATTCTCCCAAATGGAACCGGCAGTAAACGTAGGAGAGATTATTTTTAATAATTGAGTTTCAAACGTCATGTGTGTAAAGCCCAGCCCTCTGTTGGAGTTACTGTAGTAGCAAACACTTGCTCTGTGCCGCCATGATAAATGATAGCACCAGCTAATTTACATTTGTTAGATTCTGTAGAAATAACAAATGCAAATGACTGTGGCGCAAAGTCGGGGTAAAGCTGTAATGTACCATTGTATTGATGTGCGAGTTCTCTGGCTCTGTGCAATGCTCTTTGAAGGGAAGAGTCTTTAATTCTTCTTGAAAACCGTAAAGTGTTGAGTGCGTGTGTTCGGTCATGAATATGAACCCGTTTGTCCATTGGTTTTATCACGTTCTTTAAAATGCCTGGAGCAATATTTATGCGCCAGTCTAAAAAATGGCTTAATACTTTCATGCAAATGGATCCAAAAA
>ERZ724526.1456-NODE-1456-length-12239-cov-13.082075_pt1 | contig 12239 bp, 9 predicted proteins | sample MGYA00376059_ERZ724526 | MGnify/ENA primary metagenome ERZ724526 (study PRJEB28724, sample SAMN07190883) | activated sludge metagenome | isolation source: activated sludge of sewage treatment plant in Hong Hong | place: Hong Kong | collected 2016-03-17 ... | reverse complement strand
TCTTTCAGCTTGTAAGCATGACGATTGCTTTGCGCATCAATGGTAAGGGCATTGGTAAAATAGTTTTTTACATCAACGGTTTGAAGGTAATGAAAATCGGGCCCCGGAAAAATGGGAATGTCGTGTACCGCAGGAACATAAGATGCAAGACTCAATGGCAAATCACCCTCAACCGGTTTAGCATTGTACTGCAGTCTGCCCAGGTATTGCAAAGCGGGCATGCCCAAAGACAACATTGTGCTCCTGCTGCCCAACACCAACTCGCCTTTCCAACCACCTTCAATGGCCAGGTAGCGCCAGGTAAAGGTGCGGGCGTAGCAAAATTTAATTTCGTCACCAGCGTTTATTTCAATTATGGAAGAACGAACTTCTGTGCCATTGACCAAAACCTCGCCGGGTCCTGCAACCCAGGCAACGCGCGTACTTTTACTAAATTGTAAGATCAATTCCTGTGCAGCTATTTCCAAAACCGAATCCTCATCCCCATTACATAGTAAGCCATTTGCCATGTCAAATGCATGCTGATCCATGGGTCCACCCATTGGAACTGCCAGGGCAGTAAATGCCTTTCTGCCCCGGTCCTGCAGGGTACAGTAACTGTGCTTACTTTTTAGGGTAGCAAAACCTTTTGTACTTTTAATGCTCACGGGGTAATAGCTTTAATGAAAATTTTGTCTCCAACCTTCCACGGCAAAAATGATTGGCTGAGCGAATCGTATCCGCGACATTGACTTGTACCAATGATGTGCCAACCACCGGGGCTCTCAACTGAGTATAAGCCCGTATAGGCATCGGCAATGGCCACCGAGCCGGGGGCAACCCTCGACGCGGGGGTATGTTTTCTTGGTAATTGTAATCTTTGCTGACCCCCTCCCAAATAGATGAAGCCGGGCATAAAGCCAATACAGGCCACATAATATTCGCAATTACTATGAAGGTCAACCAACGCTTCAAAGTCGATGCCAAGCTTGGCGCAAACCACGGCTGTATCAGCGTCATTCGGCCGGTACATGACAGGCAAAGTATAAACTGAAACAGTTGATTCAGCTGGTACTGGCAGTTGGTTCATCATTTCCATAATCGGCTGTATCTTGCTTTGAGGCAAAAAAGTAAAAGTGAGGCTGTTCACACCTGCCAACACTTCCTGAGCCACACCATCCTGGTTGAGATTTTGAATACACTGGCCCAGCCATCTGCTCAACTGAGGACTGCCTGGCAGACGCAATCTTATTTGGGCCGCATAACCATGGTGCCACCAGCCGGCCTCACATTTTAAGGATGAAATGTAATGGTTGTAGATCATTCTTCGCAGCCAATAGGTGCTCCCGGTGGCAAGATCATTGGCCTGGTTAAGTTTGGAAATTCGTGCGCTTCCAATTTTTCAGTAAGATAAATGAGATACCTGTAATGGGTATCATCTCCATGTGATCTTGCCCACAATTTTTTCATGGATCGCAGGAGGTCCATTGCTTCAGTGGCTATATTGGCATGCTGGTGATCAGATGCAAGCGCCATCAGTTGCAAGGCCCACCTTCTGTGTTTAAGCATTTTCAGTTCTCCCGGCCTGGCTTGATCTTCGATCAGCATTTTTTGATGGATAAAAGCCAAATAAGACTTAAGACCCATTTGTCCCGGGTTTTGAATCCTTGCCAATCTTTGCGGATGGAGCAATAGCGATAATACATGATCAATGGTGGCGGTGGCAGTGGCATTTTGATCCAATCCATATCCTGTCTCCTGTTTCATGCTTTCGCGACTGTGATCATAACCATAAGCTTGTGGGGGTATCAATTCGAACAAACGCGGTGGAAGGGCAAGATTTGCAGAATCAAGCGTCTCGATCAGAGCAGTGATTGCCTTTTGTTGATCTTCCAGTGATACAACGCTGGTGGTACCAGGGGCATCCTCTCCTTTTACGCCGTATTCATAGCGGTAACCCCCAATCCATTTGGCAGCTGCTTCAACCTGATAACGCTGCATGTGATACACAGGCGCCAATACTTTTTCCAATTCTGAAAATGGCGTACCCACAGCAATGCTATTTTCTCCAAATCGGGCAAGAGCAGATTTACGTACTTCCATAATATGATGCAATTCTGCCACAGCATCTGTGCCATTGTCCCACAAATGCGCTTCGGCATGGGCACTGCCATCGGGTCTGGCGTCTGGATCTGATAGAAAATGCAGGCCCATGGCTTTGGTTGCTGCGATTACTTTCACCAATTGGTTTTCATCGGCCATAGTACTATACCCGTATACGATCGCTCTTTTGTCCCACACTCCGATTTTTTGATCATAGGCATTTTTAAGATCAACACTTTGATCGGCTGCAAGACTTACAAGCGGATGCGGATAATCCATCACGGATGCCCTATTGTCTGCACTGGCAGCAAAGTTGTGGGCCAGTCCCAGTGTATGCCCTACCTCATGGGCCGACAATTGTCGCAACCGTGCCAATGCGAGTGCGGTCATAGGACCTGGATCTTCATTGCCTTTTTTATACAGCGACAAAAGCCCCTGGGCAATCATAAAATCTTGTCTGACCCGCAAAGACCCCAGACTTACATGGCCTTTGATGATCTCCCCCGTTCTGGGATCTGCAACCGTGGCACCATATGACCAGCCTCTTGTACTCCTGTGTACCCATTGGATGGTGTTGTACCTTACATCCAAAGGGTGGGCATCGGCAGGCAATTCTTTTACCTGAAAAGCATTGACAAAGCCAGCTGCTTCGAAGGCTTCATTCCACCACCGTGCTCCATCCATCAAAGCCGTTTTGATGGGCTCCGGACAGCCGTTGTCAACGTAATAAACAAGAGGTTCAACTGCCTCGCTTTTTTCTTTTTCCGGATGCTTTTTCACGAGTCGGTGGCGTAAAATATATTTTTTTTCAATAGCTTGATCGATGGGAGTAGCATAATCGTAAAAAGATAGATCAAAGTAGCCGGAATAAGGGTGGTACTTCCTGGGCTGATATCCGTTTTCAGGAAGTGCTACAAAAGAAGTGTGTTGCCGATACGAAACGATATCATCGGTAGGCGTTACGGATTTAAGGTATTCCCCTGTGGCTTCTCCCGTGAGGGTCAACCAGGCTTCAAACTCAACGTTTCGGGGAAAGGCGTGGAGTTCTTCGGGGATGACGACTGATTTGCTTTTATCAATTTTGAAACTACCCTGTTTCATTTCTTTCAGCCTGCCTGCAGCCCCCATTTGGTCTTCAGCAAGAAAGGGTACCAGATCTATGTATACCCCATCAGTAGTATCTTTTTCAATAACAAAGCCATATAAAACAGAAGCAGCAAAAGCATCTTCCACCGTTTTACGCTCAGCGTAGTTGCCGGAGTTGGCCCTGTATTGCGTATTGGATTCTACCAGCAGCACCCGGTTGCCAAACCTTTGGAATTGCACCAGTTTTTGAGCACCTATTTTTCCCCTATCAAAGCCAATATCATTGGATCCAAGTCCGGAAGCAAAATAATGCACCAGGATAAAATCTTCGTTGAAGCGTGCCAATTTAAGCCACAACTTCCCTGATCTGGGCTGGTATTCAATGTTATAAAATCCATTGAAAGTCTGAGAGCACAGCTGCATGTTCCACAATACCAGCAAAGCTGGTAGCCACCATTTTAATTGCATACATTGTTATTTCATCCAAAGATAAAAAACATCTGCACACTGCTTAACCGGCTAGTGAGACCCGTTTTAATTTTTTCTTTTTCCGATTGAGTACAGTACGGATCAGGTGCCCCACTTTTTCTGCCTCCGTAAGGAAGCCATCATGGCCCAAATCCGAATGGATTTCAGCATATCTTGACTTTGAAATATTTTGGGCCAGGTAGCGTTGTTCCTGGGGAGGGAAAAGCAAATCGGTAGATATACCAATGATCAGGGTATTGGCTTCTATGGCCTGAAGTGCAGCCGGTATCGAAATTTTTCCTCTGCCTACATTATGGCTGTCCATTGTTTTTGTTAGTGCATAATACGAATAGGCATCAAATCTGTTAACGAGCTTTTCTCCCTGGTATTGCTGATAAGAAGCCGCTCTAAAACGATCCGTTTCCTGACCGGTATCCCGCTGTCCTTCATTGTATCCAAAAGCGGTGCGATAACTCAGCATTGCTATAGAACGTGCTGCTTTCAATCCATTAGCGCCACCCTGAATTACATCGTGGCCAAAAGTAGCATCGGCTTCGATGGCCAGTCTTTGACTTTCATTGAAAGCTATACCCCAGGGTGAATGCTGCGCGTTGGTGGCTATCAAAACCAGATTTTCAAATAAGCACGGATTCAATATGGCCCATTCCATAGCAATTTGACCACCCAATGACGCACCAGCCAGCAAAGTTATTTTTTCAAGACCCAGGTATAGTGCCAATTTATCAAAACAGCCGGCTATGTCACGGGTTGTAAACAACGGAAATTTTCGGAAATAAGGAGTCCCGGTATCCACCTGATCTGTCAGTGGATGGGTCGATCCATAGGGAGAGCCGGGATTGTTGACACACACAACAAAATACTGTTCTGTGTCGATGGCCAGGCCGGGTCCTACTACACCAGGCCACCATTCCAACGGATTGGAGTTGGCAGTGAGGGCATGTACTACCCAGATGACATTGTCCTTTTCACTATTGAGCTTACCAAAAGTTTGGTAAGCAAGGGTAAGTCCGACCACTGGGTGGCCGGACTCCAAAACATAATTCTCCTGAAATCTTAAATATTTAACCGTTGTCATACTATTTATGCTTTGATGGCTGAAAAACCATTTTTTAAATCGTTGATGATGTCATCTACATGTTCGATGCCAACCGAAAGTCTGAGTTGATTGGGTGTAACACCAGCAGCCAATTGTTCCTCTGCAGTCAACTGTTGATGGGTAGTAAGAGAAGGCTGGATAATGAGACTTTTGGCATCACCTACATTGGCAAGGTGGCTGATAAGAGTAAGATGGTCCACCAGTTTTTTGGCTTCTTCGCTGCCTCCTTTTACATTAAAAGTAAGCACCCCGCCATAACCCTTTTTAAGGTATTTTCTTGCTAACGTATGGTAGGGGCTTGATGCTAATCCCGGATACGAAACAGACTCGACCTGTGGATGGGCTTCCAGCCATTGCGCCAATTGCAATGCGTTTTCAACAGTACGTTGCACCCTCAAAGACAAAGTTTCCAAACCCTGTAGCAACAAAAAGGAATTGAAGGGGCTAAGTGCCGGACCGAAGTCACGCAGTCCTTCTACTCTGGCCCGAATGGCAAAGGCGATGTTGGGCAGACCCAGGGGGTTATTGATTCCAAATACATCCGAAAAAACGAGACCGTGGTATCCCTCCGACGGGCTGCTGAATTGAGTGAATTTGCCATTGCCCCAATTGTAATTGCCTCCATCTACAATCACCCCACCGATGGAGGTACCATGGCCTCCAATCCATTTGGTAGCAGAAGCCACTACCACATGGGCTCCGTGATCCAGCGGTCTGAACAAATAGCCTGCTGCACCAAAGGTATTATCTACAATCAGTGGCAGGTCGTGCTTTTTGGCCATGGCAGCCAACTGCTCAAAATCGGGAATATTGAAACGTGGGTTGCCAATGGTCTCAACATAGATGGCCTTGGTATTTTGGTCGATGGCAGCTTCAAAAGCTGAAGGCTCATCGCCATCAGCAAATCTGACCTCAATGCCCAATCTTTTAAAAGCAACTTTAAATTGGTTGTAGGTGCCTCCATACAAAAACGATGTACTTACAAAATTGTCACCCGCCTGCAGAATGTTGTTCAACGCTATGAACTGGGCTGCCTGACCCGATGACACTGCCAACGCAGCCACCCCACCTTCCAGCGCCGCAATTCGTTTTTCCAGTACATCTGTGGTCGGGTTCATAATCCTTGTGTAGATATTACCAAATTCTTTCAGTGCGAAAAGATTGGCTCCGTGTTCTGCATTGTTAAAAACGTATGAACTCGTTTGATAAATCGGCACTGCCCGCGCATTGGTGGCAGTATCCGGGCTGTGTCCTGCATGCAACTGCAGCGTCTCGTAGCGGTAGTTTTGAATGCTCATGATAAAAAGTTTTGTAATAATTTGATTTAAAAAAAAGAAAAGAAAGGCTTGTCCCGTGTAGCAGGAGCCTCATCGAAGTCTCAAAAATAGATGAATAAGGCGATCGCTGCTGTTAACAGAAACAACAACAGCAACAACAGCTAATGCTGTCAATGGAAGTTCGCCAGGTAGTGTTGGATGGTAAAATTTGTTTGTTCATTTCTTTTAATTGATCTTTTATATTTCCCAATATTGGGCAGGAATTGGCACCTTTCACTTTGGAGGTTGCCTGAGGATCAAAGAGCCTGTTCTCTCCCCTCATCTGTATAAAGTATCGCGAAATAACAAACCAAAAGAATGGTATTAACGCTTCACTCGTGTTGCAAAGATAGATTCAAGTTTTTATAAAAATCAAGTCTTTTTCAAAAAAAACGGCAAATAATATTTGGTTTTTGAGAGAAATACTCTTGTAATTATAAGATATTCAATCTATTAGCTAGATGGATTTTTATTGTTAAAAATGTGTTACCAATTTTAATTAGCGCATCATCATCATTCGTGGCGGGCCCTGCATGTTGATTTGTGCAGGTGCAAAGCCCGACAATCGATAACTTAGACTAAACAGAAAAAATCTTCCAATACCGTTGGTGGTCAACTCTTCTACATAGGTATCGCCTACATTTCGGCTGATGCCCTGGCCAACATTGAAAATATCTGCTACCCTCAACTTGGCAGTCAGCCTGTCGTTGAAAAGCCTTTTCGAAAATGCTGCATTAAACATGGTCAGGTTGACAGTCTCATCGAATGCCTGGCCTGTGTAGATGTTGTGGTTGATGTCACTGTCAAGGGTCCATGCCTTGCCAAAATTGACCAAAAGTGTTGACCTCAGGTTGTGTACAACATAGCTGGCATTTTGAGTGGTATTGATGGAGTACTTGTTTTCGTTGTATGAATTTTCGTAAGCCACCAGCAAAGAAATCACTTTGTTGTTGATGTTTTCCAATTCCAGACCAACGCGGGGTGACAAACTCACTACATCGTTTTGGATGCCGTTAATGAAATTGATGGATTGTGTTACAGATCCACTTCCAAACAACCTCGATTTCAACTTCAGTTTTCTGATGGGAGAAGAAAAGGAAAAGTTGAGGCTGGCATTTTTTTGATTATCGGTGTTGATGGGCACAGTGGTGCGCACCAGGTCCTGGTTGATCGTCTGCGCGTTTACTATTTTATCTTTGGTATATCGTACATTGATAAATGTAAACAGGTTGCGGAAATTGAAGTTATCGAAAAAGCTGTACCTTAGGTTTACACTGTGCGCATACTCCGGCCTGAGGTCAGGGTTACCTACACTCAGCTGCAAGGGATTGGAGTTGTCTACAATAGGCTGGAGTTGGGTTACCGAAGGTTCGTTGATGCTTGTATTGTATCGCAATCTCAGGTTTTTATCTATCCAGTTGATCGTAGCGGATGGCAGGAAATAATTGTAAGATTTTTCTATGTCAACGCTGCCAGGATTATCACTCGTTCCCTTGATCAAACTGCGCTGGTATACAAGGTCTACATTGATGCTGTACTTTTCATGATCTTTGGTATAAAGCAAAGATGCCCTGTCGTAGCCGACACTATTGTCAGACAAAGAGCTCAACAGCTCGTCCAAAGTTTTATTGTCAGGATTCAGGAAATCGATGTTGTAAAAATCCTTGTTCTGGAACGATTTATAATTTCTTTTAGAATATCCAACTCCTAAATAATTTTTCTTACCCAGGGGTTCTTTATATTCGGTGTAAATTCGATAGTTGTTGTTGTTGCTCAGGCTGATCTGGTTTTGAAGCAACGAATCAAAGCGAGCCTGTGTATAGAAGATTTTTTGGCGCTCTACGTCATAATCAGATTCATTATCGGTAGTGCCATAGCTGGCTTCAAGCGAAAATATCCTGCCTGGCTTTCTCAATCTTTTCGTAAAGACGCCTCTTAGAGACAGGTCGTTAAGATTTGTATTGGTGTTATCGCTTTGATCAACATAGCTGGTAGGTACTCCACTGAGCAGGCTGGCCAGAGTAGTGCCCATGGTGCTGGCATCTGAGGTATTAAATCTGGCAGAACTTTCCAAATCAATGCGGTGGAAACTGTCTGGCTTAATCTGCATGTTGAGGTTTACAGTGTGTCCGGTCCGGTTGGTGTTGGATGTCGTGTTTTCGTCAGTTGAAAAAGAGTTTTCGATCTGGAAATTTTCTTTGAAGCTGTGTTTGATTAAACTTTGATCGGAGTAACTTAAAAAATAACTGGCAGTGACATTGAATTTGGGTGAGAATTCATAGTAAAAATTCATGCCTGCGGTAGCACTTTTGATTTGGCCTGTATTGTTGTTGCCAAAATTGACAACCCCGCTGTTGAAACCACCACCGCCTCCACGTCCCCCGCTAAAGGCACTGCCCCCCATTAAGGTATTGTAGTCTGCAAAGCTAAAGCCCTGGTTGCTCAGGTTGTTGAAATTGGCCAGGGTAGAAAACTGGTACTTGCTATTAAACTTGTTGAAAGATAGCTTTGTGTCAAACCGGTCTTTATCGCCATATCCCGCCATAACCTCACCAAAGGTACCAATCTTTTTATCTGCCTTAAGTTCGAGGTTGAGCACCTTTTCCGATTCACCATCACTTACGCCGGTGAACTCAGCTTTTTCTGATTTTTTATCAAAGACCTGTACTTTTTTGACCGCATCAGCCGGTAGGTTTTGGGTAGCCATCTTGGGATCATCACCAAAGAATTTTTTACCGTCTACCATTACTTTTTTGATTTCTTCCCCCTGCGCAGTGATCACACCACTGGCATCTACTTCAATACCCGGCAGTTTTTTCAACAATTCTTCTACCGTTGCATTCGGGCGCACCCTGTAGGCATCGGCATTGTATTCGATGGTATCTTTTTTGATGGCGATGGGTATGTACTCACTTTTGACCACCACTTCGTCTAGCAAATTATCAGCAGAGTACAACGTGATGTTACCCTGATCTACAATAGGGTTTTCACCACCTACATAAATAATTTTCTCTATGGTGCCATAACCCAGATAGGTAATCTGAATTTTAAGGCTATCCGGTTTTACATTTTTGATTTCAAAAAGTCCGTTTTCGTCGGTGGTACCAAACGATACCAAAACGCTGTCTGCAGGGTTGAGCAATACCACACTTGCCCCAATCAGGGGGTTTTTCTCATTGTCCTGAATGGTACCTTTGACAGTAAATTTTTTAACCTGTCCTGAGGCTGCAAATGAAATTAAAATAAAAGAAGTAAGTAAAAGGGCTTTGATTGTTTTCATAAAATTAAGACTGAATTAATTAACCACGAATGAATACTCTCTGTCCCTGACCTCCATTCATTTGACGCATTTCCTCCATTTTTTCTTTTCTGATCTGATCAAATTTTTCACGACTCGTTTTTTCTCCTTTTGTGGGTTTCTCTATCGGCGATGGACCGGTAAATGGGCTTACAACGGCGGTAGCCAGTATCACTTTGTCATCACCCTCAGAAACAGCCAGGATGGCACCCGGCAATCCATGGTAACCATCAGGACCCACCGGCACTGCAAGTTTAGGGGTAAACCATGCCGTAATGGTAATGCTGTCTTTTTGTTGCGTAGCTTTAATGCAGGTATACCCCAGAATATCTCTCTGTTCACCGGAATGCAGCTTCCATTTGGTAGATGGCAGCCCTTCTTCGATCAAAAATTCTTTACCAAAAAGATCGGTAAAAGTTGTTTTTTGTTCTGCATCGAAATCGAGAAAAACTATGGGATCAACTCCCTGGCGCTTCATGGCCCACCTGCCTCTGTGGCTGCCATCTTCTTCATCGGGAACTACATCTTCTTTGTTAACGATGTAAAGTGCTTTTTCCTCCGTAGCCAGTAATATTTTTCTGTGTTTTCGGCTTTTGGGCATCTGAGAAGCCATTTGAGGTGGCATGTCGGCCGATGGCGTCATGTAAAAAGTTTCTTCGTATTTGATTTTGATGGTATCCTGAGCAGTTAGCATTTGGGTAGATAAAATACCTGCAACAACGAGGATTAATATGGAAAACTTCATGTTTTTCAATTGAATATACATAATAGACGACAAAGATAGGGGAAGTTTAAAGGGACTGTGGGCCAAGGCTTTTTTTTATTAAAACATTAACACAATTTTACCCAATGGGTTTAAAAGGTTAAATTAGCACCATGTTGCGCAAGATCAGTGAATGGCTTTTTAGATGGTGGGGATTCAAACTCACAGGGCAAATCAGCCATTTCCCTCGACGTGTCATTTTTGTGGTCATTCCCCATACTTCCAACTGGGATTTTCCGCTGGGCATTCTCACACGCAGCATTCTGCAATTGAAGCTGAAATTCATTGCCAAAGACTCATTGTTCCGATGGCCCTATGGTTTTATTTTCCGCTGGCTGGGTGGAATTCCGGTGGATCGCAGCAAACACAACAATTTTGTCAAAGCCGTTGCTGCCACCCTCGAAAAGTACGACGATCTCAGCATCGCCATAGCTCCGGAGGGCACACGTAAAAGAAATGATGAATTAAAATCCGGCTTTTACTGGATTGCAGTAGAGGCCAAGATGCCCCTTGTTTTGGTAAAATTTGATTTTGGCAACAAGGAAGTTCATTTTTCAGAACCTATGATTCCCAGCGGCAACTTTGAAGAAGATTTACAAATCATCAATGCCCACTTTGAAGGTGTGAAAGGGTACCACCCTGAGCTGGGTTACCGCTATCATCAAGCATAAATTTCACTTATGAGCCTAATTTTTGAGATCAAAGAAAACATTGGAGTAATCACCCTTAACAGGCCCGAAAAATACAATAGCGTCATCCGCGAACTCGCATTGGCCTTACAGGACAAACTCGATTTCTGCAACGATAGCGAAGAAGTAAGGGCAGTATTCCTCACTGGTGCAGGCAAAGCCTTTTGTGCTGGTCAGGACCTGGCAGAGGTAGTGGATCCCGAGGGACCTGAACTGGGTGAAATCGTAAGCCAACACTTCAATCCCATCATAACCAAAATCAGGAGTCTGCGCAAACCCGTTGTAGCTGCAGTCAACGGAGTGGCTGCCGGTGCCGGTGCCAATATTGCACTTGCATGCGACATTGTTGTGGCTGCAGAATCCGCCAGTTTCATCCAGGCTTTTTCAAAAATTGGCCTCATCCCTGACAGTGCAGGTACTTACTTTTTACCCCGGCTTGTTGGCATGCAAAAGGCTGCAGCCCTGATTATGTTGGGTGACAAAGTTTCGGCATCAGAAGCAGAACGAATGAACATGATCTATAAAGTCTTCCCGGATGCTGTTTTTAGTGAAGAAGCCTGGAAGCTAACAAAACAACTGGCTACCCTGCCTACGCTGGCGCTGGCCCTTTCCAAGCAAGCCCTCAATGAATCTTACGCCAACAATCTTTACCAGCAACTGGAGGTAGAAGATGCGTTGCAACGAAAGGCGGGTTCATCAGAAGATTATGAAGAGGGCGTACAGGCCTTTCTGGAAAAGCGCAAACCCAATTTTAAAGGTCGTTAATATATAAACGATTATTATGACCTGAAAGCATGTAGGAGCAATAGCAGCCAACCTACCATTAGCATCAGTCCACCTAAGGGTGTAATTGGTCCCAGCCACGATAAGTCAAATCCAGCCGCCCTTGAAAAGGCAATGGCATACAGTGACCCTGAAAAACATACCATTCCCAAGGTAAAAAGGAGAGCGGATTTGCTAAAATAACGATCTACGTTTTCTTTTGTTGAAAAGGCCATGGCACCCAGCATTAGGGTATGAAAAAACTGGTACAACACCCCTGTTTCATAAGCGTGCAGGGTTTTTTCATCCAACAGGGGACGAAGGCCATGGGCGCCAAAAGCACCGAGCACTACAGCCAAAAAGCCGGAAAGTGCGGCAACTTTCATCATGGTTTTTTTATTCATTTTCGATCTATTTGCCAGTTGATTTTGCCTTCACCTTTGTTTTCAAGATAAACGTTGGCTTTACTGAAATGATGGTTGTTAAAGAATCCATTGCCAGCAAGCGGTGAAGGGTGTGGAGATGTCAATACCAAATGCCGGTCAGCCCGAATGAGTGCCGATTTGGCCTTGGCAAAATTGCCCCACAGCATGAAAACCTTGCCCTCCAGTTTTTCGCTGATGTGGGTGATTACTGCATCTGTAAAATATTGCCAGCC
>ERZ724526.1449-NODE-1449-length-12277-cov-7.537310_pt1 | contig 12277 bp, 10 predicted proteins | sample MGYA00376059_ERZ724526 | MGnify/ENA primary metagenome ERZ724526 (study PRJEB28724, sample SAMN07190883) | activated sludge metagenome | isolation source: activated sludge of sewage treatment plant in Hong Hong | place: Hong Kong | collected 2016-03-17 ... | reverse complement strand
TCCACAGCCAGGGACCGCTAAGGCTAAGCGCGACGCTGCTGCTCTGGCCGCTTCTGCCGCTGCGCGTCACGCGCGAGCTTCCGGCTACCGGTGACTACGGTTCGTTTCACGTCCGCCACCCACACTGACTCGGGACGGTTGGTGCCAAGCGACTGATTCACCGTCGGATCGAGCAGGCCCGTGCCCTGACCCTTGAGCACGCTCACGTTCATGCTGCCGTTGTTTGCCGCCACCACATCGAGTGACTTGTCTCCGTCGAGATCGACGACAAACAGACCGCTCGGTGAGGTGCCCACATTTTGGTTGAGCGGGTTGCTGAACGTGCCCGATCCAGTCCACAGCGCAACCGTCACGCTATTGGTCGAAGAGTTGGCTGTGACGATATCGAGCTTGCCGTCTTTGTTCATATCAGCCAGCGCAATCTCGCTGACGCTTCCGCCGACCGGACGCACCGTTCCGACCGTGAACTGACCCGTTCCCTGCGACAGCATCGGCAGCACATTCAGCGTATTGGACGATCCCAACACCAGGTCAGGACGGTTGTCGCCTGTGAAGTCTCCGACGGCGATCGAGCCGCCCGTGCCGCCTGAAAAGCCGGTGGTGGTGATGACGCTTGTCGTAAACGCGGTCGCGCCTTGGTTCAGGAACACCGAGATGTTGCCGCTGTTGTTGACGGTGACGATGTCCGGCTTGTTGTCTCCGTTGAAATCGCCCATCGCCAGATCGCTCGGGCCGGTGGCACCATTGCCCAGCGACAGGTTCTGCGACGCGCCAGCGGGGAACGTGCCATCGCCGAGCCCGGTCTTGAGGGTGATGTTATTGCCCGTCTGATTGACCGTTACCAAGTCCAGCTTGTTGTCGGCATTGAAGTCGGCAATCAGCACCCGGCGAGGGCCCGTTCCCGTCGAGTACGAGACCAGATTGCCCCAGCTTGCGGTTCCGCTGGAACGATAGGTAAAGAGCTGGCTGCCAGTGCCGGACTTGCCGTCGTCGCTGTGGGTGACAACGATGTCTTGCGGGCCACAGGTGGCGGTCTTGGCGGCCACCGTACAGGTGATCGAGGTGGACGAAGCCACGACGACGTTGGTGCACGCAGCGCCTGCGACCGTGACCGAGGCTCCCGTGCGGAAGTCGGTGCCAGTGATGGTGATGTTGGTCGTGACGTTGTTTGCGCCAAAGGTCGGGCTGACCGCAGTCACCGTCGGCGCATTGAACATCGTCATATCGCTCACAACCGTCATATCCGGGGTCGCATTCATATCGATCTGAGTTCCCGTCATGTCGGAACCTGGATCACAGGCAACCACAATTGCGACTGTGCCAAGACCGATGATCGAAGCGGCGTAGAGACGGGACAAAGTAAAGGATTTCATGAACCTAGCCTCCAACGGTCAGCAAGGACCGGATGTAAACAATATGCGTGAATATAACACTCCTGATGTGCTGAATATATTGTCTTGCTATATGTTGATTATTTCCAGTGATATCAAGGAGTTAGATGAACGACTGAATGTGGATACATGACCAAAGAAAAACGCCCCCGGACAGCCTGGGAAGACTGATACACGGGGGCGTCTACGCGTGGCAGAGCCTTACGCGCTACAAGGCTTAGTTACCGCTGCCGCGATAGATGACGACGTTGCCGGTGTTGAAGCCGGTGATGGCGATATCGGGACGGCCATCTTTGTTAAAGTCTGCAATCGCGACGTCATTGCTCTGCACGGCGGTGTTGATCATCACGGGCGCGTTGAAGGTGCCGTCACCCTTGCCGGTCATCCAGTGCATGTTGGTCGAGCCGAGGCTCGGAACCACCACGTCGAGGATGCCGTCCTGGTTGAGATCACCGACCGCTGCTGCTTCCGGCATGTTGCCGACGGTGGCGGTGGTCGCTCCCTTGGTGAAGCCGCCCGCGCCGTCGCCCTTGTAGAAGGTCACGATGCCCGGCGACAGACGCGCAACCGAGATGAAGTCGAGCTTGCCGTCGCCATCGAAGTCGCCGGCCTTGACGATGTTCTGGTTGTTGGCGGTCGAGTTCGCGATCGGCGTCTGAACCGCAGCGCCAGCGGCCTTGTTGAGGATGACGCGGATGAAGGTGTTGGCTCCGTTGTTGCCGACGACCAGGTCAGGACGACCGTCGCCATCGAAGTCGCCGACGTCGAGTCCGTAGGGGACGTAGCCAGTCGCGCCCGTCGTCAGGTTGAACGGCGAGCCCGCGACCTGGGTGTAGGTCATGTTGCCGTTGTTCTTGAGCACGCTGACGGTGCCGGAGGTCTGGTTGGTGACGGCGATGTCATTGACCTTGCCGTCCTTGTCGAAGTCACCGACGACAACAAACGACGGGCCGCTGAAGCCGCCGGTGGCCATCGTGATCGGCGTGATGGTGGGGTTGCCTGCGGCCATGCGGTGAATGACCGTGAGCGTGTTTGGCGCAAAGTTGCTGGCGACCACGTCCATCTGGCCGTTGCCGTCCATGTCACCGACGGCGGTCTGGAAGACGTTGGTACCGCCCGTTGGGATGCCCTGGGTTGCAATGAACGTCGGAGCGGCAGCCGTCGGGCTCGCCGTGGTGTTCGGGATCACGTTCACGCCCGGAAGCGCCGTCGGGGTCGATGCCGAGTTGGCGGTGTTCATGGCGGTCACAATGCTCGGGAAGCCCTGGCCGATGATGTCGACGAGAGAGAGCGAGCGCGGACCGCTTGTGGCCATCGTCGCGATGTTGGCGTTGCCAGCGGTAAAGGCCGGCGTACCAATCACGTAGCGGAAGCCCTTGGTCAGGATCGCTGCCGACGAGCCGTCCTTGTTATCGACCGTCACATCGACCTGGCCGAAGTTGGTCGAAGCGCCGGTCATGGCCGTGATCTTGGTGGAATCCACCACCGCAACCTGCGTCGCGGACACACCGCCGATCGTGACCACCGCGCTCGTCTTAAAGTTGGTGCCGGTGATCGTGATCGACGTGCCGCCAGCGGCGGGACCCATCGCAGGAGTAATGGCCGTGACCGTCGGGGTCGCAGGCATCAGATCAGGAGGAAGCGTCATATCTGGAATCGTCGCCATATCGACCGGGGTCGGAGTCGGGGTCGTATCGTCACAGGCAAACGCCAGCGCAACGACACCAATGCCAAGAAACGATGCCATCGTGATGCGAGAGACAGTCTTATTACGCATGTAGTTCTCCTTCTCTGACTTGAGTACCTGCAAGTGAAGCTCGGTAATGGTCAAGAACCGGCCATTCCAAGGACAGCCTATCACGTTGTGAGATGCTGTTATATCGGTCTGCGCTGCAACGAATAATCGAATGATCTCAATGGGTTGCAGTGAAGGATTTTAAATGCTCATTTTCATCGGGCTAGGATTCGGTCACAGGCGCGTACATTTCCTGCGTGTTCTGAAAGGGCTCGTTTTCGACGGTGGATGGCTTTTTTGATGTCGATCGAGCGCTTGTCATCTGGCCGATCCGATCGCGATCGCTGTGCCGATTAAGTCATCCAAATGAAATGGGAATTTCCTACAGTGTGGTGGGCTGTGAATCTGTGCGCTTGTCCGGGTGATGCGTACGCTGCCGATGCCTCTGTGATTTCTGTGTAGAAATAATCAATGCAAAGCAAAGGATATATCGATTGATATGCCGCCGTGCGGTGGACGCTTTGCGTAGACTAGGGCTCAACATGATGGGTTGGCGTAACGCTGCGCGCGTGCTTTCGATCGGGCTTCTTTCGTCGCTGATGTTGGGCTGTGCGGTGCCGCTTGAGCGGGCCTGTCCGCGCTGCCAGACGATCGAGCTGGGCGTGCGTCCGCCGGTGCCCGCTGGAACCAAGACGGTGTATCTGCTGATTCCGGGGCTGCTCGGCTACGGCTGGGAGTGGGATGAGGCGCAGCAGGAGCTTTCGCAGGTGCCGCGCGCGGTGACGCTGGTCTGGCCGTGGGATCCGTGGCTGAGCGTGGCCAAGAGCGGCGACAGCCTGGTTCGGCACCTGGACTACGTGCTGCGGCGGCTGCCTCGATCGGTGGATCGGGTGGTGGTGGTGGCGCACTCGGCGGCAGGGCTGCTTGCGCTGTGGGCGGGCGCGCGGATTTCGGTGCCATCGCAGCTTGTGGTCGAGCTGATCTCGGTCGGGGCGCCGCTGGCGGGTCAGGGCTTCAATCCGTGGGGCGGGCAGGATCTGTTTCGGACGCCGCTGCCGATTGCGCTGGGCTCGCGCTTTTCATCGTGGCCGACGCTGGCAAGCGGTGTGTCGCTGCGCGTGTTTGTCACCGGACCGGGTGATCCGGTGATGGTGTCGCACTTTGGACATCAGCCGGGCGATGCGCGGGTGCTGCCGGCGTCCGCGACGGTGGTGGAGCTGCCGGTGACGCTCGATCACAATGTGGCGCTCGGGTTTGTGGCCAAGCTGTTTCGCGCCGAAGCACAGGCGCGGGCCGCGAAAGCCAGCGTGCAGCCGTAGTCAGCGCCAGCGTTGCACTCAGTGCTCGGGACCGTTGCGCAGCGTCTCTAGCACCAGCTCGAGCAGACCTTGTCGTTCAATCGCCAGGTAGCACAGCAGCGCCGCCAGCCCACCTCGCCACAGCGTACCGAGCACGAGCGACCGAGGCCGCAGCGTCGATCGCGCCGCCGCCGCCGACAGCCAGCACAGCGCGACGCCTCCGAGCAGCAAGACCAAAAGAGGCCGCGCAAACTGCGCACCTTGCAGCAGCGACGCGACCAGCACAAAAAACAGCCCGACCGGCAGGTAGTACGCGACCTCGAGCGGCGGCGGCCACAGCTCTCTTCGTCGTCGCAGCGCAATACCGAGCATCGATCCGAGCAGCGTCAGTCCACCCGTCGCTGCGATCAGCCTGCGACGCTCTGCTTCCGCCAGCGCCGACAGTCCATCGGTCGCTGTCTTTTGCCACAGCGGCTCTTGGCGATCGCCGAGCTGTAGGTAGACGCGGCGTGCGTCGCTGTACCGACCACTGCGCACCAGGTGCTCGGCGTAGACTTGCTGACCGCGCGCGCAAAAGTCGCTGTGTGGAAAGTTCGTCACGAGCCGCGTCATGTGCGACACGATCGCTGGCTCGGGGGCTTCTTGACGAATCGCTCCGTCGAGCAGCAAGTACATCACCTGATCTGCCAGCGCAAACTGCGGTACGTCGGTAAGCAGGGCTTGTAGCTGCGTCGCTCGCTCGGGGCTTCGGTCGCTGGTGGTGCGCAAGATCGTCTGAAAGCGCACCAGCTGCGCCGCGCCACTTTGCAAGCTGACCGCAAGCTGGGCAATCCGCGACTCTGTGCGACGAATCAGCCGACTGTCGGGATGATTGGCCACCAGCGCTCGATACAGCCGGAGCGCTTCGTCGGGCTGACCGAGCTGTTCTTCCAGTTGCTGCGCCGCCACAAACAGCGCTTCCGGGGCGAGCGCACTGTGTGGATGCTTGCGTGCCAGTTCTTGTAGCTCTGCCGTCGCTTGCGCTGCGTCTTTGGTCCCGAGCCGCTCCATGGCTCGATCGAACAACACTCGCGTCGCTGCTTCGTCCTGCGCGCTCAGCGGATCATCGGGCTTGTCTTCGATCGTCTCTGGCTTGGCAGGCTGCGACAGCGCAGCGCGTGGGGAGCCCATCCCAAGCCACAGCAGCCCGAGCCCGAGCCCGAGTCCGAGCCTACGTCTGAAGACACCCAGCGCTGCTTGTCTGCGGACCGTCATGGCTTCGCGTCACGCAGTCCGGTCATCGTCCCGCCGAGCTTGACTGTGCTTGACGACAGCGTGGCATCACCGCTCAGCGCGCCATCGGACAAGCTGACCGCCGTGATGGTTCCGTCGGGATCATTCATCTTGGCCGACAGTCCCAGCCGCAGATCCGTCCCCAGCGGAGGGTCCGCAATCGCCGCCTGAAGCTGCGCGCTCACGCTGGTCAGCGCCGCCTGACACGCGGGCAGCAAGAGTCCCTTACACGGCGCGGCGTACTGATCACAGATCGCGTTTTCCAGGGCCTGACAGCCGCTCTGCGTGCCATAGCGCGACGCCGTCACCGCCGCCGTAAGGAGCTGTCCCGCCGTCATCGTCACCCCACGCGGCGCCATCACCAAGTCGCTCAGCGCTTTTTGCCACAGCTTCGGCAGCCGCACCGCCAGATCGTGCGGAGCCACCGTCAGCTTGTCATCCATCTGCGCCACCACGATCTCACTGGCCGTCGGCACCGGCGCACCGAGCAGCGAGTAGATCTGCGACATCGTCTGCGTCTTGAGCTCGACCGACGACAGGCTGTGAACACCCACAAACCCGAGCGCATCGGAGCCTTTCACCGTCAGCTTCGACTTGATGAACTGCTCGCGCAGCACCGGCCAGAACTCGGTTGCCACCATCGCCAGCGTCGGACCTTGCGTGGTCGCTTGCAGCAGCGCATCGACGATTCGATCGGGATCACGCGCCAGCATCGTATCGGACCGACAGCCTCGCGTATCCATGCTGCCGCGCGACATCAGCAGCCGCATCGCCAGATCACTTGGACCCAGCGCCCCGAGCATCGCATCCACCAGCGTTACACCCAGCCCGCGAGAGCACGTCAGCGTCGTCCACGGCATCCCGATCGCCCACTGCGGAGCCAGCTTCAGATCGAGCGCATAGCTGCCCACCGGACTCGGCCACACCTTCGTCAGCGGCACATCGACCGGGATGTTCAGGTCCGCGCGCAGCAGGCGCTCTGGCACTTCCACACAGCCATAGCCGAGCAGCCGTCCGCTCTGATCTTCGCCACGCCCGACCACCGCGTAGGTCTGCAAAAGCAGCGTGCCAAACAGCAGCTCGCCGCGCGGTCCGTTTTGTAGCTGACTGCGCAGCGCACCCAGGAGACGCGCCGTCGGAGGCAGATCCACGCACGACGTCTCGGGATACAGCCCTGCGCGAAGCTCCGTCGCTGCCAGCGACACCGGCGAGGCATCCAGCACCACCCGCAGCGTCCCGAACGCAAAGCGCGACACCGCCACGTCCACCACCAAGTCCGGCGACAGCGGCGCCGACACCGTCACATGAAACGCGGACTCGACCGCGCCCGCCGTCAGCCGCACCGACGCTTCGCCCAGATCGTTGGTCACCGCCGTGCCTGTCGAAAGCGTGCCGCCCCCGACCGGCGAATCGAGCGTCAGCTTCAGCGTCACACCTGCGCGCGGCTCTGCGGTCGCACCGGGACTGTTGCGCACCAGATAGCGCAGCTGCAGCGTCGTCTGTTCCCCGTACGACAGCCCGAGCGGCGACGGCGAGGACACCAGCTGAAGCTGCGCCACCGGCTGCTGCTCGCGATCTTCGGCCTGGGGACCACAGCCGCCGTAGCTTGGCATCGAAAGAAGCAGCCCGGCCCACAGCCCGAGCCCCGCTCGTCGTGTCTTTGCGTTCCGCCGCTCGCGCATGTCATCACCCTAAATCGGTTCGTCGAACTTGTCGCTAGCTCCGCTTCTGCCTGGCGCGTCCGCTGCTTGCGCACAGGACTGATACAGTGCGCGCCATGGCTTTTCCCACCGTTCCAGAGTCTGCCCTTCGGAGCCCCTTTCGTAGCGATCTGCTCACCGGACAAGTTGCCATCGTCACCGGCGGTGGCACCGGCATCGGTCGCGCCATCGCGCTGGAGCTTGCCGCCTGCGGAGCCCAGATCGCCATCTGCGGTCGTCGTCCCGATCCACTCGCGGCGGTGGCTGCCGAAATTCAGGCTGCGTCCGGCGTCTGCATTCACAAGACCTGCGACATCCGCGAACCCGACCAAGTCGCCGCCTTTGTCTCGTTTGTCAAAGCCGAGCGAGGCCGCATCGACATCTTGGTGAACAACGCCGGCGGTCAGCGTCCGTTTCCCGCCTCGCACATGCCGCTTGTGAACTTTGAAAAGGTCATCAAAAACAACCTCGTCGGCACCTTTTCGTTTACGCAGGCCGTCGCGCAGCAGGCGATGATTCCGCAGCAGAGCGGCACCATCATCAACATCATCGCCATGATCTATCGCGGCTTTCCCGGCATGTCGCACACCGGGGCCGCCCGCGCTGGCGTCGACAACCTGACCAAGAGCCTCGCCGTCGAGTGGTCGCCGCATCGCATCCGCTGCAACGCCGTCGCGCCCGGCATCATTCGCACCAGCGGCACCGATCGTTATCCCGAAGAGCTGGTCATTGCCGCGCGTCGCAGCACCCCGTGGAAGCGCCTCGGCGTCGCCGAAGAGGTCGCCCACCTTGTCACCTTCCTGGCCAGTCCGGCTGCCGACTTCATCACCGGATCGACCTATTACATCGACGGCGGCGCGTCCCTGTGGGGCGACATGTTTCCGCTTCCTGACGAGCCGTAAGCCCGAGCCGTACGCCCGAGCCGTACGCCCGCCGCCTTCGCCTGCGCACCTGCCTCTTTTTTCAGCAAAAAACCGGGATCGAGCCGCGCGGAAGCGTGCTCTAGTCCGCGACAGATATGACCTTGCGCACGCATCGTGGACTGCTCGTCGTCTTGCTCGTCGTCACGGTGGCTGCTTGGCTGTGGTTTCGCAAGCCAAGTCCATCGTCCGGTGACGTCTCTGCTGCGCAGACTTCGGCGTCGGGTGCGCAGGTTTCTGTCGGTGGCGCGCCGCTTGGATCGTCCAAAGAAGGCGATTCCAGCGATGCCGTGACCGAAAAGCTGCCGGTGCCGCCGTGCTGGGAAGGGCTGTTTGCCCTCGATGATCGACCGACGCTGCTCGGGCTCAAAGATGCGCTGCTCGCGGCGATGGCCCAGCAAGACCCGCTCCTGATTGACTACTTGCAAGAGCGGCTGGCCGAAGTGATTGGCGGGGACTCAACGTCGGCGCTGCAAGTGATTGGCTGGGCGGCAGATGCCGGTCCGCCGCTGTCGGGACACCTGTTTGGGGCCGTCAAGCTGGCGTCGGCGGTGCAAAACAAAGCGGTGTCCGACAAGCTGCTGTCGCTCGGTAGTGATGTCCGTCAGTCGACCGAGCTGCGTCGTGGCGCGCTGCTGGCGCTGGAGACCCAACAGACGCTGTCACCCGATGCGCGCGGGCAGCTGCATAGCGTGGCGCTCGATCCGCGCAGCGAAGAAGTGGCGTGGATGGCGACGCGCACCATCGGCAAGGTGATGACCGAAGAGTACGCCCGCACCGGCCAAGCGGGCGCGTATGTCAAAGACCTGCTCGACATCGGACAGCGTGGTGGGGACGGTCCGGTCCGCTCGCTGGCGCTGGAGATGCCTTCCTACGGCAACATCCCGATGGACAGCGCGCAGCTGGGATCGATCGCGCAGCTGCTTGCCAAAGACCCGGATCGCTCCGTGCGTGAGATGGCGGCGTTTCGGCTCGGGCTGTCCAAAGATCCCGGCCTGGCGCTGAGCCACCTGGGCGGCGCGTTTTCGGCGGAAAAAGACCTGTGCGTGCGCTGGGCGATCTTCCGCTTTGCGGTGCGGGCGGCGGGGGACAAGGCGCTGCCGCTGCTCGACAAGCTGTCGAAGCTGGAGCCTCGGCTGCGGCCCGACTACGAAGACTTTGTGGCGATCTATGCGCGCGGCACGGTCGACTTTGCGCGGGTGTGGCTGGAAAAGCCCGAGCGCATCCAGTGTCTCGACGATGAATAACGGGGGAAGCGCAGCGATGAAGACCGTTTCGAATCGATGCCTGCTGCTGCCGCTTGCCGGGATCCTGCTCGGACAGCCCAGCCTGGCGGCGGATGGGCAGTCAAAGCCCGGTGGATCGTCGGCGCTGTCGGTCCAGACCGCGTGCAGCCTGCAAGGTCAGCTCGACACGCTGCGGCTGGGGCTTGTGCGAGGCTCTGCGCCGCTCAAGAAGTTTCTGCGCAAGCAGCTGCGGGAGCGAGCGGCGACCCTTCCCGAAGCCGAGCTGCGGGCGGCGTTTCTGCGGGAGCGTGAGCCCGCGATGATCGAAGAGCTGTCGGGGGCGCTGGCGGCGCGGATGGCGCGTCACAATGAGCCGTCGGCGGTCAAGTCGGTGCTCGATCGCGCCATGCAGGATCGCGATCCGGCGGCGCGGGCGGCGGCGGTGCGTGGGCTGCGGGGCACTGCGTCGGTTGAGGCGATGGAAAAGCTCGGCGGCGTGGACTATCGGACGCTTGTCAAAGACCCCGCGCCCGAGGTTCGCCAGGCGGTCGCGACCAACCTGCTTGCCGAGAGTGCCGAGGTCTACTTTGGGCACGATCGCGCGGTGTCCGAGCAGGCGATTGCGGCGGCGCTGGCGGTGCGCTCGGGTCCCAGTGCCGATCCGGGGCTTGCGGCCAAGCTGCTCTCGGAGATCTCGACCGAGTCGGTCGGCTCCGAAGCGGTGAGCGAGCTTGTCGCGCTGCTTGATGCGCCGTCTGATCCATCGCTTGCGTCGCTGCGGGCGGCGGTGGTGCTGGCGCTCGGTGGGGTGCCATCGAGCGAGTCGGCGCGCGTCATTCGCCGACTGATCGATCTGTATCGCCAAGACGACAGCCGCGAGGTGCGGCGCGCGGTGCTGAACTCGCTGTGTCGGCTGCAAATGGCGACGGCACTTACGACCTTGGAAGCGCTCCGTCCGATCGACGCGAGCCTGTCCAAAGACATCGATGCGTGGCAGCAGGCGCTGCGCAGCGGTCTTCAGGAATGGACGCTGCTTCAGCGGGAAAAGCAGCGGATTTTGCCCGATGCCCCCCAACCACACTAAGGAGGTGTGAACATGAAGTCTCGATTCTTGGCAGGGACCCTGGGTCTGCTTGTGCTCGGAGCGGCGCTGCTCACGGGTGAGCCGGTCGGTCTGGCCGCCACCGCCAACGGTCCGATCTGCGACCCGGGTGCGAAGGTCAACTCGACGACCTACTACGGATGCAGCGGCGGATCGCACACCGCGCTCGACATCGCCAACGGGACGTGCAGCGTGTGGAACTATCGCGCAATGCTGGTCGGCAGCTACCGCTACACCCAGTACGCGGGCTGCGCCGATAGCTGCGGGGCCTGCTCGGCGGGCGCGGGCTGCTGCAACGGCGGCGCGGGCAACTACTTTGTGGTGTCGGGCGGCAGCGGCTGGGACTTCCGGCAGCTTCACTCGAACAGCCCCAAAGGCACGCAGACGTGTGACCGCTGCGCGATCGGCCTGATCGGCTCGACCGGCAACTCGACCGGCGCGCACTCGCACTCGGACAACCGCCAGTACGGCACCAAGAAGAGCGCCTGGTACACCGCCGTCGGCACCACCTGCGGCTCCAGCGGCTACTGCAACAACCGAGTCGGCACCCCGACCCTCTAAGCCCGCTTCGCTTTCGCCCGCCAGTTCCCCCCGCCCATCCCCACCAGCCGGTCCGCCTGCGCGACGGCTTAGCGAAGCATGCCCTGGTTCGCCAGCGTGGCCGCCCGGATGCCGAGCTGTTCCGTCAGCCAGTCCCGCGCCGCCTGCTCGGTCGAAAAAAAGCGCATCGGAATCGCTTGGCTACTGGTCAGCCGAATCGCGTTGACCACCAGCGTCAGCACCGTGCGCTGAAGCAGCGACGCGCCCAGCACCGCCATCGGCAGCCCCGGCGTACTCGGATTGGTGCGGCTGCCCATGTGCTGTCGCGCTTGCGGCGTAAACGACACGTCCTGTCCCAAAAACACCAGCATGCCCAGGTTGCCCAGGCGCTCGTGCTGGGCTTCGACAAAGTCCATGAACTGGATCGCATCCGCTTCGGTCAGCTGGCCGTTCAGCTGTGTGATCAAGAGCGGCCCGTCGATCACCGATTGGTGGTTGCCGAAGCGCAGCGCGTGTGTCTGTGTATCTGCCACTGAAACTGGAACATCCGACGCCATGATTGCGACCGCCCCGCTTAGCAGGCTGACACAGTGACCGACGGGCGCGCAAGTACGTGGGACCGCATCAGAAATCGCCTTGCTCGACGCACACGCAGCCGTTCTGTACGCTGTCTACGATGCTTGTGAGCGGACACGGGCACTATCCCGAGACGGAAGATGGACATCGCACCTCCTCATATTCGCGCCATGGCCAGGGCCTCGCTGGCGCTCCCCGATGACAAGCTCGTTGCCGAGTGCGTCGTCGATCTGTTTGTCGCCAGCGGCCCCGGCGGCCAGCACCGCAACAAGACCGAGAGCGCCGTGCGCCTGCATCACCTGCCGAGCGGCATCGTCGTCACCGCCACCGAGCGCCGCAGCCAGATCCAAAACCGCCTGATGGCGATCCTGCGCCTGCGTGAAAAGCTCGTCGCGCTGACGGTGGTGCCCAAGGTGCGCCGCCCCACCAAGCCCAGCCGCAGCGCCAAAGAGCGTCGCCTGTCCGAAAAGAAGCGAGACGGCGAAGTCAAGCGCCAGCGCCGCGCCGACTTCGACTA
>ERZ724526.1443-NODE-1443-length-12296-cov-3.733764_pt1 | contig 12296 bp, 8 predicted proteins | sample MGYA00376059_ERZ724526 | MGnify/ENA primary metagenome ERZ724526 (study PRJEB28724, sample SAMN07190883) | activated sludge metagenome | isolation source: activated sludge of sewage treatment plant in Hong Hong | place: Hong Kong | collected 2016-03-17 ... | reverse complement strand
CTCTCTGCGGATCGGATCAAAACTGGAGATGACAATAGCCTCCGGAGTATCATCCACAACAATTTCAGCTCCGGTAGCGGCTTCGAGGGCACGGATATTTCGTCCTTCCCGGCCGATGATCTGGCCCTTGATATCATCTGAATCCAGGTTGAATACCGACACGGTGTTTTCGATGGTATACTCAGCGCACATCCGTTGGATGGTCTGGATCACAATTTTCTTGGCTTCACGAGCTGCATTAGATTTGGCATTGGCCACGGCCTCCTTCTCTACTGCCAGTGCTTCAGCCTCAGCTTTGTTACGGATCGCTTCGATGAGCTGGTCTTTAGCCTGTGCCTCGGTCAGCCTGGAGATATTTTCAAGTTCCTTGATGATCTTTTCCGTAGAATGGTCAAGCTCTTCTTTCCGCTTGGTGACCACCTTCATTTGCTTTTCGAGGTTTTCCTTGATAGCCCTGATTTCAGCTTCACGGACTTCCAGGCCCTCGGCTTTGGCGATGATGGCTTCCTGCCGCTGTTTGAGATCGTTTTCTTTGTTAACAATCTCTACTTCCCGTTCCTTGAGATCCAGTTTATGCTGGGCCCTTTCGGTTTCAAACTGGGCCTTGAGGCTGTTATATTTTTCTTTAGCCTCCTGGATTTTACGGTTTTTGATGCTCTCATGTTTGGCATCAGCCTGCGCCAGAACTTTTTCGGCTTTGGTTTCAGCTTCGTCCGTGATGCGTTTGGCTGTGAGACGGGCTTCCTGAATCGCGAGATCTGCCTTTTGATTGCTTTCCTCGAGAATCCTCTTCTTGCCGCCGCCGATGACAAAGGAAGCCACCAGGTACCCGATCACGAGTCCCAGCACACCCAATCCAGCGGCCAATATCACTTCATTCATGTCAATAATGTTTTAGGTCAACAAATATGGTTTGCCGGCCTTAGCGCTGGAAAAGAATTTCGGAATGTGGTACAGATCAGTCCACCGATTGCGCTTCCAAAACCTGAAGTTGGTTCCGGAGGTCAATTAGTATATTCCATGCCGTTTCATCAACGGACCTGGCCTGGACTTTATAAAAATCGACTGCGTAGGTGAGCAGGGCCATGAGGATGCAGTCCTGGATATCCTTCTGGGAAAATTCCGATTGATATTGCCTGATGCGTGCATTGATCTCTTCTATGGCTTTCGTCACGTAAACCTCTTCTTCAGGAGTGACTTTGAGAGGAATTTTCCTACCGGCAATATGGGCTTCTATCCGTTGCATAGGTTATTTTTTCTCCAATAAGGATTCAACCTGTGGAATCGCTTTCTCCACTTCTTTCATGATGCCCTTGATTTCTTTCCGGGTTTCAGTCTTCCACTGATCTAGTCCTTTTGTATCTCTCAACGTTTCCTGGCCGATTTGGTCCAGTCTTTTCTGTAATGATTCCTGTTGTTTTATAGCCTCTTCCAGGCTTTGCGCCAAAATTTTATTTTCAGTTAGGAGTTTGGTATTCGTCTCCGACAATTGCCGGTAGTCCCGGACCAGACGGTCCATCCGCTCGCGTATATCTTGTATTAACTCGTTGGGATGGTACATCGTTCGTTAAATATAGCGCGAATCTACTGAAAATATAGATTTTGTTTAATGCAAATGCGTAATATACTGAATTACAGCATCTACATTAAAAACCTCCCAATATCCACCTTAATGGAAAATCAAAACCTTCAGAATCCCGGGTATTCTGCAAGTGAAGACTGTCGGTAAAAAACCTATGATTTATTTGCGAATTTCAGCATTGACCCCACCGGTCAGTGCTTTCTGGACTTTGCCAAACCACTGCTCAATCTCCTTTTCGGAAAGGGTCGCTTCCTTGTTTTCGATGGTAAACCGCAAGGCCACACTCATCCTGCCGGCGCCGAGGTGATCCGGATTTTTGTAGATATCAAAAACCTCCAGCCCGGTGAGCCAGCTCCCCCCTGCCTCAGTGACTACCTTTTGGATGGTATCAAATGTAGTTTTTTCGTCGACGACAATGGCAAGGTCACGGATGACCGAAGGATAACGGTTGATTTCCTCAAACAGGGTGACCGACCGCGCTGCAAGTGAGATCAGTGGCTCAACCAGGACATCGGCCACAAAGACCTCCTGGCGGATATCGAATCTGCCACATAGCCCGGTATCCACTTTTCCAAATCTCAGGAAAGCCAGGCTGCCCACCCTGTATTCGAGTCCGAAGAGCAGACCGTCCTTTTCCTGCAGGTGTACCGAATCATACTGGCGGATTCCCAGCCTGTGGAGAAGTGCATGAACGATCGCTTTGATCGAAAAGAAATCTACTGCTTTTGCGGCTCCTTGTTTCCATCCCGCGGCTTGCTCTGCTCCCGTCATGGTGATCATGAGGTGCTCTGTCTCTGCCGGCTGACCCTCATACTGCCTGTAAGACCGGCCAAACTCAAACAATCGGAGATCGTCCTGCCTCCTATTAGTATTGCGCATCACCGTCTCGAGGGTCGGCAGGATCATTTCCGGCCGCATCAGGTTGAGAGATTCGTTGGAAGTATTGTGTATGGTCACCCAGGTGGCACTATCCATCCAGGTCAGGTCTTTATAAAAGGCCGGCTGAGTGAGCGACATATTCATGGCCTCGAGATAACCGGAGGAAGCCAGAAACTGTCCGATCATCCTTCTGAACCGATGTGGATTGTGCCTGGATTCAATGGCTACGGAGGTATACATGCGCGCAGGCAAAGGCACATTGGCAAAACCATAGACCCGCAGCACCTCTTCGACGACGTCGATTTCCCTCAAGACATCTGCTTTATTGGTGGGTATCGACACAGCGTAATGATCCTGATCCAAAGGCTCAAAAGTCATTTGCAATGCAGACAATACCTTTTCAAGGCTCGAAGTCTGAAAATCTATTCCTGTTTTCTCCCGAAGATTCCGGAGAGAAAGGGTAACCACGACGGGCTTTACAGGCTCAGGATAGAGATCGAAAACCTCCGAAACGACCTTACCTCCGGCGAGAGCAGAAATCAGGTCTACAGCCCGGGCCAGGGCCTTGATGGTGAGATTTGGATCCGAACCTTTTTCAAAACGTCTTGCAGCTTCTGTTCTGAGATTGTGCCGCATGCTGGATCTCCTGACGTAGCCGGCATTAAAATGCGCAGATTCGAGGAAGATGCTTGTGGTCTGATCCGTGACACCGGAAGACAAACCTCCATAGACGCCTCCCATACACATCGGATATCCTTCACCATCGCAGATCATCAGATCTTCTTCATGGAGGGTATACACTTCATTATCGAGCGCCAGGAAAGGCGTTCTGGCAGGCTTGGTCTGCACGATGATCTCCCTGCCTTTGATTTTATCTGCATCAAAAGCATGCAGGGGCTGGCCCATTTCATGCAGTACGAAATTGGTGATGTCCACCACATTGTTGATGGATTTGATCCCAATGGCCTGAAGCCTGGTTTTGATCCATTCCGGGGAAGAGCCAATGCTAATATCAGAGATCAAGACTCCGCTATACCTGGGGCAGGCTTTTGGATCCTTGACCGTCACTTTAAAAGGTTGGCTCAGGACCGCCGCAGGGATTTCAGGAATAGAAGGCCATCCCACAACATGGAAGGCATCTTCCTGTATGCTGAGATATGCAGCAAGATCTGCAGCAACACCCAGTACTGAAGTGGCATCTGAACGATTGGGTGTAAGTCCGATTTCAAATAAGACATCTGAACTCACCTGGTAATATTCACTGGCTTTGGTTCCGGCGGCAATAGAATCCGGAAGCATCATAACCCCTGCGTGACTCTCGCCGAGGCCCAATTCGTCTTCCGCACAGATCATACCTTCACTCTGCGCTCCGCGGATTTTAGAAATCTGGATCGTCCACGGTTTTCCCTCTTTGGAATACAAAGTGGTACCGGGGACAGCGACCCAAACTGTTTGTCCTGCTGCGATATTAGGGGCGCCGCAAACGATGGCAGATGGGGTGTCCTGGCCGATATCAACCGTAGTGAGTGACAATCGGTCTGCATCAGGATGTTTGGTACAAGTCAGGACTTTGCCAGCGACAATCCCTTTCAGCCCGCCTTTGACGGATTCCCAGGTCTCCATTTTCTCAACTTCGAGGCCAAGTGAAGTCAGCGCTTCACTGATCTGTTCAGGAGTCAGACTGGTCTTGAGATAATCATTGAGCCACAGTAAGGAGACTGTCATGGGTAATTCACTTTATGATTGGATCATAGTAGAACCGCCAGGGTTCCGAAGCCTCAAAGATAGGGTTAATTTAAGCCTTGGTACAGGGCGCTATTCCGTCACATGAGCCGATGCCGCCTGCAAAACCGGGTATACGGTTCCTTCAGCAAGGGTTACAAAAGCTATGATTTCCATGGAATCGGCCACCCATTCCTGGGGTATCGTGTAGACATAGTTTTTGCTAAAAGTTTGGCCAGTTTTCATGGATGAAGCCACCGGTTCACCTGTAGCGGGTGTCAGCATGTCCCGCATCACATGTTTGTGCACGTAATCCGGAACAATACCACCTGCTTCGAGGTCATCCTGAGCATCCACAATCCCTGATTCAATCAGCACCACAGAGAGGCGGACTTCTTTGGAGAGATCTTCTTTCCCGATTCCTTCTATGGTCACAGTCAATTGACGAGTATCCGGAAGAAAGGTCCGCGAAATCGTCAGTTCTACAGCGGGAGGTATCTGGATTTCGCTACTGATGGCGGAGCCCCATTGGTTACGGCCGATCTGCATGTCGCCATTGACTGCAGTCCGATCCACTACACCGGCGGGATAACCCAGGTTAGGACCTAGATAGTCGAAGAGGTATTCTCCTTCTTCAGTTCTGAAATCATAAACCCCCAAGGGGAAAAACTGTGGATTGGCAAAGAAGCCCGCGTGAATCGAGATAGCGACAAGATTATCTGGAAACTGCTTCAGAAGGTTGTCAATCTCACGACTTCCTTTTGGGCAATTCGTACAACCCTTTCCGGTAAACTCTTCCAGCAGCACTACCCGGTTGCCTTCAGGCACAAAAGGTTCGATAATCCTTTGTTGCTCGGAACAGGACATCATGACCAGCAGGAGACTAAAACCGGCTAAGCGGGTCAATTGTGAAAATGAAAGGACCATATCAGACAGTTTGATGGTATACAATGTAGTGACTGGAGACATCATTAGAAGTTTGCACTGATATTTAACTTAAACCCACTGAAGGCCGGCTCAAGTCTGCAGATACCTCCTGAACAAACGATTCCTTCTACCTGTTTGACATAACGGAAGGAATACCTCGTATTTCCTGCAGAATACACAACACCTGCAGTTGGAAAATGAAGTTTCTTTTCTGGTTCGGCAGCATTGGGATCTTCGAGCGGTTTGATGTTGTACATATCCGATAGTTCGAAAATCCAATGTGGAGAAATGGAAAATTCGGCAAGCCCATACAGCCAGCTTCCATGATCCTGCTCGGTGGCCATATACTGAGATTCGATCCGCAGTGAGGTTTTCTGATCAAACTTCCAGAGATAATCAATATAGGGTACGACTGTATGTACAATAGGTACTCCTGCTTTACCCTGATAGAGTTCCTGGTCATAGCGCTGGAACTGCAAGCCACCGATCATCGTATACTTTCTGGGTTTTTTAAGGGTAAACTGAGTGTAGAGTTCATCATAGATTTCCCGGTGTTCTTCAGCCATCGGACGGATGATATGGGAGTAGTTGACCAGGAAACTCAGGTGTTTGTTGAGCGCATAGCGAACATCCAATTGATACGCTTCTTCGTCCAGTTCCTGGGTAGCCGGAGCATACCTGGCGGTCAAACGGTAGGTATTCACCCGGCCCATGGGCGGGAGAAAATTGATCATCCCCCTGTTGCCGGTTTCAAATGGATCAGCGCGGAAACTGAAATTGCTGGTTCGTTTATATTGACCGGAAACTCCGAGACCTCCGCCAGCGTAGGACAATGTGGTGTAAAAAACATACCCGTCCGTTTTGACAAATTTTCCAACGGACTCTTCACCGGTCCAGAGGGTGCTTGTGGCGTAGGTATCATAAATCACTTCCTCCGTTTTATAAGCCCCTTCCACGTACCAGGAGAATGGGCCTGTGGTCAGTGTATTGTAGGCAGAAACCGCGACGGTATTATAGGGTACGGAGTCAATAAAATCCTCAGGGGTGTATTGGGCAAGCGTACCGGCCAGAGCATCCATCTGATTATCTGAAAGCGTCTTGTGAATGATCCCGAATCCGGGAGCCAACGTGACACTACCCTCTTTTCCTACACTTGCAAAACCATCAATATTGGCCCCAGTCAATACCGAAGGATAGAGTTCAAACAAATCCTTCTGGCGACCGGCGATTCCTTTCAACGTCCAGTTGGGCGAAAGCTCATAGGTGAGCTTCAATCCTACCAAAGCATTGTCAATGAGCAATGGCCGTTCTTCATAGGCTCTGAAGATGATGCCGCTTCCGAACTGATCGTAGATATGTCCGCCCAGGATATAGAGTTTGCCAAGTTTTTTGCCGGCATACCATCTGCCGAATCCCTGATCGGTGTAGGAGTCTGTGGGATTGAGGAGTGCGGAGTTGGCAAAAAGGTCATAGCGGAGACCAAAATCAAAACCGGAAATCTGCGCCCGAAGGGAGAGCCAGGATTCAAGTCCGATCTGCTGATGTTCGTATTGAGGTGTATTGGCCGCCCCGATCTCCGGATCACGGATATAAAAATTACCATTGGTCTCGAGGCTCCCGGAGATACTGAGTTCCTCCTGGGAAAAGGCCCGCAGGGACATCAGTGTCAGCAAGGAAATACAAAGGGTACGGAGTAGCGCCATGAATGCTGATTTGATTAATGATTCGTTAAAACATCCGGGATTGGGCCTTCAATTGGTTCCAAAAATAGATATTTGAGGAATGGCGGCATCCTATTTCTTTGCCGCACCTTGGCATTTTATCATTGATAAATCTCCTGATTGTGAAGAACATACTGATTTTCATTCTTTTAGCTACCGTTACCTTTGGTTTTAAAGCACCGGATGCCGGCAAGATGCTGCCGAATATCACTATTGCCGATCTCCAGGGCAAGCCGGTACACATTCAGGAATATGCCAAAAAGACTAAAATCACCGTCCTCAGTTTCTGGGCTACGTGGTGCTCTCCCTGCAAAAGAGAGTTGGATGCCATTGGTGAACTCTATCCTGAGTGGAAGGAAAAATATGATATGCGACTGGTCGCCATCACCATTGACAATGCCCGTGCCCTCACCCAGGTCAAACCCTTGATCGAGGAAAAAGGCTGGGAATTTGATGTTCTGGTGGATTCCAAACAGGAATTACAACAAGCTCTCAACTTCCAGGCGATCCCACAGACTTTTGTCGTGGATGCCGAAGGCAATATCCTTTTCCAGCATGAAGGATATACGCCGGGTGATGAATATGAACTTGAGAAAATCATCCAGGAACATACCGGGGAATAAGCTGATTATTCTTGGCAAACCGGACATATCCGAATCGGTATATTTTTTATAAACATATTGACACGTCCTTCGATAAAATTTGTATATTTGAAAAAGTGGACCCGCCAGGGATAAGGCCTTGGTCCCAAACTAAATTTTAGAATATCGCCTCACTTTTTACTCTTTATTAGTTGAGTTGTTTGCTTCAGGTACATACAGGCCCAAAGGGCTTGTAGCTTGATGATTTTATGTATATTTAAAAAAAGATGCTGCGATGAGTGAGCATGTTGTCGATCTCCAGGAAGCGCTGAAGGAGTATTTTGGCTTTACACAGTTTAAAGGAGATCAGGAAGAGATTATTCAGACTGTAATGGAAGGACGGGATAGCCTGGTCATCATGCCGACCGGTGGAGGCAAATCCCTTTGCTATCAATTGCCCGCGCTGATGATGGATGGCACGGCCATTATTATTTCTCCGCTGATTGCCCTGATGAAAAACCAGGTGGATGCCATACGTGGATACAGCGAAGGCGATATCATAGCGCATTTTCTCAATTCCTCCCTGGGGCGTAAAGAAATTGCACAGGTCAAAGAAGACATCGCCAGCGGCGCCACCAAATTGCTCTACGTGGCCCCTGAAACCCTGACGAAAGAGGAAAACCTCGAGTTTTTCAGAAATACACGGGTCTCGTTCGTTGCTGTAGATGAAGCCCACTGTATATCCGAATGGGGCCACGATTTCAGACCGGAATACCGCAACATCCGTTCAATGATCGAAAGTATCGGCGAGAACATTCCCGTCATCGCCCTCACCGCCACTGCCACCCCCAAAGTGCAGACGGATATTGTCAAGAGTCTCAATATGCGCAATGAGCGCAAGTTTATTTCCAGTTTCAACCGACCCAACCTGTATTATGAAGTGCGGCCTAAACTGGGCAAGGATCAGACCATCAAAGAAATCCTGCAGATTCTGAAAGGAAAAGGCGGTCCTTCGGCGATCATCTATGTTCAGGCCCGGAAGACCACGGAAGAACTGGCGGAAATGCTCAACCTCAATGGTATTTCTGCTGCTCCGTATCATGCAGGCATGGATGCCAAATCACGGGCTCACGTTCAGGATTCATTTCTCAGTGAAGAGGTCAAAGTCATCTGTGCCACGATAGCCTTTGGAATGGGTATTGACAAACCCGATGTCCGGGTGGTTATCCATTACGACATCCCCAAGAGTATTGAAAACTATTACCAGGAGACCGGCCGTGGCGGAAGGGATGGACTGGAAGGCTCCTGCTATGCCTTCTATGCCCCCAAAGACATTTACAAACTTGAAAAATTCCTTCGTGATAAACCTGTGGCCGAGCGCGAAATGGGCGGTCAGCTTCTTGAAGAAGTCGTCGCTTATGCTGAAACCAGCAGTTGCCGCCGCAAGTTTTTACTCCACTACTTTGGTGAGGATTTTGATGAAAGCCATTGCGATGGATACTGCGACAACTGCCGGTATCCGAAAGAAAAGCATGAAGTCAAAAATGAAGTCAAGACGGCTCTCGAATCCGTACTGAAACTCAAGGAAGGGTATTCCACCAAAGTTATCGTCGATTTCCTTGTCGGGAAGTCCAGCAAGGAAATGAATGAGTTTGAATTCAGCAAACTGGAAGGATATGGTTCCGGTGCGGAGAAAGGTGAGGTATTCTGGTATTCGATCCTCCGCCAGGCGTTGCTTGCAGGATTGCTGGAAAAAGAAATTGAGAATTACGGTGTACTCAAAGTAACCGATCAGGGCAAAGCCTATATCAAAAAACCGAAGAGTCTTAAGATTCCGATCAACCGTGATTTCTCAGATGAAAAACTTGCGCAGGATGAAGCACCTGTGAAAATGGTGGCGCTGGATGAAGTCCTGCTAGCCTCCCTTGAAGATCTGCGTCGCAAGGAAGCCAAGAAGAAAGGCGTACCTACCTGGGCTGTATTTCAGGATGTCTCCCTTCATGAGATGGCGACCAATTACCCGGTGACCATGGAAGAACTTTCTTCGATCAGCGGTGTCTCTTTGGGGAAAGCACAGAAATACGGAAAGGCTTTTATCGAACTAATCAAAAAATATGTAGACGAAAACGATATCGAGCGGCCAAGTGACATGGTGATCCGCCAGGTGGCCAATAAATCCAGGACCAAAGTGCAGATCATCCAGTCTATAGACCGCAAAATGCCTTTGGAGGATATCCAAAGGACCAATAACCTTGGCTGGGATGAACTGGTCGAAGAACTGGATATGATCGTCAGCAGCGGCACCAAACTGGATATCCAATACTGTCTCGAAACTGTTGATGAGAGCATCCAGGAAGAAATCTATGATTACTTCATGAACGCCCAATCGGATTCGTTTGAAGATGCCTATAAAGCACTGAAAGATGACGACATCACGGTGGAAGAAATACAATTGGTCAGAATCAAGTTTCTTTCCGATATCGCCAATTGATTAGCCTCATCACTCTTTCAAAAAAGAATGACTTCACCTGCAGCGTGATGCCTGTAATGATTTGCGATGTAGTGCAAGATCCATCCGTATGATTCAAACGATCCACATGATCAACGGTCCCAATCTGAATCTCCTGGGCAAACGGGAACCTGAGATCTATGGCCATACTTCATTTGACTCATTTCTCGAGCAACTGAGAGCGGCTTATCCAGGCATAGGTCTACCCTATATGCAGACTAATCATGAAGGTAAGATCATCGATTACCTGCATGAATTTGGTTTTACCAGGCATAGCGGTATTATACTCAATGCCGGGGGATTGACCCATACCTCCATTTCCATTCGTGATGCCATAGCGGCCATTGAGAGCCCAGTGGTAGAAGTTCACATTTCGAACATTTATGCCAGGGAACCCTTCCGATGGCACAGCTACCTTACAGATGTTTGCCTGACCCAGATCACCGGCCATGGGCTTGAAGGGTATCGCATGGCTATTGATTTTCTGTTGAAGCGGGATATATAAAACAAAAGGCCGGGGTTACCGGCCTTTTGCATTTATTTTTCTTTCCAATCAGAAATTGTAACGCAGACCCACCTGCATCTGCCATCTGCTGTTAAGGCTGAAATCATTGTAGATGGAAGCGGTCTGTGCGGTATCAAAACTATAGGTAGCTACACTGTTTGCTACACTCACACCAATAGGTTGTGCTAGACCTGTAGTGGTCGCAATCTCACGAACACCCCAATCCGAATTGATGAGATTACCCACATTGAGGATATCGAGGCTCAACTGAATATTGCTGCCGCCCTTCAGTCCAAACTCCTGTGTGATACGGGCATCCCAACGGGAATACCAGGGGCTGACAGCGCCATATTTCTCAGCGATTTCTCCACGGTGAGCGCTGAGGTAATCATCTTGTTCGATATAGTTGTTGAACGCCTGGCGCTGTGCATCCTGTGCAGCAGCATCTCCTGAGAAATTCATGGCACTCAGTTCACCCACGGTCGGAATATAGATCAGGTCATTGAGTCCGGAACCATCATTGTTGATATCCCCTGAATAGGTGTAGCTGTAACGACCACCCTGGGCATACTCTGCAAATACGGCAATGTGTGTGGCCCAGGATTTACCGTACATAAATTTCTTATACAAAGATCCAACAAACCTATGCTTGTTGCCATACAGAGATGGAGCCAGTTCAGGTGTATTGGAATGAAGCACATTCGCTGGATTGCGGTCATAGGCATCTGAAGAAATTTCGGCATCAATCGAAGCTGCGTCTTTAGAGTCGAGGTAATTGTAAGCCACCATCCAGTTGAAGTTGTTGGCATAGGTTTTACTGATCTGGAAGGAAGTATTGATAGAGTACCCTACATCGGTGTTGGTAAAGACATAAGCATTGGTTGCCGCTCCGAAATTCTGAACACGGTCGGCATTAGTGTAAATGGGTCTTGAACCTACACCTGCGAGTGAGCCTGTTGGCGGACGAAGACCGTAGTTACGCACCATGGCAGCCTGAAGATCCTTGGTATATACCAGGTCCATCGTCAAGGTCCACCCCTCTCCTATCTTACGGTCATAACCGAGATTGGTTCGCCATACCTGCGGATACTTAAAGTTAGGATCAGTCACACAATAGAAGAATGAATTAGGGTTGGCGACCTGGTTGCCGATCCATACAAAAGGAAAGCGACCGGTAAACAAACCTGTTCCACCGCGAATCTGGGCTGTTTGGTCTCCATTGAGATCCACATTGAATCCAAGTCTTGGGGACCATAAAGGAGTGGATGCAGGCAATACCGTCTGATCGAATGTTACCGGAGCACCTCCCTCATCAGAGTAAACAATGGTGGGATCATAACAGCAGTTGCGATCGATATTCTCCTGGATTTTTTCAGGCGTATCAAAATACAATGGAATGTCTGTGCGCAAACCAAGGGTCAGGGTAAACTGATCACTCACATCCCACTCATCCTGTGCAAAGAATGCGAGCTGACCCATATCGGTTTCTGCAAGAGCCCAGGTATCATTGGCATTATTGGTTTCGAAAGCTGTACGTGCTGCATCTACTTCATCGTGGAAGCTCTGAGAAGTCAGCAGGCTTTCTACATCAGCTATGTCCACATCAGGGAAAAATACCCTTGGACCATAACCTGTAAGGTTAAATGAGTTGTCAAATGAGAATTTTTCAAGACTTCCCCCTACGGTCAACGTATGGCCTTTGAGGTAGATATTAAAATTGTCTGACAACTGGAGCACATTCTGGTCGAGACGATTATGAATGGAGAACGGTTCGTGGCCGGCAACGATATAACGTACACCATCCTTTCCAATATTAAGTACAGGGAAAGGTGCAGAGAAAGGATCGCGGCTGTCACGGAAGGAGGTAAGA
>ERZ724526.1442-NODE-1442-length-12310-cov-5.152346_pt1 | contig 12310 bp, 11 predicted proteins | sample MGYA00376059_ERZ724526 | MGnify/ENA primary metagenome ERZ724526 (study PRJEB28724, sample SAMN07190883) | activated sludge metagenome | isolation source: activated sludge of sewage treatment plant in Hong Hong | place: Hong Kong | collected 2016-03-17 ... | reverse complement strand
GATTTCGTGTCTTTTATAATTACCGCCAACGTTTTGCCGCTTGCCGTCAGGCGGGATTGGGGAGCAGGATGATTTGTTCCAGGACGAAGATACGGGAAAAGAGAATGTTTCAACCTACGATTCAGCCCGCTTGCGGCAAACGGCGTGTTGAACAAAAGCTTCGCTAGCCATTACACGCAATTACCGCTACCAAAATACAAATTATGCGTACACGAAAGTCAACCTTAAACTTATCAAGTATGACTTTCAAGAAAGAAAATTATGTAACTGCTCTACAAAAGGCGAAAATGCTGGTGCCAGGCTTTAAAGAAGCTTTTGTACGCTTCGATGAGCGAATGACCTTAGACCAATGTTCAAGGAGCATGCACACCAACTACAGTCGTAATCTGGCTCATTTAGCCTTGCATTTTGGACGTGTGCCTCACGAGGTTTCTGTGGGAGAAATTAATGTCTACTTGTATCGTTTGACAGTGCTTGACGACTTTTCGCTTAGCTATTTCAAGCAAACTGTTTTTGGTTTGCGCTACTGGTTTCGTTTGTTTGATATGGACGACAAAGCCTTGCAGATGCCGGTTATTAAGAAGCAAAAAACGCTTCCAACGGTGCTTTCTAAAGAAGAATGCAAACAGCTTTTTGCAGCTCCGAGGAGTTTGAAACACAGGTTTTTACTTGCTTTTGCCTATGCCGGTGGACTTCGGATGAGCGAGCTTCGCTATTTGAAGATTTCAGACATTGACATTCACCGCAAGCAGATTCACATCCGGCAAGGAAAAGGCAAAAAAGACAGGTACGTTATTTTGTCGAATTTCATTCTTTCTCGTTTGCAGAAATACCTAGACGAGGTACAACCCAAAGTGTACCTTTTTGAAGGTCAAAATACAGGCTCTGTGATGGGTGAGAGAAGCATTCAGTATATAATTAATGAAGCTTTAAAAAAGACAACGATCCAGAAAGACGTATCCATGCACACACTTCGTCATTCTTTTGCGACACATTTGCTGGAAGACGGGGTTGATTTGTATTCGATTCAACATTTACTCGGACATTCCGATATAAAAACGACGATAGTTTATTTGCACGTAGCACAGGTAATTCCTAAGGTGGCACACAGTCCATTGGATACTCTTTACGGATTTAAGAAGTAGCGGTGCGATCTGCTTTTGAAGTAGCCCAAATCATTCGTGATTATGGGGGTGATTTCATTGAAAATTCGTCGGTTTTAAAGTATCACCAACGAGTTTTGAATGCCTTGGCGATTTGTAGAACATCGGCACTTGGGGGGCATGTTGAACGCTGCAACAGTGAAACGTGCAGGCACGAACGTATTGCATATAATTCATGCAGAAACAGACATTGTCCGAAGTGCCAGGCAAGCAATCGGGAGCGGTGGATACTGGCAAGAGAAGATGATTTACTTAACTGTACATATTTTCATGTTGTTTTCACACTTCCGGAAGAAATAAATCCTTATTGTTTGAAATATCCGAAGGAACTCTACAACCTGCTTTTTGACACAAGTAAAGAAACGCTTTTCACGTTTGGGGCGAACCCAAAACATCTGGGAGCGAAGATGGGAGCAATCTCGATTTTACATACATGGGGGCAGAATTTGAGCCTGCATCCACATGTTCATATGATTGTTCCTGGAGGAGGATTTACCAGTGAAGACACCTGGAAAAACGGGGCTTCCAATGGTAAATTTCTTTTTTGTGCCAAAGCCATGGCAAAGGTTTATCGTGGAAAATTCATGGAGAAACTCCTGAAGTTTCTCAAAGAAAAAAACACACCAATTGACGTTTCTTTACGCAGAAAACTCTATGATAAAAATTGGGTTGTTTATACCAAGGAGCCGTTTAAATCACCAGAAAATGTTATCGAGTATTTGGGAAGATATTCGCACAAAATTGCTATTTCAAACCACCGGATAAAGGCGATTGAAGCTGGAAAAGTAACTTTTAGCTACAAGGATTACAAACACGGCTCTGTAACTAAAAATATGACGCTAAACACCGGTGAGTTTTTACGTCGTTTTTGTATGCATATATTGCCACCGAGGTTTGTCAAAATCAGACATTACGGTTTCTTGGCCTCACGGGTAAAGCAAAGACTGAAAATCGAACAAATGAAGCGTGGTATCACACCTCAAAAAGACAAAGCAATCCACTCAAAATCAGACTACACCGAAATAGCAAAAGCCAGATTAGGTTTTGATATCAGCACATGTCCGTGTTGTAAAACAGGGCGTATGGTCATCGTGCTGCAGTTTGGGGCAAATGCTCCGCCCATCATGGCAATCAACAAACACAAATCAATGAAAAACAATACTTTATAAATTCTTCTGGTGAAGAACAGCAATAGTAATGCCCAAACTTTTGAAAAACGCCATCCTTCTATAAACTCAGCAAGATTGAATGGCACAAAATAGCAATTAAGACCTGAAACCGAATTGAAATACCCTTATTTGAAGTAAAAAACTATTAAAAGATACAAGTAAATTTACAAAGCCATTACTCAAAAACGCTCTTAAAAAGAGCCTTAACCTTTCAAACTCCATAGCTCCGAAAAACTCAGCATAGCCGGGCTAGCTACGCAATTGTCAACAGGAACTAAAATCGAAGTTTCGCTGCGCTGCACTACGGTTTAGTTCTTATATGTTAGCGGATGCCCTTCTTCGTCCGTGTCCATTTGAGGTGCAGGTTTGAACAAAGGTAACCTGTCAAAATGCTTGTCAGTCGAGGTATGTGCGATTGCAAAGTTTTATTTTTTTGAAGGAAGGAAGATTTTTTGTTTTTTAATTTTTCTTGGGTGGGAGAAAAAAATACACTCTTGCAAGCTTTGGTTTCAGCGATGGATTGTGCGGCTTGCAAGAGTGTATTTTTTTGAGCGTGGCTAATTGAATTTCTCTACAATGTCTTTCATGCTGAACTCTCCCGACATTTCCTGAACATCAATCTTTCCAAGTAACACATCAAAGAAGAAGTCAGAAATGTTTTCAATAGTCAATGGCTTTCCACTGCCACCGTTTTCAACTCCCAAGTCATAAGTTTTCAGCAACTGAGAACCAAGAGAAGCAGCAGTCAAAAGAAAATGATTATTGAACTTGTCCAAGTCCAAAAGGTCAGCAGCCAAAACTTTTCCGATTACTGAATAACTCCGAATTATTTGTTGTGTTTCGTCAGAACGCAATACAGATTTCAATTCGTCTGCTTCCAAAATCATTTTAATCTTACCGGAATTTTTCGCTTGCTCCTTTCCTTTGAAAAGCGAACCTAAGTCAGCCAAACTCAGATTATACATTTCAGTTCCCGGAATCACATTTATTTTCTCAACCGTGAAAGCACTTGGCAGAAGCAAGTGAACGGTTTTTGAAATTCTTACAAGCGGACTGTTGAATGTTCCGATAATAGAATTGTTTATCTCCAAATTCAGCGAAGCGAAAACTCCACCAATTACAATACAATCTTCCAAAACAATTTCGTCAGCGAAAATACTTCCCGCAACAAACGCATTGCGAAGTTTCACCTGCTTCGCATTAATGTCTGCATGAAAGATTACTCGGTAACTTGGAGCAAGTGAAACAATTGAATCTGTTGAACCAACTGCCTTGTGAAAAAGAGCAGAACCTTTTGCATCGTTGTTTACATGCAATTCAATTTGAGTGAACACTGCACCTTTCACTTCAAGTTTTCCCTTTTGAACTTCAAAGTATCTTGCATAGACAGCACCTTCAATAATTGTGTCGCCTTGAATTACAACATCCCGTTCAAGTTCACTTGAAACTCTTGGCAGAATTGCACTCTTAACCAGATTATCATTCAGCAATAATCTTTGGTCATTAACTCGGATTTCTTTTAACTCATTCATGATGTATAATTTTTAAGAGTTGGTTTGAATGTTAGTGTCCTGTCCCCAAAGCCACATAACTTGTTCTGCTACTCTCGGGTTTATTGTTTGATTTTCTCCTGACAACTGAAGTTTTAAAAATGTATTGATGTGTTCTCTGTTTTTTGAATCAAGTTGTTTCCATTTGCTTCCTGCATTTGAAAAGCCATCCTTCAATTTTGTTTTGTTGTTTGCAAACTCAGGAATTTGGTCTGACGAAACAATCTGAACATCATTTCCATTTGAAGAATTTCTTGTTTCAAAATACAGAACAGGAATTTGCCTTGTTACCACAGTTCCTATTTCTTCCTGACTTAAAATCTGATGCAACTGCGCTGAAAGATTTTTTTCAGAGAACAAATAATTCTTTGCACTCTCAATCAATGATAGAGCTTTGGTTTTCAAACTCGTTGCAAAGAGCATGGATTGAAGGTAACTGCCTTCTTTATTGTAAATGGTAGCAACACCTGAACTTATATCGCTGAAAGAACGATGCACGCGGGTTGTAAGCGTTCCGTGAACTCCAACAGCCGACTGATTGAGCAAAAGGATTCTGTTGCGAAGTTCTTTATCCAAGTCAAAAAATATTTTGGAATACCGCTCGGATATTCTTCCAAAATCACTTTCAAGTTGTTTCTTCTTCAATACACATGATTCCTGATGTTGCAGCATCTCAATAAGTAATGCTTCAACTTTCGGTTTTATTTCTGTGAGTTGCTGATTGATTTCAGATTTTATCAGCCCGAAAAATCCTTCAATGATTGTATCGGCAACTGCTTTTGAACCTTTAATTTTTGCTGCAACATGAGCGGCTTCGGTCGCAACAACAGAACCAGTAAGCAGATTTACTTGCCTGTTTGCTGAACTTATACTTCTGTCAAACGGATTCGTGTCAACATCAATGTCAATGGTAACAGGAATTTCAATATCAACAGTAACAGATTCACTTCCTGAACCGCCATTTTCAGAAGCAGGATAATCGTAGTGAACTGTAACAGTTCTTGAACCATAAACGGTTTCGTGGTATGTTCTTGAATAGCTCATGTTCTAATTTGTTTTTTGCCACTTGGCTGATTCAATAAACGAAAGCATCTGTTTCTTTACCCTGTCAGAAATTGAAGATTGGTTTACAAAGTTTCCAAACTCTTGCTTTACTCGAGTTGTGTTGTTGCTATCATCATCCGTCCATTTCATATTTGACAATGATGAATAAGCAAACGATTCAACTTTTGCGTTGGCGTTTTTCTTTAACTGTGGTTGGGTAATCTGCCATTGCGATTGTCTTACATTCAGTCCTTCGGATTCTGAAACAATAACAGGAATAAATTTTTCTGTCGGCTTGCTGACAGATTCTTTTGTGAGAATGCTGCCGATTAAACTCTTCTGAATTTCCGAATTGAATATAAAGTCCTGCATGGATGAAATGTTCTGCATCGCATTATACTTTGTGTTGGAAACAGAAATCATTTGACTGCCCGCAATACTTTCCATTTGAGTTGTTGAAGGTGTTCCGGTCAAACGCTTGGTTCGGTTCGCCACTGGCAGAACATCTTTGTAAACAAAACTGGTTGATGGTTTATCCAACTCAAAAATTCTTGCTCTCAAAGATTTATTCAAACCCTCAAACAGTTTTGTGTAACGGCTTGCAAGCATCATGTAATCTTTTTCCATTCTGCTTTTTATGGCTGCAAGTGAAACTGTCTGCTGTTGCAGTTCCATAATTTTTGCATCCGCTTTGCTTTTGTGTGTTGCAATTTTTTGAGAAATCTGTGAACGGATTAAAGAGTAGAATCCATAGTTTACATTGTTGCAAATTCTTTCTGCTCCTTTTTCCTCTGCAATTATTACTGCTGTTTGCATTGCCACAACTGCGGCTGTTGTTCCGTCAACATGATTGGCTACGCCATCAATGCTGTCAGCCATCGGTTCGGTGTCAACTGTAAAATTAAATTGAGCCATTGCTTATGTTTTTAATTGCTGTTACAAGTAATTTACAATTCATCATTGTCTGATTCCGGCTTTCCGTTTTCTTCTGCATTCGGGTTTTCGTTGCCGCTTAATTCATCCAACGCTGTCTTTGCAATCTTTGGAAGATTGATGGACATGTGTTCGTGCGTTATGTTTTCAATGGAAGGTGGTGGCGGCAACTCTGCTGTTTCAGCAAAGAATGGATTTACGGTTGCTAATGACATTCTTCTTGCATCCAATTGATTTACTCTGCCGCTTGCAACTGCATAATCTTTAAAGGTTGTATCACGAAGCGAAGCATCATAGTATTCAATGTATTCAAACTTCTCTGCCCGTCTGTCAATATCTTCTTTCAACCTGTCCATGTATTGCATAAAATCTTCCTGAACGAGTTTGAAATCTTTTGACTTAGCTTCAAACGCTGCAAATACTTCCGCTTCGTTTTCTGTTGTTTCAACTATTGAAGCATCAACTGTTGAATTGTTCTTCAAATTATCTTCCGTTTTTTTCAATGCAATCATTGCATTGTAAGAAGCGATGTATTCACTCAAAGTTGAACGCATAATATTTATCAGGTCGTTGCTTTCCGCTCTGTTTCTTCCGTAGAAGTCCATCGTCTCCTGATGCCATTGATTAAGGTATGCGGTCTTTTGGTCTTTGATGTTGTTGTAAATTTTCATTCGCTCCAACCTTGTTTCTTGCATCAGGTTCTGAACAATTGGCGCAACAATTTCTTCGTGAATCTGATGAACACCGAAAGGGAAATTTGTTTTGCTTCCGTCTTCCGCAACCCAGCAATCTGAAACAATATCATATTTCAGTTTTGAACTTGGTTTGAGTTGGAACGGCTGATAATTTTCTACTGAATCCTGATAGTTGAACTTTTCGTTTTTGATTCTGTCAATTTCATCCGCTTCAAGATTCGGTGAGTAATGATTGTAAGAGCATTTCAAAATTCTGAAAAGTGTTTTGTTGGAAGTGTCCACCATCAAATTGGTTGAAGCGAGTTTCACTTGCGTTATTGCCTGAACTGAATTCGCCATATTCATCATCAGCGTTTTCAATACTTCTTCAAATTGTGTTTGATGCCTTTCCAAAGATTTTTTCATTTCATTCAACGAATGAAATCTTGCAATCTCGTCTTGGTAAGGTGAATCGTCAAAGATTTTAAATACAGGTGCATTACCTGTGTCTGTGGTTGAATGTTCACTTATGAATCGTGCGTGTTCACTGTCAGGAAGAATAACCGGAAGTGCAACAGAAGTAGAATCTAAATCTGAAAGACAAAATGAAGAAGTGCGAAGTGTTCTGTCAATCTTTCCCAAGTAATCGTGATAAGTCACATCCTGAATAGAGAGTGAATAATCGGCTGTGTTTACTGATTCGGGTTCTTCCGACTTCTCAATGATTGGCGCTCCTTTCATCAACTCATCCAAATCATTTACAGTATTGGTAAATAATTCTGCTTGCTTCAATGTGTGAAGATTAAAGTTTTGAGTGTTCACCGAATTGGTATAGTCAATCATAAAACTCTTGTCTTCAAATGGAATTTGTGCAGCAATGGGAACATACCCTATTCCCAACTTGAAAACTTTGTAGTCCCTGAAAATTTCTTTGTGCAGTTTTTCAAACTCCGCAATCTTCTGATTGTTTGCATCAATTTCTCCCTGCAATTCTTTCATCTTTAAATGTGCGGTGATTGCAAAATAGATTGGCACAAGAACGAAAAAGAAAATCATGCAAATCAATCTTGTCTGCTTGGCCTTTGCAAACTCCTGACTGAGTTGTGCAACCCGTTCTTTGCAAACAGAAATTTCCTTTTCATATTTTTCTTCTTCGCTGACAATTTTTTCAGCCGCTTGCTTGTAATAATCAAACAAGATTTTTGCCTGGTCTTGGTGGATGTTTGCCGAGGCATTGAAAATTTTTCCGCTCATAATTTTAATTTATTCAGGGGTTAGTTAGAGTAAGTGTTCTTTCTCAATTTCAGTAACTCCTCACATTTGTTGAGGAGTGAAAAAACTTCTGTCCTTCCGTCATTATTATTTTTTGCAACGGAATATGCTTGCTGTATCGTGTCTGCAATTTCTGAATCAAGGTTGCTTGCCGATTGATTATTTGTTGGTGACAAATAGCGAACGGTTTCTTTGATGGTGTCAATTTTTTGTTTCTCTGCTCCAAACTTTGCAGTGTTGGTTGTAATTAAAATTTCAAATTGACTGATGGCGTTTAGAATTTGGTCTTTGCCTTTTCTCTCCATGTCTTGTTCTGCCTGAACTGACACGGCTTTGCCTGAACTTAAATGAGAAAAGAAATAACCTAACAGCAACAGGAAAGCAGCAGCGAGTTGAAAGAAAAGTTGGTAACGAAAATGCGCTTCGGCTAAGTAGCCGATAATAATTATTGCAATGGCAAGGAATGAATACATACGAATGTATGCAAGCCGAATTCCAAGTCCGCCAATTTGTTTTTCAAAATCAAAGTTGATTCCGAAAAGTCCTAACTCGGTAAAAGTTGTTACGATGAATACAAGGCAAGCAACTGATAAGTCAAGCCAGAAAACATCGTTGCGTTTTTCTTGCGGAACAAAAATGAAAAAGCCCGCAAAGATTAGTGCTAAACCTGCAATAAGGACAATGTATCCGAATAATTGATTTCTCTGTTTCATGGCTTAACTGTTTTTAAATCCGCACTGAGGACAGAAAGGAGTGTTGCCTAATTTATGTCCGCATCGTTTGCAACTTCCTTCCATTGATGCAACTGGTTTTCCGCAAGTGTTGCAAAATGCTGCTCCTTCTGCTAATGGTGAATTGCAATTGGAACAAGTTGCTCCGCTTGCGGATAATGTTGTTCCGCAACTCACACATTTCTTAGCGTTCTTATCATTGTCTGCTCCGCATTTCGGACAGCCGTTGTAAGGGTCGCCACAGTGCGGACAAAACTTTACATTGCTCGGAAACTTTTTCGCACAGTTGGAACAATAAACTTCACGCACAGGTGGCGCAACAGGATTTTGAACATTAGGATTTGTTTCCTGATTCTTGTAAGAAACAGGATTGAGCAAACCACCGCCTGATAAATTGCCCATGAGATTTGTTGCGATAACTGCTCCAAGCAAACTGTTTTGTCCGTTGCCGTTACCCATTTTATCTATTGCCTTGTCAGCAGATTCAAACACCTGCGATTGTTGCCAAGTGTAGCCGCCAATGATTTGTGCGCTTTGCTGCGACATTGCTTTCAAGATTGCTTTGCCTGCATCAGTATTGGAATCAACTTCAATTGTTGTGATGTAAAAACTGATAAGTTGAAAGCCGTAATCTTCCCAGTAAGTTGCAATGGATTGGCGTAAACTTTCAGACAGTCCTTCCAAGTAAGCAGAAATGGATTTGATTCCAATTCTATTGGACATTATGAATTGAAGCAAAGTAGATTTTGTTTTGGCAACTGTTGCTCCGTAAAAATTGTCAGTGAGTTGTTGTGCCGTGAAAGTTGTTGTTGTTCCAACCAACTTGATTAGAAATCTTTCTGCATCAACAATCTTAATTCCGTATCTGCCTTTCGCAAGAAGCGGAACCATTGTTTGATAGTCGGGGTCGTGATACATCATTGAATCCGTTGTCCAGTCAAGATTCAGCGGCATTAATTTATTCACGAACCACACTTCGGCAGTAAAAGGATTTTTTCCACCGAAAGGAATTCCGAACATTGTTCGGAGAATCGGTAAGTTCTCGGTGTTGAGCGTATGTTTGCCCGGTCCAAATTTTCCAACGACTTGTCCTTTGGAAAAAAGAATCGCCTCTTGTGATTCAGCAACTACCAGTTGAGTGTAGGTGCTGAGATTTGTTTCGGGAAATTTCCAAGCGAACAGTTGTTCATCCGGTCGTGTGTCCCATTTTACGAAGTCAATAATTGCTCCCATTGTTAGATAGTTTAATTATAGAGTGTCAGACAAATGTAAAGAAGTTTATTAGATGCAAATTTTTTCTGCTTGTTTTTTCTGTTTCGTGAATTTCGGAATAAAGCGTGGGCTGAAACGGCTCTTTTGCTTTTGCCTTTGCGGTTGATTCTTGCGTGGCGGCAAAAGCAAATGTGCCGTTTGTGCGTTGGCGAAAAATTAAAAAACAAAAAATGCGCGGGGGAAAAAATAAAACTTCCTTGCGTGGGCTGTCTGTGAAAGCTGTCAGTCCCGTTTGATTTAATGTGTCTGTTCGTTTCATCCTGTCCGTTTCGTTATAGCACTGTCGGTCGTTTTAGAGTTGCCGCTAACGCCCAAATAGCCGAAGGTTTACTTCGTTTTAATTCTCTTAAATCTTTGAATTTACTCGAATATACAAACAATCAGTCAGATTGGCGAAATGCGTGTTATTGATTCCCTAGGTCGCGGCTTATATGCCGGATGAGGCTAATTTTCGAAGCCTAAAAACAAGTTTTAATAGTCAAATTTATTCAGCCAGGATGAAGCCGGTTTAATGGTAACCGAACTATTAGCGTGGTTTAGATCTGCCCAATAGTTCAGCATCACTCCGGCCAATACCGGTTCGGCAACAAGTCCGAAAACTCCTCAAAAATCATCAAGCTGCCCAGCTTTTCATCCGTTTTTCCGGGAAAAGTGGTTTCGTTCTCGCCTATGCGGAGGAGAAGTTCCAGGGTGCGTCCTTCCTCCCGGGCGGAGGTCCATTCGGTGAAGCGGTAGAGGGTGTCGTGGCGGGTGAATTCGAGGGAATGTTCGGTGAGGCCTTCGTTTTCGATGCCGCCGTTGCGGCGGTAGCCGCGGAAGGTGAAGGCGTTCCAGCTTGTTGTATCGGCCAGAGCCGGGTACTGCCAACGAAGGGTGTCGTGCCGGTAGTAGTGTACTTGTAAATAGCGATCGTCCTTCGCCTTTTTGAGGATCCATTTTTCGTCGCCGGGATTTTGCTCGAAGATGAACAGGACGGTATCCACTTCCGGGTCGTTGGCCTGGGCGCTCAACCGGAGGGCCGGAAGCAATAGTATGTGCAACAGGAGCAGGAGGCGTTTCACGACGGTCTTGTCAAGATAAGGCAATTTTGGGCAATGCTTAACTTTGGGGCATGGTCCACCGCCTTTTGCTTTTCTTCTTGTTCGTCGGCTTCTCCCTTCGCACCACGGCGCAAACGCCGGATGCCGAGGGCAACCTGGTCAAATGGATGACGCTCCAGGAGGCGCTCGAGAAGAACAGCAAGCAGCCGCGACCGATCATCCTGGATTTCTATACCGACTGGTGCGGCTGGTGCAAGCACATGATGAAGACCACCTACGCCAATCCGGGCATCGCGCAGTACATCAACACCAACTTCTACCCGGCCAAGTTCAACGCCGAGGGAAAGGACACGATCGAGTTCCTCGGAAAAAAGTACCTGCCCTCCGGTCCGGAACCCAAGGCGCCGCATGAGCTGGCCGTCGAACTGCTCAAGGGCCAGTTGATGTACCCCAGCACGCTTTTCCTCAATGGCTACGAACCGGAGAAGAACGCCTTTCGTCTGAACATGCTCGCGCCGGGCTACCTCGATGCCCAGAAGATCGAGCCGATCCTGGTCTATACCCTCGAGAACGCCTTCCGCAACGCCTCCATCGACGATTTCCGCGACCAGTACCAGAAGGCGTTTTACGATTCAACTACCGAAGCGGTCGCGAAGACGCTCCCCTGGATCGACGCGCGTTCGTTCTTCAACAACCCGAACGACGGGAAAAAGAAATCACTGGTGTTCATCAATACCGAATGGTGCAACTCCTGCAAGGTGATGGGCCGCGCGAGCTTTTCCTGGGACAGCCTGCGCACCTACCTGCTCGACAAGTTCAACCTCGTCGGCTTCAACGCCGAGAGCAAGGACACCATGCTATACCAGGGCAAGGCTTACCCCGGCGGTAAGCAGTTCCACTCCCTGCTCCCCGTCCTGGGCAAGAACGGCTTCGCGATCCCCATGCTCTGCGTGCTCGACGAACAAGGCCAACTCCTCGACGCGATCCCGTCCTACGTCTCCCCCTGGTTCCTCCGCGACATCGCTCATTTTTATGGGGATGATTTTTATAGGAAGGGGAGTTGGGTGGAGTATCAGGCGGTGAGGTACGGGAAGGGGAGTGGGCAGTGAGCAGTTGGCAGTAGGCAGTATTCAGTTGGCAGTGTGAGGTTCGCAGAATGCTGGAAGTAATGGGTAGTGAGCAGTGGCATATAGTTTTTATTAGTGAACAGTGAACAGTTTAGCGAATAGCGAATAGCGAATAGTTTTTTGGTAAACAGTGAACAGTGAATAGTGAAGAGTAAGGGGCTACTGGTTATTTTCCCTCGTCCCTCGTCCCTCGTCCCTCGTCCCTCGTCCCTCGTCCCTCAAAAAGAAAGTCCCGGCGATTTCGCCGGGACTTTCTTTTCGTTGCGGATGGATTTATTTGTTGCGCAACGGCTGGAGGCTGGCTGGTTTGCGGAGGGGTGTTTGCGCGGGAATGG
>ERZ724526.1435-NODE-1435-length-12380-cov-5.072617_pt1 | contig 12380 bp, 9 predicted proteins | sample MGYA00376059_ERZ724526 | MGnify/ENA primary metagenome ERZ724526 (study PRJEB28724, sample SAMN07190883) | activated sludge metagenome | isolation source: activated sludge of sewage treatment plant in Hong Hong | place: Hong Kong | collected 2016-03-17 ... | reverse complement strand
AAGATCGCGGTGAATATCCTGAATCTTGGTCGTATCAAGTTGGCCGGAGCCGCCATCGGCGGTTGCAAACTGACCAGCACAAAATCGATCCAGTACGCCAACGAGCGTACGCAATTCGGACGTCCGATCGCCAAGTATGGCGCCATTCGGCATAAACTCGCCGAACAGGCGATCCGAATCTTCGCTTGTGAATCGGCGATCTACCGTTGCAGTCAGAATATCGAGGATGCCATCGAAGCCCTCATCGCCGGTGGCATGGATCCCGCTAAAGCTAAACTCAAAGCGGTTGAGCAGTTTGCCGTAGAAGCGGCTATCCTGAAAGTGCACGGAAGCGAGGTCCTGGACTACGTCGTCGACGAGGGCGTACAGGTGTATGGTGGAATGGGCTACAGTGCCGATGCGCCCATGGAACGGGCGTACCGGGATTCCCGCATCAACCGCATTTTCGAAGGGACCAACGAGATCAACCGTATGCTGACGGTCGATATGATGCTCAAGCGCGCCATGAAAGGCGAGTTGGACCTGATGGGTCCCGCAACCGCAGTGGCGAATGAACTAATGTCGATCCCCGATTTCAGTGGTGGCGAAGAACAGCTCTTCGACGCGGAAAAGAAGTTGCTGGCGAATTTCAAAAAGGCCGTCCTGATGGTGGCTGGCTCCGCTGTTCAGAAGCTGATGATGGAACTGGCCAAGGAGCAGGAAGTGCTGATGAACATCGCCGATATGATGATCGACGTGTATATCGGAGAATCGCTTCAATTGCGGGTGGAGAAAATGGTCTCCCTCCGTGGCGAAGCGGCCTGTGCCGAAGCGATCGACATCTTGCGGGTCTGGTTGTACGATGCATCGGATCGCATCAACAAAGCCGGCAAGGATGCCATTGGTTCCTTCTCCGAAGGTGATGAGCAGCGATTATTGTTAATGGGTTTGAAGCGATTTACCAAAACTTCGCCCTTGAATGTGAAGGAAGCCCGACGCCGTATTGCCGCGAAATTGCTCTCGGAAAACAAGTATTGCTTCTAAACGAAGTTCTTGTGCGATAAATGAAGGGCCCTTTTACGGGCCCTTTTTGTTGATATCCGGTAGAGAATTCATGGAATCTTCCTGATGGCTTAATGTTCAGGCTCGCAATTAGTTGCTAATTTCGCCCGTATCCGCGTAACGAGTGAATTCTTTTACCCGATTCATCATTTTGTTCTTGGGCCTGCTTGCGGCTTCTGTCGCTAAGGCCGGTTCATTTTTTGAACGCTACTATGGCTCGGGAACTCCGGATCAGGGGGTTCATTTTACACAGGGGATCGACGGTAGTTTTCTGATTGTAGGTAGTTCCTGGGATTCACTCCTGGCCGCCAACCGGTACTACTTGTTGCATCTTGACTCCACCGGGACGCCTTTATTCGACACAACCTTCTCCACCTCCTTTCAAACCCTGGCGCAATCGGTGACGGCCTTGCCCAACGGTGGATTTGCCATGGTAGGTACACGCATCGGATTTTTCTACGATGCGGTAACCGAGGTTCATCTGTTGGACGCTTCGGCACGCCCCCTGAATGCCCAGACGTTCCCGCCGTTCGACGGTTGGGGAACATCCGGCGTGGGAATATTCACCGCCCGCGACAGCAGTATTTGCGTGACGCATTTCACAGATGGTTTTTTGTCCTCCAATTTCTTTTCCATGCTCAACTTGGAAGATGATCTCGGTGTACGCTGGACCGCCTTTCTTGCATACGATGGAGGTGCATTCAACGAACATTCCGCGGTGCAGTGTGAGGATGGAACTTTTTTATCGACTGCTTATTTCCAGGATTACTGGTATTCGTGGCCGGATATTCTCTATGCTACTGAATGGCGCACGATCAACGAGAACGGATCGCAACGAACGGATTCCATCTACTCCTTTGGAATGGAGAGCCGATCAATTGCCTGCGGACCCGGGAAGAGGACCCTGCTTTCCGGAAGAACCGACTCCACCGGTAATGGCGATGGATGCACCGTTCTGCTCGATTCCGTTGGCATGCAGTTACTGCGTCGTACTTGGGGAAGTGACGCGTATGAAAACCCTGTTCAGATCATTGCTCTTCCTGATAGTGGCTGGGCGATCCTCGCGGAAACCGCTTCTCTTCAATTCCCGGGCCGGCAGGATCTTTTACTCTGCAGGTTCAATGCGTCTGGGGATAGTCTTTGGTCGCGGAGGTTCGGTGGTCCGGCGAATGACCTTGGCCGACAACTGATGAGCCTTCCCGATGGGGGATTTGCCTTTCTGGGTACCTATGAAGACGCTGGAGTTGGTCGAACCTATTTTGTCCGTACCGATGCCAACGGAATTGTCCAGACTCCCTATCGGATCACAGGCGATACTTCCTTCGCCTGCGCAGGCGATACCATCCAACTGGCCATTCAACCATCACCGCCGACGGGGGCACACATAGAGTGGTCGAACGGCGATACTACCGAATCTGTACAGATCGTGGTGTCGGGTATTTTCCAGGCTACCGTCTACGTGTCCGGTAGTGATCCGGTCATGACCAATAGCTTTCCGGTCTACATTGCACCATTGCCTTCTGCCGATCTGGGTTTGCAGGATACCGTCGCCTTGTGTCGGAAAACGCCATTGGAACTATCCGGAACCACCGATCCGACCTATACTTACGCATGGTACCGGAACGATACCCTCATCGATGGCGAGACCGCGCCATCGTTTACGCCGGAATTCAGCGGGACGTACACCCTTATCGTCAGCAATTATTGTAGCTTGGATACGGATCGCGTCGTTATCGACTCGCTCTACGAATTACCGGCCATACCGTTGGTTACCGCGAGTCGAGCCAATCCGATCTGTCCGGGCGACAGTGTTCAGTTGTTTATTCCTTCCGGAAGCGGAACGCAAGCGTGGTATCAATTCGACGGAAGCGAAATTGACTTTATCGTCGGTGCGACGGATACCAGCTTATTCGCCTTTGAAAATCAGGGATACGGAGTTCGCGTAACCGACAACAATTCCTGTAGTGTTCTGTCGGACCCCTACTGGGTCGAGCTGGATCAAGAGCTTTACTTCGTGAATGCCAATGGTCCGATTAGTTTTTGTGCCGGTGGCCAGGTGCAGTTGACGGCTGGGGCCGGGAGTGAATATGCATGGTCGTCCCTGGATTCGGTTCAGACAATAACCGTCAGTACCACTGGTCTGTACAGTTACACCTGCATCAGTCCGGCCGGATGTCCGAAAAGTTCCGATACCCTGCAGGTCACTATCCTCGACCTGCCGGTGATCAACCTGGGCGCCGATACGGTATTATGTACCGCTGACACGCTGATGCTCGATGCGGGAAGCGGCTTCCTGTTTTATCAATGGTCGGATGGATCGTCGGACCAGTATTTCTCGTTGCCATTCACTTCACCGGACGATACCCTTTACATCGCCGCTTACGTCACCGATACGAACTATTGTTCAAACGGAGACACCGTACGCGTGATCATGACCATCTGTGACGGAATCAATAGCACGGCGTTGCCGGAAGTTTTACAAGTCTTCCCCAACCCTGTTCCGACGGGATGGGATGCGGTCCGTGTCGAATTCGCTGACGCTGATGTAATAGGCGGACTACTGAGTCTCTTCAGTCAGGACGGCAAATGGATCCTCGATTTGGAAATGGTTGCCCCGCCCGGGTTAATCAGATTGCCACGTCTGAGTACCGGGGTGTATTACCTTGTTTTTTCAAAGAATGGGAGGATTTCGGCAACCCGCCGGCTAACCGTTCAGTAGTATAAGTTCTTCATCTTTCGATAATTCCGGTTTTCTACCTTTGCAAAACATGCGACGGATTCTCGCCATCGGATTGGCCTCTATTATCTTCCTGATCACTTCAGGAATGATAGTGACCGTTCATGAATGCCATTCGGAAGGCAAAAAAGATCTGTCCGTTTTTCAGGATAAAGGCTGCTGCAGTAAAAAAACGAATTCGTGTAAATCCGGATCATCGGATCGCATGAAGGCGATCGAATGTTGCGATGTCACGACCACCTGGATCGCAGCACATGTCGAGACGATTTTACTTGATTCCAAGACTGACTTATCACCCAAAGCGTTTTTTTCCGCGTTTTTTGCAAGTTTTTCGCCTTCTTTAGCCAACCCTTTGGCTGTTTTTTCAGTAAATTCAATATCGGATCCTCCGGATCTTGATAAGTCCTACCTGACATTCGGGTTGACTGATTTGGGTGTCTTCAGGATTTGATTTGCCGTTCGTGCAATCGGTTTCCGTTTGGTAAACGGAAGTTGTTTCATCCTTAACGGCATTCATCCATGAATACGAATATCATCCAGCAACTACTGCGTTCTTGTCGGCGGATTCTGACAAGCATAGTCCTGCTACTTTGCTCCGCCACTGTTTACGGCCAGTCTGGCAATCTTCGTGGTACGGTAAGAAGTACGGCCTCGTCCGCTGGTCAGACGCCAGCACCACTTCCGGGAGCTACTGTTTTATGGCTCGGTACCATAGACGCTACCACGACCGACGCCAATGGAAATTTCGAAATCCGTCCGCCTGCCGGGTTCCCTGCCCGGTTAGTCGTCTCCTATGTTGGGTTCTTATCGGATACCGTGAACGTAGAGCAATCGCAATTCCTGGAAATCAGCCTGAAATCTTCCGCCCAATTGAAGGAAGTGGAAGTGACCGGCAAGCAGGATGCGATCAGCATTTCCAGTCTCAGTACCATTCAGGTTGAAAAGATCAACCAGAAAGAATTACTGCGGGCCGCCTGTTGCAATCTCTCGGAAGCCTTTGAAACCAATCCTACCGTAAGTGTTGCCTATACGGATGCGGTCACTGGAGCCCGAGAAGTGCAATTGCTCGGACTTTCCGGTATCTACAGCCAGCTTACGATAGAAAACATTCCCGCGTTCAGAGGACTTGCCGCTCCCTACGGGCTCACCTTTGTTCCCGGCCCCTGGATGGAGTCCATCCAGGTAACGAAAGGAGCCGGTGCTATCGTCAACGGATTCGAGGGGACTTCGGGTCAGATCAACATCGAGTACATCAAACCCGACAACGACGATCAGCCACGTTTTTTCCTCAACGCATTTGCTGAGCCGATGGGGTACTCGGACCTCAATGCCTTTCGTCGGTTCCGGTTGAATGACCATTGGAGCACGCTCCTGATGGTTCATGGAGACAAGATGTTCGGAAGTCAGGACCGCAACAAAGACGGCTGGATGGATATTCCCATGGGTCAGCAGGTCAATCTTTCCAATCGCTGGCAATATCATAGTAGAAAAAAGTTGGAAGCCCAGTTCGGATTCCGGTTCATGCTTGATGATCGCGATGGCGGACAAGTGGCAGGGGAAGGGAGTGGGAATCACCATGGCGGAGACTATATGACTTCTGTGCAGAATGCCCGAACGGAAGTATTCGGAAAACTCGGGATCGTCTTTCCTGAAAAACCCCTGAAGAGCATCGGCAATATTGCCCAAGTCAGCCTTCATCGGCTGCGCTCTTCATTCGGCTTCCGTTCCTACAATGCGGATCAAACCAGCTTTTTCGTTCAGTCGATCTACCAAAATGCGATTAATGCCGGGCAGCATCAGTACAAGATCGGTCTGAACCTGCGCTACGACTTGCTGGAAGAATCCCTGTCAGGTAGCCCGGATACACTGGAGGAGCTAGTCCCGGGCGGATTTCTCGAATACTCCTGGCATTATTTCGACCAACTGACGATCGTAGCGGGATACCGACTGGATTACCACAATCTGTTTGGCGTTTTTTCGACGCCCAGGGTTCATTTGAAATACGATATCAGCGAAGACCTGGTCCTCCGGGCGAGTGCCGGAAAAAGCTACCGGGTACCATACCGGATCGCCGAAAACCTGTCGTTGCTGGTATCCAGCAAGCGGTTTGATTTTCAGGATGAGCTTCGTCCGGAGCAGGCCTGGAGCTATGGATTTAACCTCCTAAAACGATACCGGCTCTTTGGCAAGGATGGTTCAGTCCTGCTGGATCTGTTTCATACCGATTTTATCGACCAGCTTGTTGTGGACCGATATGCAGACTCTTCCCGCGTGGTGTTTTTCAACCTGAAGGGAAGGAGCTACTCGAACAGTGCGCAGTTTACTGTCAACCAGGAGATCCTGTCACAGTTGGAGATCCGACTGGCGCTCAAGATCGATGATGTCCGTACCGATTACCTGAACGGCTTGGCCCGGAAACCACTGGTTCCGTATCAGCGTGCCTTGGGTACACTTCACTATGAATCGACGGATCGGCGCTGGAAGGCCGACTATACCATGGTCTGGACTGGTATGAAAGCGCTACCGGTGACGTTCACCGATCCGGTGACGGGAATCCAGGACAAGGAATCACCTTCCTTCTTCACGACCAATATCCAATTGACCCGCGCTTTTCGGCGATTGGAATTGTATGCCGGTTCTGAAAACCTGTTCGACTTCCGCCATCCCGCTCCGATCATCAATCGCGATGACCCTTATTCCGATCGATTTGATGCAGCGAATGTCTGGGGGCCGATTCTTGGGCGGAGGATCTACGCCGGATTCCGGTTTAAATGGCTCTGATGACCCGGCATTAGGGTATAATTCTTGATACTGTTGATATATAAAAACCTTCCCATGTATAAGTTCACGCTGGCTGCGTTCCTGCTTCTTCTCGTCATAACCGCCGAAACGGTTGCCCAACAAACATCCGATACCGTCAGCGTTTTGACGACGGCGATCTGTTCATCGTGCAAGAATCGAATAGAAAACGACCTGAGCTTCGAAGCCGGAGTTCGAAAAGTAACCATGGACCTTGACACGAAGCGGGTGAGTGTCGTTTACAACCCCCAAAAGACGGACCCGGATAAGATCCGGCTGGCCATCACCCGCATCGGTTATGACGCTGATTCCTTGAAAGCGGATCAGAAAGCGTACAAACGACTTCCGGAATGTTGCCGTAATCACGATGCGGAACATCCGCACTGATCATTCAGCTCCATAAACCAGTTCCCCGTTTACATACGTACTCAGTACACGGGTCTGTGGTATCTGCTCTTCGTCGATCTCCATGATGTTACGGTCAAGCACGATGAAGTCCGCAAAGTAACCGTTGTCGATCAAGCCTTTTTCCTCCTCTTCAAAATTAGCATAGGCCGCCCAGGTGGTCATGGCTTTCAGGACATCTTTACGCTTCATCGCTTCTTCCGCTCGAAAACCATCCGGTGGATTGCCTTCAAGGTCCTTTCGTGACACGGCGGCATAAAAGGTGAGAAGGGGGTTGATGCGTTCGACGGGAAAGTCGGTTCCAAAAGCGATGGTTTCAGCTTCCCGCTCGAGTGAGCGATAAGCGTACGCTCCGGTCATTCGGTCTTTGCCCAAACGTTCTTCGGCCCAGTACATATCACTCGTAGCATGAGTCGGCTGTACGGACGGAATGATCGAGTATCGGCTGAAGTAATCCATGTCGGCGGGATCTACTACCTGGCAATGCTCGATCCTCCAGCGTCGTGGATTTTCTCCCGATAAATTCTCCCGATACAGCATCAGGATCGTTTTTACTGCGGAATCTCCGATGGCGTGGGTGCAAACCTGGAAACCGTTCTCGTGGGCTTCGTCCATGATGTCGTTCATGTATGCAAGGTCATGCAACAGGAATCCATAATGCCCGGGTTGGTCGGCATACGGACGTTTCAGGCAGGCACCCCGGGACCCCAACGCACCGTCGGCGTACACTTTAACGGCTCGTACGTTCAGGCGATCGGTCTTATAGGGACCTTTGGAAAAAAAGTAATCGCGCGTCTCCTTCGAATCCGAGATCATCGCGTAGACACGCAGTTTGAGTTTCCCTTCCTGCTGCAGGCGATCGATCAGGAAGATACTGTCTTTACCCAGGCCGGCATCGTCAACCGTAGTAAGCCCGACGGAAAAGCAGTGCTGCTGTGCTTTCAGGAGCGCTTCGGCGTTGAGAGAATCGGGGAAAGGTGGGATCTTGGCCTTGACCAGGTCGACTGCATTGTCGATCAATAGTCCGGTAGGCTCACCGGATTGATTGAGCAATACCTCGCCGCCGGCAACCCGCGTATCCCCGTTAATACCTGCCAGTTGAAGCGCGACAGCATTGCAGAGCGCCGCATGACCATCAATGCGCATCAGGAAAACCGGGACAGTCGGGTAAAGGCTGTCAAGCCGTTCCCGGGTAGGGAAGGAGTGATCTTCCCAGTCGTTCTGATCCCAGCCTCGGCCCAGGAGCCAACTGAATTTATTCGTCTTAGAAAATGCATTCAAAAGTTCCAATGCAGCTTCATACGAGCGCGAGCCTGTCAGATCGCACTTCAATAGATCACTTGCATACCCGAAAAAGTGGCAGTGAGCGTCGATGAACCCCGGAAGGACGGTACGCCCTTTCAAATCGACTTTTTTAGGGGCATCAAAGCCGTCGAGAATGTCATCATCCGACCCGGTACTGACGATTCGGCCGTCACGCACTGCAAAGGCCTGAAGATTCGAGGAACTGCTTTCGCCGGAATAGATGGTCCCGTTGAAATAAAGAACATCGGCTTTGCGTTTTCCGCAGGAACTTAGCAGGGCCAACAGGAGAACGAATGCAAGAGCGATAATACGAGCCATTCAGGAGGGGGTTGTAGCTGCAAAGTAAACCAATATCTTCGCAGTAAACTCGCTTTGCCAATGGAAACAATTGAAATCATGCGCTTTCCCATCGGGCGATTTTCAACTCCTTCGGAGTGTACGCCGGAATTGCGTAAAGAATGGATCCGGATCATCTCGGTGACGCCGGAACGGTTGCGACTACTGGTGGAAGGCCTGACCGATCAGCAATTGGATACCCCTTATCGTGACGGCGGTTGGACAGTCCGGCAGGTGGTGCATCACCTGGTCGACAGTCATATCAACAGTTACATCAGGTTCAAACTGACGATCACGGAAGATCACCCTACGATCAAGCCATACCAGGAAGAGCGATGGGCGGAATTGGGTGATGGTAAGCAGGCTCCGATCGAGGTTTCGCTTCCTTTGTTGGAAGCGCTTCATCGGCGATGGGTGTATTTCCTCAAGACGATGGCTGAGGATGATTGGAAGCGCAAGTACTATCATCCGGAATCGAAACGCGATTTTGATCTGGAGGAGGCATTGGCGATGTATGCCTGGCATTGCGAACACCATCTCGCGCATATACGGCAACTGAAACAGCGTTTACAATGGGCATGATCATTCGGAACGCGCAACTGATTGTTACATTGTTCGTCGCGTGCTTACTCGTTTCTGAAGCGAACGCGCAACTCAATCAGGTAGACCCGGATAAGGCCGGCGAGCAGTTGAAGACGTATTTTTTCGTCATGCTGGTCAAGGGCCCGAACAGGACCCAGGATTCGGCAACAGTGGTGCAAATGCAACGCGGTCACCTCGAGAACATGGATCGCATGGCCAAAGAGGGTAAACTCGATATCGCAGGTCCCTTTGCCACGGACATCGACTGGCGCGGAATCCTGATCTTCAATATGGATTCAGAGGAGGCGGTCAGGAAAGAACTGGAACTGGACCCCATGATCCAGGCCGGCAGGCTGAGTTACCTGATTCATCCCTGGATGTCCATGAAGGGCGCGGTCTTGCGGTAGGATTTCCCTTAACCTTTTTTAAGAACGGGAGGCCAACTTTTTCCCGTTCTTGCAGTAGAAAACCAGTCGGCCGCCGACCGGCCCGACAATTCCTTTCTTATGCCTATCTGGAAAATCGTCACCATGCGCTGGAAGCGGATCACCCTCATCCTGGTCGTTGTTTCTGCCGGCTTCCTTTCCTTCCGCGCAGCCGAAGACTACTATTTCGAGGTCAGCAAGAACCTCGACATTTTCACCACGCTCTTTCGCGACGTGAATACGTATTACGTGGATAGTGTACAACCCGGGGATTTGATGAAAAAGGGGATCGACGCGATGTTGCGTACACTCGATCCCTATACGGTTTTCATCCCGGAAAGCGACGTGGAAGATTATCGAATGACCCACATCTCGGCTGAATACGGCGGGATCGGTGCGCTGGTACATGAACGCGACGGTGCCATCGAAGTCAGTGAGGTGTATGAAGGTTTCCCGGCGCAAAAAGCCGGCATACAGGTGGGCGATCATATCCTCTCCGTCAATGGCATGTCGACTACCGGTCGGAAGGTGGACGATGTGACCGAAGTGATGAAGGGCCAGAAAGGCACATCGGTCAGGCTTTCACTGCAACGCGAAGGCGTGGCGCAGCCGTTCGAGAAAGTCATTGTGCGCGACGAGATCAAGTTCAAGAACGTGCCTTATTTCGGCAAGATCAGTGATAAAGTCGGTTACATCCGGCTGACCCAGTTCCTTGAAAATTCCGCTGCCGAGGTGCGCGAAGCCCTGGTCACGCTTAAACAAGACTCGGGTTTGCAGGCAGTGGTACTTGACCTGCGCGGCAATGGCGGCGGATTGCTGAAAGAGGCGGTGGACATCGTCAACTTGTTCGTTGACAAAGGACAAAAGATCGTTTCCCAGAAGGGAAAAGTCCGGGAGATGAACATCGAGTATACGGCCAACAAGACTGCTGTCGATACAGTCATCCGCGTGGCGGTACTCGTTGACCGCGGTTCCGCATCGGCTTCGGAGATCGTGACCGGCGCCATTCAGGAACTCGATCGGGGAGTGGTCATCGGGCAACGAAGCTTCGGTAAGGGATTGGTACAGCAAACGTATCCGCTTTCCTACAATTCGTTGTTGAAAGTCACCATCGCGAAATACTACACGCCATCCGGACGTTGCATCCAGGCACTCGACTATAGTCATCGAAGCGCGGAGGGCGTCGTGAACAAGGTGGCGGATACGCTCATCAACGAATTCCGTACGCGGAATGGTCGTTCGGTCTTCGACGGCAGCGGTGTTTATCCGGACGTCTATACGGATCCTACCTATTACAGTCCGCTCGCCGTAGCCCTGATCAACAATTTCGTTTTCTTCGACTACGCGAACAAATACTTCCGCGAGCACGCGTCGATTGCTCCCGCGAAGGAATTTCGTCTGACCGATTCGGAGTACGAGGACTTTGTTCGATTCGTACAGACCCGGAAATACGACTATACCGACAAGAGCGAACGAAAGCTGGAGGAACTCGCCAAGGCTTTAGAGCACGACAAGCACCTGGATGCCGTTCAGGGAGCCTACGATCAACTGAAACGGCAACTGGCGGATTACAAGAAGAACGATCTGAATAACCACAGGACTGAGATCAAGGAGATCCTGGAGGAGGAGATCGCGGCGCGCTACTACTACCAACGTGGCCGGACGGAAGCGGACTTCAAGTACGATCAGGAAATGAAGAAGGCGATCGAGGTGTTGATGAATCCGGTACAGGTGGCCTCCATACTGCGTGGTGACGGGCCTTATAAAGTCATTGGTAAACCCGGTTCGGAAGCCTACGCCAAAGCCGTTCAGGAACGACAGGAGAACGAAGAAGGTGATAACTAAGCCCCTGTAGGCTGCAAAATTTCCGGAAACCCGGCATTGGACAGTGACCCTGCCGGTTGCCGGGTTCCTTTTTTCCGGTAAATTTGCGCCTCTTAAGCAGCTCCTTTATGGGACGTATTTTTGAAAAGCGCAAGCACAAGATGTTTGCACGATACGATAAGATGGCGAAAGCCTTCACCAAGATCGGCCGGGAGATCGCCATCGCCGTCCGGAACGGCGGCCCTGACCCAGAATATAATCCAAGGCTGCGCGTGGCCATTCAGAATGCAAAGGGCGTTAATATGCCCAAGGACCGGATCGATAACGCGATCAAACGTGCCAGTTCCAAAGAAGAAGGCAACTTTGACGAGATCGTGTACGAAGGTTACGGTCCGTATGGGGTGGCCATCGTGGTGGAAACTGCAACCGATAACCCGACCCGTACTGTTGCCAATGTCCGGATGTATTTCAACCGTGCGGAAGGCTCTCTCGGGAAGACCGGGTCCCTGGATTTCATGTTCCAGCGAAAAGGAGTTTTTCGCATCGAGAAATCCGGTTCCATGAACCCGGAGGATCTGGAGTTGGAACTCATCGATTTCGGCCTTGATTCCATGGAAGTGGACGACCAGGAAATCGTAATCTACACGGCCTTCGAAGACTACGGAAAGATGGCGAAAGCCCTGGAAGACCGTAAGGTGGTCGTCAAGAAATCAGCCCTCGAACGCATACCAACGACTTTTGCGGAGATATCCGAAGAGCAGGCCGACGAGATCCTGGAACTGGTGGAAACCATGGAAGAGGACGACGATGTGCAGGCGGTGTATCATAACCTGCGCTGAGGAGGGGAGTGAATAGTGAATAGTGAACAGTTCACTAATTACTAATTACTAATTACTAATTACTAATTACTAATTACTAATTACTAA
>ERZ724526.1433-NODE-1433-length-12394-cov-7.075695_pt1 | contig 12394 bp, 35 predicted proteins | sample MGYA00376059_ERZ724526 | MGnify/ENA primary metagenome ERZ724526 (study PRJEB28724, sample SAMN07190883) | activated sludge metagenome | isolation source: activated sludge of sewage treatment plant in Hong Hong | place: Hong Kong | collected 2016-03-17 ... | reverse complement strand
AGCGAAGAACTAATATCTAAAGAACAAGATATAGATATAGAATACATAATGAAGAAGGAGAGTTTAGAAGAACATATAGCAAACAACATCAAACTACAGCAAAGTGTATCAAGTGATAACAAATGACATCAAACAACGTTAAGGAAACCATAATTGATTGAAAATTCCTTGGTCGAATCCGAGATGAATGAAAGGATGTTTATGTGTTACTAGCAAAATTAATAAAACTGTTACCTAATCGTTACCATTCTGTAACCTAATACAAGTATAGCACAGTATCCTAGAACATGTCAAACAACGGAAAATGATATTCTGAACCCCTCTAGAGAAACTAATTCCGAAGCAATATCACTAATATTCAACGAAATCCGTAGAATAGCCCTAAAAAGCAGTGAAAATGTTACCATTTCGTAATAAATAGAGCGATTTTCATAGAATAATTAGTAATTCTGTCCAGAATAGTGTCATATATCTAACAAATGCATAGCATGTATCTATTGTTCTAAATAGTAAATGATCACAATTCGATAACGGAATATTCCAGAATAATTCCAGTGATTCAGAGAGTCCTTCGTAATACTATTAATTCAAATTCTTCCAGTGAATTCCAGTGATTATCGTAATCCTTCGTAATGGTTATATAGTTAGTAGCGGCCTGCCCCGGTCACGGAGAGTAACCGCCCGAATGGGCGGCACTCTCACGCACCGGGGCTAGGCTGTCTCAGCACCCTTAGCAATAGCAGCCTCGAATATCTCACTCAGACTGGCGTACTCACCCGACAGGTTAAGAACATCTAGGAGCATCTGGTAAGTTTGCTCTACATATTCCCTACCCTTGGCATGTACCGTGGCGAGGTTGCCACTCTCAGCCACCGCAAGAGACAGCCCTAGGTCGTTGGCACGCCTAAAGTTATCCCACTCAGGCACCTTGACAGTTGAGATAACCAGATCGCACAGGATGTCAACCTTAGTAGAGTAGTCAGTCATTCAGAATCACCTTCACAGTGTTGTGTCCAATGACCAGCAGCCTAAAGTTTTCAGACTGGTGATCGTTCATCATTACCGCTAGTTCCTGCCCGATGTGATGAAAGTCGTCATAGACGTTCAGCCACTTGAGCAGTTGAGCGGTTTCCTTGCTTGGCTTCATAGTTCCATCCTACCATAGAGTGACTCCGTTGTCTACCCCCCGAAGGGGCGAGGGTTAAACCCCCGCCACCTCGGTCACAATGGTAAGGAACTTGTTACGTGTGGCGTTGACAGCAGGGTCAAATCCAGCACGAGCGGCAGAAAGATTCTCTTCCGCGTTGTCACCGCGACCAGTACGGAACCAGTCAAGGTCTTCGGTAAGAACCTGAAGAGCACCCCATGCAGTACCGTCCCACATAGCGTTGGTGGGCGAGGTACGAAGGTCGTTCAGAACATCGAACTTCTTCGTCCACATGGTCATGGCACGGTTGCCCTTGCCCTCTTCCTTCTCAGCAGGCTTGGGGTAAGCAGCCAGAAGAATGTCGTTAAACACCTTGTCACTGATCTTCTTACCGATCAGTTTGTTAGCCACGGCTTCGAACTTGTCGATGTAGCCGTGAGCGTCCTTCATAGCCTTAGCAACGTACTGAGCCTTGGACTCAGCGGTCTGCGTGTGGCGGAAGGAGAACTTCTGCTTAGCACCCGACAGGGCGAAGTTGAGCGTGTTAGAGCACACCACCCGCACGGGAGTGTTAGCAGCAGTAATCGCAAGAGTACCGTCGTGCGATGCAGCGAGCAGAAGGTAGTTCTTGATTACATCGTTAGCACCGGAGGGGTCAAGCACCACCTCACGGTCAACCGACAGGGAGCCGAACACGACACGCCCACCCTTGAGCGAGCCAGCAGTCTCCCACCGACCAAGCCCTGCCTCTTGCAGGTCGTGACCCATGTAGAACAGAGTCTCATTCTGGAACGCCTCATAGCGCTGTCCAGCGGTGGAAAGAATGTCCACCTCTTTCGTGAGCGGGTTGTCGCGCACGATGAAGTAATACTTCTGGCCGTTCATGTTAAAGCCAGGAGCCTCAATCTCGATCAGACGCACGTTCCAGTTAGAAAGATGCGCCAACTCCATGAGTTCGTCAGCGGTCACGGGCTTGGAGAACACAGTCCCCAACTGGTGCCACCCAGGTTGGCGGAGGGAGGCGAAGGATTCGATTTCAGCAGGCATTTGGTTTGTCCTTTCTCTACCTGATGTAATCAGTCTACACCATCACGGGCTGTTTGTCAAGGGTTTCGATAGAATCAGCCCAAAAATCTAGAGCAGTCTCGTGTTTCGTGAAGTGATGACCACAGAAAAATAGTTCGTGTGTTCCTTTCTTGACTAAGTGAGTAGGTTTAGCAGCGTGACACGCATCACATAGAATCACGCTCTCAGTATACACCAGAACGGTGTGGCTGTCAATAGTCACAGTGAGTAACCGTCTTAATCGTAAATGGTTACTCTCTGTAATCGCGGGGCGGGCCTCCTAAACCTTACAAACCTTCAGATACTGAATAAGGTGAATGAGATTAACAGCCTCATAGCCCATCGGGCCATTCTCTTGTAGCCATTCCTCATACCCCTCAGCATCAAGATCGTCAGGAACATCAATGAGCACACACTGCTCAGCATCCTCGATGCTCTTGGTGTCTAGTCCATAGATAACGTACATCAGTCCTCCAACGATGCAAACTCTTTGAACCAGCGGTGGCTGATTCCATTTTCTGTAACTGCCCCGCAGTTCAGGGCCGCGAGAACCTCAACCAATCCAAGTGAGTTAAGCGTGTCGCTCCCCGTCCCCTTGTATAGAAGTTCGAATAGACTCCGGGCCTCTTCAAGTGTCAAGGACAACTTGACAACTGTAACTTCCTGAATCGTCTCTATCTTCCCCATGTTTCCTCCTAGTATAGGTCAATGATAGCAAAGGATGAGTTGTACGTCAATACCCTGCCCAGTTCCTCACACTCAGAACGTGAAAAGGACTTCTGGAATGTGTTGCGTGATGTGATAACGCCATCGAACATGGGGTGACCGTTGATCTTGTCAGTGCGTACCGCCGCGATCACACGGTCAGCCTTGTTGGTCATCTGCCAGATCACGAACTCACGTTCACTCGGCACCAGCGTGTTGAGTACATAGATAGACACACACAGATCGAAGTAGCCAAGCGGAACGTCCTTCTTCCACGGCTCGTCCTCGGCAGGGTGCGGCTCATAGACCTCAACAGGATAAATACTACCATTGCTCAGTGCGAGGGTATCGAAGTAAGCCCTACCCTCACCGTAGTGAAGGATACGCATAGGCTCAAGAAGAACATTGTCACGAATCCACCGCATCGGACGCGACACACTCTTACGGGTAATGGCTGTAGCGTGCATCAGTAATCCCTTCCGATAATGTCAGTCACCTTGGCAAGCAAGACTTTGGTTTCAGTCCTGGCCTGCATGTGCATGTTACGCAGTTCATCAAGAACAGGCACCGTCTCGGGGGTAGTCGAATTAAGCATCTCTCCCAATGCCTGAATGTTCTCATTCAGGAGAACGATGTGATCCTCAAGCCCGTAGGCAATGATGGTTAACTCTTGCTCTGTGAACTCAACCTTCATGCTTTCAGCATACCAGACTCTCAGTAAAATGTCCAGCGCTTTCATAAGGTTCTTCGTAAATAGTATATATGTACTACGGGGCGCCCCGGTTACCCTGCGTAGTCAAACCACAGGGTACGGGGTAAGTAGGTCAGGCGTTAACAGCCTGCTCTACCTTCGCACGGGAAATACGCCCACGCTTCCCAACCTCGATACCGCTTTCCACGAGGAAAGTACGGGCCTCGGCAGGGTGTGCCATGAGGTAATCCACCACAAGGGACTTGGGAAGCCGACCCCGCAGACCAACCTGCTCGCCGTTCTCCTTCGCCCACTCACGAATAGCACTCATTCTGTTTCACCACCTTTCGCATCCCATTCCCTGAATGACCTTGTACCTACAATATACCCTATAAAGGGGGGTATTGTCAAGAGCAAAACCCAACCAATTGTAGTTGATCCTGCAATTAGAATCACTGCCATACCTGACAGACCTACAGCCGCCAGACCCTTACGGGCAGGCTCATTGGCTAAGAACATAGCGATACCTATAGGCATTAAGAATAGTGGAATTGCATTAGCACTCACTGCCCCGCCATAGTTCGCCAGTAGATACACGCCCACCATGATAGCGATAATACCTACCAAGCCCTTAAGGATAGTTCCCATGAAATCCATTAGTGCCTCATTTCTTACTAGAACTAAACAGAACGTTACCGCGACCGAACACGCAGAGTCCACAGGTCTTGCACGCACCGCCGTCTGTGCTAATGAGCGGCAATGCTCCGTTAAGTTCAGGGCAACGCGCACCCTTAGCACCCATAGCCTCTAGCAACGCCTTAGCGTCGTCAAACGTCTTACCCAATGCGGCCAACTTGACCCACGGGTTAGCATTAAAGGTTTCGATAGCCTCGGTGAGGTTGTCAGCATCGACACTCAAGTACAGAGTGAAGTTAGGGACACCTTCGAACATCTGTACGAGGTGGAATGAGCGGGTATATGCCCAGAAGGTAACGTCAGGGTGATTACCCATTGTACGCACCCAATACGCAGCGTAACGCAGCGAGAAGAAGTCACCGTCATGGTGAATCCTGAATAACTTTTCAGCATTCCACTTCTCACACTCAGCCTCAAACTCGGTAATGAGAGTGTCAAGCGCGTCCAATGCCTCATTAGCACGCATAGTCTGCATAGCCTCAAGGTTGGACTCCATTACGGTACGCATACCCTTAAAAATCTTCTCCAACTTACCCGCATAGCAGATAATCTCGCAGACGCTAGTGGCACCGGGGCACGAGTTATCGGTGCCGGAGAGTAGGCCAAAGGCGTTAGCGATCTTGGCTTGCTTGCCATTGGGAGTGGCGAGATTGGTAGTCTTACGGTCTGTGCTTCGTTTGATCATCATGGTCTTACCATATCATGAGGGTATGACATTATGCTCCGAACTCGGTATTGATTACACCCGCCGCGATGCAGCACTTGCAGCGATCAGACGCTACGCAATACCTGTTACATTCTTCACACATCCAGGTCACGCCAGATAGATAGATACCGTGATAACCGTTAGACCTTTTCATATATTCACCATACCATAGTGGTGTGACAAAATCAAGTGTTACAGTGAGTAATCTTAAAGTCGTAATTGATTACTCAGAGTAATCGCGGCGCGGCCCGTCGAACAAATGTTCTCTAGTACGTTAGGACTATTCTTCTAAAAAGACCCCTATAACTCTTGACAACTTCCCCTAAAAATGGTATGGTTAGGTATAACGAAATGAGGGAAGGAGTTGAGATGGCTACCAAGTTCGAAACCTTTAACAAGGCTACCGCGCAGAAGATCGCGGTGGAGAAGTGGAACACCCGATTCGGCGTGTCCACCCGCGTTGTGAAGCGCACGAAGGGTCAGTTTGTGACCAATGTGTCTGCTAAGCAACTGATCAAGGGCTGACCTTGACAAAAGTGTGCCCCTGTGGTACACTAGCCATACAACTCAATAGAGGAAGTCTCGGTGGTAGTAGCGATTCCATCGGGCAGGTAGGGTAGCAGGCAATTAGGAGTCTGCGGCTTGAGGAACAGCGTTCCGCCACAAATCAACAAAGACCCTACCCTTCAAGGCTCCATAGTTAATCGGTTATAACGTATCCCTGTCACGGATGAATGAGGGGTTCGATTCCCCTTGGGGCCGCTGGTAGCCTAGTACACTAGTTGACTGTCTGCTACCACCCGATACCAGGATAGCATTCTGCTCTGTCGGGAACAACTAAAAAGGAGATTGCATCGGTTAGCCCTAACTAATCGGTGATAAGGGATGAGGGTATCTCTATTAGGGTAGAGAGTGATGCCCTGAGAATTGTGGAGCATTAAAGCGTTGAAGCGTTCTCAACAAATCAAGGCGGTTCGATTCCGCACCCGAAAGGGCAAGGGACCGCTTGTTAAAACCATCCCACTATATCCTGGGTACTGGGTACGGACTAGTCTCCAAAACTGGTCTTGCTAGGTTCGATTCCTAGACAGGGTGCGAGGCAGGTGATGCCGCCGTGCGCTTTCTGATAAATACCCGGGCAATGCTTATCAGAAGTCTACAGATACGGATAATCCCCATGCGAAGCCATGTAAAATGCTAGTCCTGTTGTTAGTCTATCCTACCGGGGTAGAGTCTCAACAGGCATAAACCCCTATCGTCTATTGGTTAAGATTAGAGTCTTTCACACTCTAGAACGGAGTTCAATTCTCCGTGGGGGTACCAAAGGAGATACCATGCTAATGCACATCAAAGAAATGAACCGTTACTCTCTGAAGTACTGCTGCAAAGACTGCACGAGAGGAAATACGGGCAAAGGACGTGACGAAAACCGCCGTCACATCAAACGATCTCAGCGTCAAAAGTGGCAGAGTGAAGTTCGTAACATTCTTAAGGATTACTCTGAGTAACCGGGGCGGGCCTCTTGGACGCCGATAGATAGGCCATTGCACATATTTGTGCTCATAGGTTGTGCAAAAGTTATACAAATTGTTAAAGTTTTGGCTATGTAGAAGTGGCCACTATTCTGATACCTCGATTTCCTTAAGCGATCCATCGTCGTTAAAGTAAATTACGCATCCGGCCCAGAAGTTTCTCACCTTGTCACCAGACAGCCACAATTGCGGTGTGATAGCATCGCAGGACTGTTGTTCAAATCCCACACCCTGCTCTGTGAGAAACGCCTTCCACTTCTCTAGATCAGTCATTACTCATCTCCAAACATCTCGTCCCAGCACTTAGAGCAAGTACCAGAAATCAGCAGTTCCCTATCGTCTGCCGACAAATACGGCATGACATTCTGAATGAGTCCCCCGCCAAGTTGCCAGCGGGTGTAGTCCTCAAGGCTAACAGACACCGGAACCACCTCGCGGCAGGAGCGGCAGGTAACATCAATGTTGGTGTCAATGCTAATCATAGCAAACCTCCCATTCGTTGACTCGATCAACCATGTACTTCACAACCGTGTAGGATTCTCCAAGCAAGCGCTCCAAAGAATCCCTGGCCTCAACTGCCATTTCTGCGGTAGACCAGACTGAAATCAACACACCACTTCTGGCATTCAGTACCACATAGACCTTCATTGCTGCTCCTTTTGTTATGTCTAAAGACTACCATGGGGGTATGACAAAAGTTCAGTGATTCAGGGGTGTCGTTACTTAATCGTAACATTAGAACACATGTTCGCGGGACGGGCCGCTACTCTCCGTAGTCAACAGGGAAAGCGGCAAGGTACTTGAAAAGTGGAGAGTACAGCAGAAAGTACTCTTCCTCTTCATAGGTGGCAATCTCAGTCACCAGAGCCTCAGTCTTGCTACCCTCAGCCGAAGGGTGGTCTGTGAAGTATGAGGCAGGAACCTCTACCCATTCACCAAGTTTCATTTTCACTTTCCAATCACGAGGTACTTAGCCGCCATGATCGACAGGCCGGGGAACATCTCACGCAGTTCACGCACCAGACGAATCTGGCTGTTGCGGTACACAGTGCGGTTACGCTCTTTGATGAGCCACTGACCAATGATACGGAACTCACGGTCAGTGAGGTCTTCCACCCTCAACTGCTCACCGCTCTTGTGAGTCCACTCTTCCACGAGGAAGATGGAATCGATAGCGTCCTGGGCATCGCTGAAACCGATGTAGCCCTTTGCGAAGTCACCAAGGACGGAGTTTACGGAGTTTCGAATCTGAGAGATGCTGCTCATGTTGTTTCCTTTCATCGTGGTTCCACCATACCATATGGGTACGACAAGTTTCAGTGATTCAGTGTGATTCATCCTTAATCGTAACTATCGAACATGTGTGCGGGGCGGGCCTGGTTACTCTGTGTAACCATCATCCCAACCCCATGCAGCAAGGGTGAGCAGAAGAAACAGAATGTCAACCGCAATGGTGAACGGAATAGCCAACGGGCCGAACATCGCTACAGACATTACCCATGTGAAGAAAGTCACGGGTACGAGGCAGACGAGTGCGAGAAAGATAGTGTAGAGAATCCTCATCACTTACCTCCATGAATGCGGGGGATGACAAGATCGTTCATCCAACGCTGAGCATCTGCATATGCAGACTCACCACGGAAGAACTTGACCTTAGCCTTACGCGGCTTATTGTCAATCACGACATAGACCGGAAGGCCGAAGGACGTTTGAGCAGATTCGATGAGGTCAACCTCAGCGATAGAATCGAGTAGCATGATGTTTCCTTTCCTAGGTAGTCACAGACTACCATGAGGGTATGACATTAGTAGCAAGAATCCGCAGTGCAGAATCCGCTAGAGTGACCAGACTTGAGGCCACCATAGAGGCAGTTAGTTTCCTGATTCAGGGACACAGGCTGGAAACTCCACACCTCATGAGTCACACCGTTGGATTCAGTGTACTCAGTACCAGAAGAGTAGAGCCATTGCTTGACGAAGGTCACGGTATTGCCGTTGGACAGCACCATTCCAACCTCAAGTTCTGAGGCGAAGATTTGGACTTTACTCATGACACCTTTCCTTTCTTTCTAGTGTCACCATACCACAAGGGTATGACAAGTTTAGGCTTTCTCAAGCCACTTCTCATAGCGACCGCATGAGCGGCACTCACGACGGAGCACCAAACGACCAGCGATCTTGTACGAGGACTGACCCCAGTCATGCTCGCATCCGAACATCGGGATACCAGTGATCGAGTCGATGCAGTACATCGTGTTCTGAGGCTTACGGATGTTTCGGAGAGTCATGGCTCTTTCCTTTCTTTCTATCTAAAGACTAGCATAGGGGTATGACACGTTGCAACTTATACGGCCAATATTGCCACAGAATGCGTCCGATAATGGGTCACTTTTTCAGTGACTCTCTGTAATCGTCTTAATTAGAACGTTTGTACGAAGGCCCGCCCCGTGCTAGAATGGCGGCTTCTGAAACTCCCAAGTCCAGAAGTCCCAGCCCCAGAACTCGCGGGTAGGGGTAGGCTTGATCCAGTCAGCCTCTACAGCGTTGTCAAGGTAGTCACTCATCAGAATCCTCCAGAAGGGTGTTAGAGAGGTCGCGCAGACGACGCTCCCACTCAGGGTCACGAGGGCCAAACTTGCCGCTGTTGTCCAGCGAGGATTGCTCGATCAGCAGACTCAGCGTTTCGCGTTGCTCTTCATTCATCATGGTTCTACCATAGCAGAGGGGTCTGACATTTTCAAGTGTATTCTTAAGCGTGTCTTAAATCGAACACATGTTCTACGGCCTGCCCCGCTACTCTCCGTGACCGGAGAGAGCGAATTGACTACTGAAAGTCAAGAGGCTCTGTGAGGGAGAGCCGACGAAGCATCTCCACCACCGCGTGAGCAGTGGGAGCAGTCACAGTCCAGTGACGGTTGGCACGAGCAGTCCAGTGACCACCGTCGTTACGGATGAGGATACCAGTCATGATATGATCCTTTCTCGATCTACTACCAAGGTAGCACAGGGGTATGACAAACTACCGAAGTTCGCCATAGGTGCGAACCACGAACCAGTCGCCCTTGCGGGTGACCTTCTGCCAGACGCTCACGCGCTGGCGAAGCGGCGTGACGAACTCGCGCATGATGTCGTGCATGTTCACGCGACCATTGTGGAGCGCAACGTCAACGGAGCGCATGGACTCAACCTCTTCGGTAATCATCTTCATCATCATGGCTATAGCCTAGCACAGGGGTGTGACAAGTTTGTCGTATCTTAAATCGAACGAATGTTCGACGGTGCCCCCCGGTTACTGAGAGTTACCAGAATCAGTATGCTTGAATTAGAGTGTTCAAAGCATACGAACCGAAACGAGAGGACAGGAAGGGGTTGTCCTTCTGCGATTCATAGTAGACCATCACGCCAGTCTCATACTCAACTACGGCGTGAACGACCTCGATGGTGTTGAACACGACGATGCTTTGACCCACCTTGAGGTCTTGAACCTTAACCTGCATTATTCACTCCTTAGATCGGATCAGTAGGCGGAGTCGAAACCTGCGAGTTTGGCTTCTAGGTATTCGACGCGTGCCTCTGCGTCTACCATGCGCTTGTACTCACAGCGGTCTGACTCGGCGTCTAGCCACTGCGTGTCATGTGTGGCGCAGTGATACGCCATGTCCGACTTGCATCGGGTCTTCTCTCGTTCTTGCATTTCACCTTTCCTTTCTTTCTGGTTACACCATAGCACAGGGGTCTGACAAGTTTCGTCTTAAATGATGATTACGGAGAGTAACGGGGCGCGCCGATTACGGAGAGTAATCGGTTACACTGTGTTACGAAATCACGTATGCACAGCGGTGAGGAAGGTAAACCTCACCGTTGATAACGGTACCAGTTTCGAACACCTGTATGGTTTCAACGGTAACCTTGTTGAATGAACCGATGTAGGCGGTTTCACCAACCTCAAGTTCAGAAGCCAATTTCCACATTTGAATCACCTACTTTCCTAGGTACGCGAGTTTCACGATCACGAACAGGAACGCGAAGAAGAACACGATTTCAGCACTCATGATTCACCAAACCTCATCAAGTTCGATTTCTTCGATTTCGAAACCGAAGAACTCAGCCTCACAGGTAGCACACAGAATGCCAACCTCAAGGGCATCGCAGTAGCAGGGGGCGGAGGTTTGGTTCTGAGTCATTGGACTCTCCTTTCGAACTACTTACATCATGGCATAGGGGTCTGACAAGAATGACAGAACTACCCTTGGGAATCGGACATATTGGACATTATGGTGTCCGATAATGAGTCACTTTGCTATATAGGGCTGTCTGTATACCGGATAGTGGATACTCACATGGGGCATGGGGGTATGCAGTGTACCCATAAGGGGTATCTTATTAGTACATGTGTACGAGCGGGGGAGGCCGATTACAGAGAGTAACCAGTAACTACTAAGTGTTACTCGCAACCCTCACAGCCATATGCACTGAGGCAGATGTTGCAGTGCGACTCACCGCACTCATCGCACTCAGTCTGAGTGGTGAGTCCATCACACAGAGGGCACCAGTCAAGGTCAAGGGGGAGGGAGAAGAGAGGGGTAGCCATGATATTTCCTTTCAGATACCGCAACCGTAGGTGTACATGAAGCATACGTCGCAGGTGCCGTGCGTGATCCACGACCACTGCTCTTCGGGCAGGTCGCTCAGGTGAGTGCTTGCAAGGGTTTCAGTAGTGCCACACTCGGGGCAGGTACGCTCAATCATGATGTTTCCTTTCCATCTACTGTCACAGTAGCAGAGGGGTGTGACAAGTTCTGAGGGACGATCTTGTGAATCTCGCCACACTCGGGGCAGAAGGTGGGAATCGAGTACATGATCTATCCTTTCTTTCTACTTTCATTATGGCATAGGGGTCTGACAAAAGCATTGTTCTGAGGGCAGAAAAGCATAGTCTAAATGTACCATCTTTTCAGTGAATACACAGTAATCCTTAATTAGCACATGTGTTCGACGGCCTGGGCCGACTACAGAGAGTAACCTAGTACAAGAGTTCGTCACCTGTCCATACGAAGTCATGACCCTTGCCATTGCCACGCTTAGAGGCATCCCAATAGCAGGGGGTGATATCACTCTCTGTAGCACAGGGCGGGTAGCCCATGTGGACGGCTTGCTCTACCAGTGTCATTGGCTTAGCAGCGTCATGCACCACACCCTTGAGCGGAGGGCCAATTGCTATGGCTACCAGTAGGTCGATCATCACCATACCTCATTCAGTTCGATCTCTTCGATCTCTTGACCGAAGTACTCTTGCTCACACACGGCGCAGAGGATACCCACCTCAAGCGCATCGCAGTAGCACTGACCTGTGATCGTTTCGTTCATCATGGTTTCACCTTAGCATAGGGGTCTGACATTACTTGTATTCTTTGATCGCGTTGCGCTTCTGTGCAGAGCGCGTGCGGTTGCGCTTGGTGCGCTTGTCACCGTGCTTGCCACCACCACTGTAGATGGTCTGTCCGTTACGCTTCATGCTTGCCATATTTCTATTAAAGCATAGTTATCCGGGTGTGTCAAGTCTATTTGATAACGGAATGATAACGGATGTGGGCGAACTAAATGTTTGTTGATTACTGTGTGTAGTCATGCTCGTCTAGATGACCGTAAAATTCTTATTCTGTCAAAACTAACCCATGAATTATACTTCATGTATAGGCTATGTGGCGATAAGTATGTGTACGTGAGGATATTATTTTAAGGACAGAAGTACACTATCGAATATGTAGTCCAGTTCTCATCGAACGGTACGAATTTAATTCTTTCATCCCATATGACGAGATTCGAAGGTATGAAATCGGGTTTACGCACACA
>ERZ724526.1430-NODE-1430-length-12408-cov-11.794220_pt1 | contig 12408 bp, 10 predicted proteins | sample MGYA00376059_ERZ724526 | MGnify/ENA primary metagenome ERZ724526 (study PRJEB28724, sample SAMN07190883) | activated sludge metagenome | isolation source: activated sludge of sewage treatment plant in Hong Hong | place: Hong Kong | collected 2016-03-17 ... | reverse complement strand
GCTTGCTGGAAAACCATGCCTATTTCTTTTCCCAAAACGGAAGCTGAAAATGGGCTCCTGCCTTTAAACAAAACGGTGCCTTGCAGCTTTGGCTGACTGACAGGGTAAAGTCCGGCCAGACTTCTGGCTAAGACCGACTTTCCACAGCCAGATCTACCTGTCAAGGTCACAAAGCTACCCGGTTGGATGGAAAGTTCGATGTTGTTCAACAAAACGATGACTTGCTTTTCGCCTGGAATGGCCAAAGAAAATTGTTTTATTGATAAAAGATCGCCTGTTTCTTGCATGGTGCAAAGATAAGTGAAAGTTTGCCAATGCCTGAAAGAGCAAAATGATGCCCAGGTGATGGCCCCTGAAATAGGTAAAAAATATTAGAAGCAAAAAATAATTGGGGGTATATACATATTACGAAAATATTTAATATATTTGTTTTAATGATTGAGACATTTCTTTCCCAACTGGCCAAAATCAAAAAGTACAGTGAGCACACTGTACTTTCCTATCGCAATGATTTGACGCAGTTTGAGACATACCTGGCAGTTACATACGAGGTGCACGATGTATTGGCAGCCAATCACCTGATGGTAAGATCGTGGGTAGTATCCATGAGTAAGGAAGAGATCACACCGCGGTCAATCAACCGAAAGTTGTCGGCCCTCAACAGTTTTTATAAGTACGCTCAAAAGCATGGGCACCTTGAAAAAAACCCAATGAAAAAGGTGGTGGCGCCTAAGGTAGGAAAGCGACTGCCTTCTTATGTGATGGAAGATGAGATTCCTGTTATCATGCGTGCAACGGACATGAAGGCAGATACCTTTGATCAATGGCGCGACAAGATCATTTTGTTTTTGTTTTACACCACAGGCATGCGAAGGTCGGAACTCATACAGTTGAGGGTAGAAGACATCAATTTTAGCAGAAAGGAAATCAGGGTAGTTGGAAAAGGAAAGAAAGAACGCATTTTGCCAATGCCCCCCGATAGCCTTCGTTTTTTGCAGGAATATCTGGATGTAAGAAAGCAACATTTTGCAGAAATAGTAATCGAGGGTAGTTTTCTCTTGCTTTCTGATAAGGGCAAACAGTTGGATCCCCGCTCGGTTTACAGCATTGTCAACAAATACCTTAAGTTGGCTCCGAGTGCAGAAAAAAAGAGTCCACACGTGTTGAGGCACAGCTTTGCCACCCACCTGCTCAACAATGGGGCCGACATCAATGCCATCAAAGAGTTGCTAGGGCATGCCAACCTGGGAGCTACGCAGGTCTATACCCACAATTCCATCGAACGATTGAAAGAAATTTATCAAAAATTTCACCCAAAGGCCTGATAATGAGTAAGCACGTTCAAAGATTGATTTTGGGTCTTGATTTTTTGTTCAATACCCTGTATATTGAAGAAATATTTATTCACACTTTTAAACAATTAAGTATGAAAATTAACATCAATGCAGTCCATTTTACGGCAGACGGAAAACTAAAAGACCACATTTCCGAAAAACTGAGTAAACTGGTCAAATTTTACGACAAGCTGCTGGGTGTAGAAGTATTCCTAAAGCTTGAGAACTCCGGACAAGTCAGAGACAAAATTGTAGAATTGGAAGCCAAGTTGCCGGGTAAAACCATTTTTGCTTCTGCTACAGAAAAAACCTTCGAATCCTCATTGGATGCAGCCCATGAAATCATAGTGCGGCAATTAAAACGGAGCAAAGAAAAATTCAAACAAGCAAGTTAAAAAAATATCGAAGAGGGGAGTTTTACTTCCCTCTTTTCATTTACTTTACCTTCCAATCAACGACCACGATGCAAAAAATAGTCTTCTTTTTACTGCTGGTGATACAAATTTCCTGTGCGTCGAAGCTGCCACGCAAGCCATTTGAAGTGCAGGCTACCACAGCTGCAGATTATTCACGCATGGAATTGTGGGCTGCCCATGCCTTGAAAAAAGACCTGGCAGACGAAAGACCTGAAGGGGACCACGTTTATGGTCAGGATCGGCCGGTAGATGTTTTTTTTCTGCACCCTACAAGTTATACCGACCTCAGGGGCAATGACCAGTGGAATGCATCATTTGACGATGAGCGCACCAATAAAAAGACAGACGAGGGCACCATCCATTTTCAGGCCAGTGCCTTCAACGAAGCAGGCTTTGTTTATGCACCCAGGTACAGGCAGGCCCACCTTCACGCATATTTTACCGAAGACAGCTTATCTGCCCGATTGGCTTTTGATAAAGCATATGCTGATATCAGAGCGGCATTTTTGTATTACATGGATCATTTCAATCAGGGAAGACCCATCATTATTGCAGCGCATAGCCAGGGCACTACGCACGCCATCAGATTGTTGCAGGAATTTTTTGATGGTAAAAAGTTACAATCTCAATTGGTAGCTGCTTATTTGCTGGGCATGCCGGTACATGAAGCTGATTTTGCGCATTTAAAGCCCTGCGAAAACAAAGATGATATCGGCTGTTTTGCGGGTTGGAGAACCTTTAAAAAAGGATACGAGCCGAAATGGAAAGAAAAGCAGGTTGTGGTGACGAATCCGCTTTCCTGGAACCGCAGCACCGATTATGTTGGAGCAGACCAGAATCCCGGTACCATCCTTCGCGAATTTAAAGACATTTATCCCAGGTTGGTTGATGCGCAAATCAATGGTAATATTTTATGGGCAACCAAGCCAAAATTTCCTGGATCTTGGTTATTTACAACCCAAAATTATCACGTTGCGGATGTCAATTTTTACTATTTCAGCATTCGTGAGAATGCGGCCAACCGGGTTCAAAAATTCTTGGCAACTCATCGATCCAACTGAGGGGGCCTGACCCATAAAAGCAGGTAGCGCACAGCGATGGGGGTAAATTGAAAGATAGCATAGATAATCGAGAATAAAACAATCAACACTCCTTCCAGGGCAAGGATGTACCATGGCCATGCCGGCAGCAGGGAATAAAGTGTTGTGCCAGGAGGTTTTGCATTGAGAAAGAAATAATTGGAATGTGTTAAACAATTATACGGATAGATAATCAGTGCGGTTGCATTCATGGCCAGTCCCGACCAAATGATATCCATGGCTTTGAGTCTCCATTCCATTGCAAAATAGCCGAACAACGCAAGAATGACTACGCCGGCGTGTACGCCCCAGTAACGCAGGGCTTCATAATGCGGCAGCACATCTGTGAGGGTAGGGGTAAACAAAGCCTGAAAAGTGCCAGCCATGATCCAGAAAAAAAAGATGGCCCATGCCTGCCTGTGTTGGGCCTTGTATATAAACCAAAGTGCAAAAGGCATAAGACTGCAAAGGTGAAAAGGAAGATCGGTGGTGTGATTGTAATTGCCCAGGACCAATCGAATGGCAGGCTTAAAAAGCTGGAGGACCATCATGACAACAGCCAATCTCATGGCATTTTTTTGCCTTTCCGCCGGAGTCCATTTGAATTTACCACTATAGATAAACCATATACCGAATATTAAACACACCATCAATACCTGGATGTGTTCGTAACCAAAGTGAATGAACTGATTACTGTCTGTGTAAAAAGATGTAAGCTCCATATTTTATATCAAAATATGGCGAAAAATAGGAATAATTAATTAAAAAATACAACAGAGTTGAATTTTTATATTATCGTACCAGCGTGCAATGACCCTCCAGTTTTTTGGTTTCACCCCTCGGTGCAAGGTATTCTATCTGGTAAACATAGACTCCCTGGGGGCAATCTTGTCCGGTATTGTTCATGGTGCCGTTCCAACCAGTGAGTGCGTCGTCTGTCTCAAATATGAGCTCTCCCCATCGGTTCCAGATGGTCATTTTATAGTCTGAAATGGCCTCGATAAAACCGTAACCCCTGAAGTCGTCGTTGAGTCCATCGTTGTTGGGAGTAAAGGCATTTGGCATTACAAGGGTTACAAGTGGCATAACATCAATCAGGGCTGAGGTAGTATCTGTGCAGCCGTTTTCGTGAAAGGCAATCAACGAAATGGTATATAGCCCAGTATCCGGGAAGGTATAGGTTGGATTGTTTTCAAATGAAATGCCATTTCCGGAAAAATTCCACAACACTGATCTCTCATTTTCGCTTTCATTAGAAAATAAGGCTGTTTTTTCAAAGTTATTGAAAGTTTCAGGACTGTAGGTGAAGGAAGCGGTAGGGCTTTCCAATACTTCAATCCAATCCGGGTAGTTGGCAATGGTTTCACAGCCAATAGGGGAGGTTATTTTCAGAGAAACATCAAACAGTCCTGTCTTGTCATAGGTGTGGGTTGGACTCAATTGATCAGAGCTACCACCATCTCCAAAATCCCAGGACAAGGTATAGGTATCATCGATGGGAAAGGAGAGGTTGGTAAAGGTAATGTCTTCGGGTACACAGGCTGTGAATCGGTTTGGTTCCAGCACTACCAGAGCCGGCACCGGTTGATACAGAATGTTTTTGGTGATGGAATTGGCACAGCCGTTGATGTCGTGGGTAGTAAGCGTTATGGGTTTTATTCCCGGGGTTTTGTATTCGTATTGTGGGTTTTTTACGTCGCCATTTTCATCTGATTCAAAGTTCCATTCCCACTTGTTGATGGTTCCTGCTCCGGCACCACTACTCGACTTGTCGGTTAAATAAACGGGACCTGAAATACAGGTGTCGTAGTCAAAACCAAAGTCTGCTGTCACAGATGGATAAATGTCTATGATCAGGCGAGCTGTATCTGTGCAATCTGAAAGTTGTGGATTGAGTACCATTTGGCCAGTATACTGACCATAGGCTGGAAAGGTGTAATCGAGGTTGGCAGTGGGGATTGTATCTATTTTTGTGTTGTTGTTGATGCGCCATTCGTAACCCAGGATGTTTCTGATTTCGGTGCTTCGGTTGACAAAAGGGATGGTCTTGCTGCCGCACGATTTTAGGGTAAACAATTTACCATCCTGCTCAAGCTCGACATATCCTCCCATAACCTTGCTTTGATCAACATCAATGACTGCATCAACGGCGATCTGGCAAACGGTGACATTGAACTGAAACTCCCGCCGTATGGAGCCAATAAGTTTGCCATCGCGGTATTCTTTGACGCATACCCCAACCACGTATTGGCCATTGATCCTGGGTATGCCAGTGATCAGTCCTGTCACGGGGTCTATTTTAATTTGTGGGTTACCGCCTATGGGGTTGACCGCACTAAAAGTGGGTAACATAAATTGTACCTCGTCATAAGGAGGAATACAACGAATAGAAGCCGGCCTTACACCGGTGCAGGAGGTAGGATCGCCAACTCCGCTTTCTCCATCGGTACCACCTGAGGCGAGAGGGGCGCAAAATTCGTATACCAGCTGATCTCCTTCTTCGTCAGTAGCTGAATTGTCAAACCGGAGGGGTTCCCCATTACAAATGATGATGGGCGGGAATTTTTTAAATACCGGACTATTATTACAAGTGCTGATGGCATCGGAAAATATTTCGACCGAAAAAACCGCACCCGTTGAACCAGGGTTTACTATGTTGGTAATTGTGCCATTGCGACAGCACCGTTGGTAAGCTATTTGATAAATTTCCGTACCCCAGTCGATGTCTACATCAAATTCATAAATGGCCCTTTCTACACCGATGTTGGGTGGCACGATGATGCACGGATTGTCATTGTCAACCGGCTTGATATCGCGCGGGCTTGCACTAAACGATTTTACGTATTTCCAGTCATTGTTTCCCGTTGATTTATAAAGGCCAAATTCTGCATCTACATCAAAATTGGCACCACCTCCTTTGGAATCGCGGTACATGATAAAGGTCACTGCAAACCGGGTCCTTTTCTGGACATTGTTGACAGAAATGCAACGATAGGTAACCTCGCCTCCGATGATGTGTGCCGCCTTTACAGGGAGCACTCCTAAAACACAAAACAGCGATAACAGCCTAAAGTAAATCTTCATTCCAATTTAGTTTCTTTTAGCCAGGGTTTACAAAGATACCAAGCCCACAGCAAACTATGTGGGTATGTACCAAATATTAACACCCAAGCCTCTTTAAAGTTAATCGAAAACGTATAAAAAAGAGCACGGATAAACGTAAAACGCTGCCAGACTCAATAAAGGTATGCTTTTATGGCCTTATTTGAGATTCATGTCCAAACGGAGTGAAATGTTGCGTGGAGCTTCCAGCACGCCAGGCCTGACCGTATAAGCTGCATTAAGAATGTTATTGACCAAAAAGCCAAGGGTCATCTTGCCCATGGTATAACTGATGCGGGTATCCATTACTATTGAACCATCGTTGTCCATATCCCGGTAAGCCTTAATGGAAAATAGATCTACACCGCCAATGGGCGACTCAAACCTTTTGTCGATGTTGATAACATGTGAATAATACTGAATGGCGTAGCCAAGTTTGAAGTTTTTCCACGAAGCTTCCACATCTGCCTTGGCTGAATGTTTTGACCGGTATTTCAGCACATTTTGGTCGGTAGAAGTATTTTCTTTGATCTCAGGCCGGTCTTCAAAATTTTTGTATTTCGGATCGATATAAGTGTAGCCCAGGATGGTTGTAATGGGAATTTCACCCACAGAAAACTGACCAATGATACTGGCTTCATAACCTGAAATTTTGGTATTTCCAATGTTGATGGGCTTAAAGCCGTAGGGATTTTCGAGGAAGGTAAATTCAATCATGTCTTCATATTCCTGGGTAAAGGCAGCAAGGTCGAGGTAGCCTTTGAAGGCAGCCAATTTAAATCCTTGTTTGATGCCCAGCTCTGCAGACCAGCCATATTCGGGGTTAAGTACTGGGTTGGGGAAGATGGTAAAACCTCCGAATTGGGTGCTGATGAATCGTTCGGTAACCGTGGGGTAACGATAGCCCTGACCCCATGACAAACGAAGCGAGCTGTATTCCATGATTTTATAGTTGAGTCCCAACCTTGAAATGATCTGACTGTCTTCTACCTTGCCCCCCGGTATGGTAAAGCCCTGAAATTCTTCCGGACTATTTTGTCGGTTGAATTCATACCTGGCCCCGGCACTGATGGTAAAACGTTCGCCAATTTTTTTATCTAATTGAATGTAGGTAGCTGCATTGGTATAGAGGTAGGTGCTATCCCCGAAGAGTTGAGCTTTGGAGTCTGTTATGCTTAAAACACCCCCTACTGAATAGTGGAGGTCGAGGGGTGCAAAAACATGACTGAACTGGTATTCTGCAAAATAGGTTGATGATTGATTTTGCTGGTTATTGTTATTGTTGTTGTTGGTATAAAAATACCGTGTATTGAGTCTGTGTTTGGCTCCATTTTTTTGATAGTGGATGATGTATGGGTCTATGCTTAGTCGAATTCTATTGCCAGACGAAATGGTTCCAGCAAATGGTTCGTAAATACCGCGGAGGGCATTTCGCCAGATGAAAAAATCCGATGACTCCAATACATTTATCAAGGAGTTGACACCCAAAAATGTGCGATCACTCAGGGCATGTTTGATGTTGAAGCCCATTCTGCCACGGGTTTCATAGGTTTCTTTAGCGTATGATTGCAGCTTGCCAAAATAGCCATGTACAGTGAGGTCGGTTTTATTGAGTTTTTGAGCATGGGCAAATCCTACATTGAGGCGGTAAGGAAAGAGGGTGTCACCCCACCATTTGTACTTTTCATCCCTGGGGCTCAGGTAGTTGGTCATAGAAACAAAGGCATTGGTTTCGGGTTTGGCACCCGGCTGGATTCTTCTAAAGTTGATGATGCCATTGAGGGCTGCACTGCCATACAATGAAGACGAGGCACCCTTGACCACTTCGAGTTGAGAAATGGCTTCAACGGGCATGTCTCCCCAATTGGCATAACCGGCATCTACCTGGAGGGCGGGCATATCATCGAGCAAGACCATAACGCGGGAGCCTGCACCATATGAGAAGCCACTGCCTCCCCGAATATTGGCCTGGCCACCCACCACTTGTACACCCGGCAATTTGTTGAGAATGTCATCGCTTTTTACGGTATTGGTAGATCGTAATAGGTTGGGCTTTAATATTTCTACAGCCACTGTAGACTCACTGAGTCTTTGCTCAAATTTGTTGGCAGTTACTGTGGTGATGTCGAGGACTTCCGAAATTTCTTCCAATGAAAAGTAAAGGTCAGTGGTAGAAGATCGGATGCTTTGTTTGATGGATCGATAACCTACGTATGAAATCGTAAGCTCACAACCCTGATCTGTAACCAATTGAAATTCACCATTTTCGCCGGTGATCGTACCTTGTGGCCCACAAACTACGCTGGCACCCAGCAGGGGCAAGCCAGAATCTTTGGCTGTAACTATTCCTTTGATTGAAATCTGCGCATGACTCATTAGCGGAAACAGGAAAATCAAAACAATGCCAATAGCTTTACCCCTCATGGAAACCAATTTTGTGTCCTAAGGTAGTATAAAAAAGAAAACAGCCAAAAAAAATGTGGTAATTACTCTTCTTCGTCGTCTGAAATGATGGGTGTGATCATGGTCAAACCCAGCAGTGCTTTCTCTTTGGGAGAAATGGAAAAGAAGCCCAGGAAACCGCCAGTTGCCTTGGCCACGTGTTTGGCAAAGGAGGTATAACTTTTGTAGAGGTGGGCGCCCACTTTGACATCGAGCTTGGCCATGATGGGGTTGAGGGATGCCAATTTGGCTTCAATTTCTGTGTTTCTTTCGTCGGTTGTGCCTGGCAATTTTTTGAGGTAGGCATTGACCTTTTCATGAAAGTCGGCATTCAATTCCTGGTAGAAGCCCAGTAAGTCTTCCGACATTTTGTATGATCTTATTTCAGTAACTTTTTCTGCCCACTCCATTTCTTCTTTTTCAATGGAACCATCGGCACCGGCAATATAGATGGTGATCAATGCCAGGGCGTCTTTCAATTGCTGGTATTCAGTTTCGTCCAACATTTCAAAATAAGGCGTCATACTTTTAAATTTGTGGTGCAAAAATAAGGAAATTTTACCCAAAAGAAAAAATGAGCCCTGGTTCTGTTTGATGCTGTTACGGACTTTTTCCCGATTAGACCATGATGTTAAGCTTAGTCTGCTCATTGGCAATCGATTAATTTGGTAAGTATGACAAAATACCATTAAAAGATTTTGTTGAAAAAGGATGGTGGAAAAGGAGGGGTATGGCCAAGTTTGGCATTTTGCATGTATCTTTGTGAAAGGCTCCAAAGCCAAAATACATGAACATAATTCCGAAAAGAGATAAAAAACTGGGACTGGTGATGAAAGAATTCATCGGTCGCAACGAAGCCCTTGGCAAGGGGCTGGCCCGGCTCGACATAGAAGCCATTTATCGAGCTGAGATGGGACCTGTAGTGTCTTCCTACACCGAAAAAATTTACCTGAGGGGCAACAAACTTTACATTCACATCCAGTCTGCCCCCCTTCGGGCAGAATTGATAACCGCTCAGGATCGCCTCATCCAATTGTTGAACAAGGCTTTGGGTGAAAATATTGTTGGTTCCATAATCTTCCGATAACCATGGATTTAGAAAGCTTTCGCAGCTTGTGCCTTTCGTGGCCCTATACCGATGAATACCTGCCATTCGACGAACATACCCTTGCATTTAGAGTAGGAGGCGAAGGGGGTAAAATTTTCTGTCTGGTGCCCCTTGACCGAAGCGACAGGCCCTCGGCAAATCTGAAGTGTGATCCTGAGAAGGCAGTAGAGTTGAGAGAACAATACGATGCCGTACAACCCGGTTACCACATGAACAAAAAACACTGGAACACCGTCTATCTGGAAGAAGGACTAACCGATCAGCTCATATCCTCAATGGTGCAAGATTCCTACCAGCTGGTTTACCAGTCGCTCACAGCAAAACTTCGTAAGGCTCTTGAATCAGAACAATAGTATCAGCGAGTACCTCATCGTAGGCCAGGGCCTTGCCGGAAGTTTGTTGTACTGGCACCTGCAAAAAATGGGTAAGACATGTATGGTGGTAGATTCGGCTACCGGCGGTGCATCTATGGCTGCAGCGGGCATCATCAATCCCATGACGGGTCGCAATTATGTAAAGAGTTGGCTGGTAGATACAGCCCTGCCATTTGCAAGGCAGTGTTATGAAAACATGGAACGGGATTATGGTAAAGTGTTTTATCATCCTCTGCCAGTATGGCGGGCATTGCACAGTGTTAAGGAAGAAAACGACTGGCTGTTGCGCACCATGGATCCAGCCTACGATGGGTATGCGGGTGAAATAGTTGATGGAACCTCGGTGGCCTCCTTTATAAAAAATCCGGTGAGATATGGAAAAACCAATGGAGCAGCGCGTGTTGATCTGCCTTTGTTATTGGCGGCAGTGAAGCAAGATTTGGAACTAAATCAACAGTATGTTTCAACATCATTTGAAATAGCAGACCTTCAAAAGTCAGGATTACAGTGGCAATGGCAGGGCAAACTTTTTGACAAAGTGATCTTTTGTGAAGGCTACAAGGTGGTACACAATCCCTACTTCAACTATCTGCCATTTGCCCCCGCCAAAGGCAATATATTGATGGTTGAATCGAAGGTAAAAAACATGCCTTTCAATCTTCGCGATGAATATTTTGTAACTCCTATAGGGGAAGGCAAGTACTGGATTGGCAGTGGTTATCGCTGGGGAGAATGGAATACAGCGGTGAATCACGAAGACATCCAAAAAATGAGTGCTTTTGCAGCAAGCAGGCTAGCCTTTGATTTTAAACCCATAGAAGAAAAGGCAGGCATCCGGCCCTCCATGAAGACCAGACGCCCTGTATTGGGTGAGCATGCTGTGCACAAAGGGTTGTACATTTTTAATGGCTTGGGAACCAAAGGCACATCTTTGGGACCCTTTTTTGCTGTTATGATGGCAGAACATTTGGTCAATGGCACAGAAATAATGGAAGAGGTAAATATTTCACGTTATCCTTTTCCATCCTGAAAAAGATGCATTTGGTAGGAAAAGAGCTTGTTTCCCTCTAAAAGCGGTGGATGGCAGTGAACCATTGCTTACTTTTGCCATTTATTCAGCTAAAATAATTTGATGAAAGAATTTTTAAGAAGCATGCTTGGCTCCTGTCTCGGGGTTTTGGTAGCTATGCTTTTGGTAGTAATCATCCTTTTTGGAATGGGTTCCGTAATGTCGGCAGGCGGAAATTCGGGCAAAACAGCAGAAAAAGGGGTGTTAAAACTAACACTCAACCACAGCATACCTGAAAAAACCGACAACGTAGAAGGAGGATTTCAGGGAGGACCCAGCAGTGCCCTGGGCTTGAGACACATTGTAAGGTTAATAGAAAAGGCGGGCAGTGACGAACACATCAAAGGCATTGTTATCCAGGCCAGCAGCTTACAGATGGGACAGGCCACCTTGTTGCAACTGCGCAATGCCATTGCTGAATTTAAAGAAAGCGGAAAGTTTGTATACGCGTATGCCGACAGTTATAGCCAATCGGCGTACTTCCTAGCAACGGTTGCAGACTCAGTTTTTCTTAACCCCAATGGTGATGTAGGCTTGCAGGGTTATGGTGTAGTAAGTCCATTTTTCAAAGGCAGTCTCGACAAATTGGGCATTAGTTTCGACATTTTTTATGCCGGCGACTTCAAGAGTGCTACTGAAATTTTCAGACGAACAGACATGAGTCCGGAAAACAGGTTACAGACCAAAGAATTTTTGACCGACATGGTAGGATTGATGAAGTCTGAAGTATCCAGGAGTCGCAAAATTCCTTTGTTTGAACTGGATCGCATCATGAGCGAACTGGATGGCAGGGATGCTAAAAGGGCTTTGCAGAATAAGCTGGTGGATGCCAACTTATATTGGGATGAATTTGAAAGCCTGGTTAAGAAATCAGCGGGTGTAGATGCAGATGGAAAAGTCAACTACCTTAGCCTCGATGACTACAATGGTCTTGCAGAATTGACAGAAAGCGGCAAATACACGCAGAAAATAGCAGTTGTTTATGCAGAGGGAGATGTGGTTTACAATTCTCCAACAAAGGGCATGATCGATAACACACGTTATCTGAAAATTTTTGACAAGATCAAAAAAGACAAAAACATCAAAGCCGTGGTATTGAGGGTCAACAGTGGTGGAGGATCTGCCCTGACCAGCGACATTATTTGGAGAGAGGTCGAACAAATTAAAGCCAAGGGCATTCCGGTGATTGCTTCTTTTGGAGATTATGCAGCCTCTGGCGGGTATTACATAGCGGCGGGAGCTGATTCCATCTTTGCTGCTCCTAATACACTTACTGGTTCCATCGGTGTATTTTCGATGTTGCCCAATTTCAAAAAGTTGAGCAACGAGAAGTTGGGTATTACCTATGATACTGTAAAAACCCACGGCTTGGCGGTCAATCTGAGCACGGTGATGGGCTTGAGTGAAAAGGAGAAACAATACATGACAGAATCTACCAATGACATCTATCAAAAGTTTCTGGACCGTGTTTCCAGGGGTCGTTC
>ERZ724526.1425-NODE-1425-length-12434-cov-5.672025_pt1 | contig 12434 bp, 10 predicted proteins | sample MGYA00376059_ERZ724526 | MGnify/ENA primary metagenome ERZ724526 (study PRJEB28724, sample SAMN07190883) | activated sludge metagenome | isolation source: activated sludge of sewage treatment plant in Hong Hong | place: Hong Kong | collected 2016-03-17 ... | reverse complement strand
ATAAAATGGAGCGTCTCCGGTGTTTGGGACACCGGAGCAGCTTTTTTTGTGCACTGTACGGCGAAACGCCAGTTTCGCCATGCGCAGCATGCGAGACTCGTGTTTCGCCGTACATTTGCCTCATAACATTCAACAATCGAATGCCGCAGCCGTACAAAATCTTCACCATCTACGCCCGCGAAGACGCGCAGTACCTCGAAGAACTGCGCGGTCAGTTGCGCCCGCTTGAATATGCCGGGCGCATCAAGGTCTGGAGTGACCGCGAGATCAACCCCGGCGTGGATTGGGAGCAGGAAATCGTGCAAAACCTCGACACCGCAGACATCATTCTCATCCTTGTCAGCGCAGCGTACTACAACTCTGCCTACATCCACGAAAAGGAGATCAAATACGCGCTTAGCCGACACGAAAAAGGCGAAACAAAAGTGCTGCCCGTCATTGTGCGCCCCTGCTCTTTTAGCGACGACCCTGTCATCAGCCGCTTGCAGGTGCTGCCCACCGATGGCAAACCCGTGACCAGCCACTACTGGCGCGAGCGCGACGATGCCTGGCTGGATGTGGTGGCCGGAGTAAAAAGGACGATTGAGTTGATGCAGCAGGCGGAAGGACAGCGCGAGGCGGAAGCCCGAAAGCAAAAAGAAGAGGAAAAACGCGTCCACGAGGAAGCCGCTTTGGCTGCCGAACACCAACGCCAACAAGAGATTCGCCGAGAAGAAGAAGCCAAGCAGCGCGCTGAAAACGAACGCCTTTCCCAATTGCGCCGGGCGCAGGAGCAAGAACGATTAGCTGCCCTGGACGCCGAAGCCCGGAAGGTGAAGGAGGCTGAACAAGCAGCATGGCAGCAAGCAGCTGGCAGGCATGACATTCCTACTTATGAGCACTACCTCGCCCGATACCCGCAAGGCGAGTATGCCCGCGAAGCGCATAATAAAATTAAAGAACTAAAGAAAAATGATGCTAAGCCTGTATCTTGGTTGTATTTTATTGTTGCTGGTATCATTTTGTTATCTGGTTTGTGGCTTTTACCAAAAATATTCAACGAAGAACCTATTTCGAATTCAAAGGGTTCAGAAATTAATTCTGCACCCCCTAAAAGCAATTTTAATCTCCGATCTTTCACACCCACTCCCTTTATCTACACTGCTCCTACACCTATTGGCGGCAAGTTGCAATGCGTAGTAGAGTTGGGTGTTACTGGCTTCAACTCCTTCGTTATCAGAGTTGACCATAATAAAAACTGGAAATTGGAAAGAGCAGAGTTTGGCGTAAGCCTTGTTAAAGAAAATCTTGCTACTGAAAACGACATCAAGAGCAGTCTAAAACGCTTCATAGCCGACATAGTGAGCTACAATGTGAGTGCAAAGGATATCCATTTTGTGGTAAGTTCCGGGGCTGCTAAAGAAGCTATGACACAGAAAATCAGTGCCGCGCTCAAACATATGGGCTATTTCGTGAACGAAGTGACACCCCAACAAGAAGCCAAACTCTCCCTTCGCTCAGTTTTGCCGACGGACTATCAGGAGAAAGCTTTCGTCGTGGATATCGGCTCCAGCAACACCACGATCTCATGGCTGCCGAACGGCAAGCTTGTATCCTATGGTGCGAAATATTACCAAGACTATACCTCCGACGCGACGGTTGCACAAGATGTGATGGCCAAAGCGAGTCAGGTTCCTATCAATCTCCGCGGCACTTGCTTCATCATTGGGGGCGTTTCATATGAATTGGCAAAACAAGTCCGCAATGGCAAAGAGCGCTATACTGTGCTGAATGCCCCAGTTGACTACACACCCGACGGCATGAAGCAAAAATCGGGTCTCAACATCTACCAATCCATCGCTGACGCGACGGGTTGCAAACAGTTTGTGTTTGACTGGGACGCGAATTTCACTATCGGTTTTTTGCTGAATCTTTAGAAATATTTTCCTGCCGTTGTTTGCGTCCCGTCAACAAGAAATGGAAGAATCCAACTTTTGCCGAGCATCGCACGCGAAGTGAAAAGTGTTAGCATCAGAATTTTAGAGAATTTCAGAAAAAGGAGAATTCTGAAAATTCCTAAATTTTGAAAATTCTGATGCTGACAAAAAAAATTTCCAATTTCCAATTTCCAATTCCCTACTTCCGTTTTGCTCCTTTCTTGATCGGCTTCTTATACTTCATTTCCCGCAGGAATTTCGCCTTGTTGCCGAGGTTCACCTTTTTGTTTTTAGCCTTCTTTTCGTGGAAAGCCCCTGTTGGCCGGGGCCGTAATTTGAGTTGTATTTCGGGGCCGGTGAACCGCTCGTCCTCGATGAGTTGGTCCGAGACCGGCAGGTCGTCGGGCAGGGGAAGCAGGGGGATCTTTTTTTGCATCAGCGCTTCGATGGCTTCGCGGGCCGGGCGTTCGGCCTCGGTGGTCATGAGAATAGCCACTCCGCTCGGGCGAGGCTCTGCCTCGTTTGAACCATCTACCACGCTTCGCCCCCCGTCCGCTCCCGCACACCCCACCGTCCGAAACCGAACAGCACTATCCGATTATATTTTTCTCAAAGCACTGACCGTCAGTTTTTTAGCATTTCGGCACGGGGTATGCCGTACATGCAGATGGATAGAACTTGACCGGGATGAGCGTACTGCTGCAATGATCAAAAACGACCTATGTTTCAACACAATATTGCACTGATCTTCAGAAACTTCAAGCGTTTCAAAGGCACTTTTTTCATCAACCTGCTCGGTTTGTCGGCCGGCCTGACCTGTACTTTTTTGATCTACCTGTGGATCAACGACGAGCTCGGGTTTGATAAATTTCATGCCCGGGATGCGCAACTGTTCCAGGTAATGGAACTGAGTTCGGAGGGCGGGAAAAAAATCGTGCACGACGGCACGCAGGGTTTGCTTGGCGTCAGCATGGCGAAGGATCTGCCCGAAGTGGAATCGGCAGTATCCATATTGAACCTGGCAAAACACGGTCAAAACCTGACCTTCACTTTTGCAGACAAATCGGTGGAGCGACTGGGCATTTTCGCCTCGCACAACTTCTTCGATGTGTTCAGTTTCAAACTGAAGGCAGGGCAGTCCGCACAACTTTTCTCGGACCGGAACGGCATTGTCATTTCCGAAAAAATGGCACAAAGCCTCTTTGGCTCGACCGAAGCGGCACTCGGAAAAACGCTAACCTGGGAGGCATTCGGCAAACAACGGCAGTCGCAGGTGTCGGGCGTGTTTGAAAACCTGCCCGTCAACAACAGCCTGGTTTTTGATTTTGCGCTCTCCTACGACATGTGTTTGCAGGAAATATGGACCAACGGGCAGAAATGGTGGAACGAGGGCGTCCAGACCTACCTGGTGCTGAAACCTGACACGGACACACCCAAATTCAATGAAAAAATAGCCGGTTTTGTAAAAAACTACCACCCCGGAACCATTTTCACCTGCTTTGTGCGCCCGTATTCGAGCGCGTATTTGCACGGAAAATACGTCGACGGCGTGCAGGCCGGCGGGCGGATTGCCTACGTCCGGCTGTTCTCGATCATTGCGCTGTTCATTCTGTTGATCGCCTGCATCAATTTCATGAACCTCTCGACGGCCAAGGCCTCTGTGCGGGCCAGGGAAATCGGCATCAAAAAAGCCGTCGGCTCGTCGCGGGGGAACCTGATCGCGCAATTTCTCGGCGAGGCCGTTGTGATGTCCACGCTTGCCATGTTGCTGGCGCTCGGAATGTCCATCGTGCTGCTGCCGGTGTTCAATACGATGACCGGGAAGCAAATGGCCCTTTCGTTTACCCCGGAACTGGCGGCGCTTGCCACCGGCGTGGCGCTGCTGACGGGTTTGCTGGCGGGCAGTTACCCGGCGTTTTACCTGTCGCGCTTTCAGCCTGCCGCCGTGCTGAAAGGAAAAGTCAACCGTTCACCGGGCGAGTTTATGGCGCGGCGCGGCCTGGTGGTCTTTCAGTTCATGGTATCGCTGATCCTGATCTTTGCCGTGGGGGTGATTTACCGGCAACTCGACTTTGTACAGTCCAGGAACCTCGGTTACGACCGCTCGAACGTGTTGTATTTCGACAAGGTGGGGACGGTCTGGAGCAATCCGGAAGTGTTCCTGTCCGAAATTCGCCAAATCCCCGGTGTGGAGCAGGCATCGGCCATGCAGGAAACGGTCGTGCAAAACGCCGGCATTGGCGGTTCGAGCACATACGGCATCGAATGGCCCGGCAAATCGGAAAAGGACCTGATCGACTTCAATGTCCGGGCTGTGGATTTCGGATTGATAGAACTGCTCAATTTGCCGCTGGCCGCCGGTCGCAGTTTTTCAAAGGAATTCTCCGACGAGGGATCACAACTGCTGTTCAATGAAACCGCGATCCGGGTGATGGGCCTGAAAAATCCGGTGGGACAGAAGGTGACCATGTGGAACGAACCGAAAATCATCGCCGGGGTGGTCAAAGATTTTCACCTTACCTCGCTGCACGAGCCCATAGCGCCCATGGTATTTCGCTTTTCGCCAAAGGAGACTTCGACGATTCTGGTCAGGATCAAAGCCGGCGAGGAAAAGGCGACGCTCGACCGGCTGGGCAGTTTTTACCAGAAATTCAATCCCGGTTTCGACTTCAATTTCAGGTTTCTGGACGAGGCTTACCAGGCCCAATACGTTTCGGAGCGGTTGATTTCGAAACTGTCGCGGTATTTCGCCGGACTGGCCATCCTGATCTCCTGCCTTGGGCTGTTCGGGCTGTCCATGTTCACGGCAGAGCAGCGGACGAAGGAAATCGGCATCCGGAAGGTGCTCGGCGCGAGCGTGGCCGGCATAACGGCCATGCTGGCCAAAGACTTCCTCAAACTGGTCGTCCTGGCGATTGTCATTGCCTCGCCCATTGCCTACTGGGGCATGAGCCGATGGCTCGCCGACTTTGCCTACCACGTTGACCTGCAGTGGTGGCTGTTTGCAGGGGCGGGCCTGGTCGCCATCGGTATCGCGTTTCTGACCGTGGGTTTCCAGAGTGTTCGGGCGGCGCTGGCGAATCCGGTGAAGTCGCTGCGGAGCGAGTAAAAAACCGAACACGTTCTAAAAAACAAACAATTGAAACACACCGCAATTCCATTTTTCATTAGTATCCTGTTTTGCACGACGCTGTATGGGCAGATCGAAGATATTGTACAAACCGACGGGATTAAAAACCCGTTGCACCAGGCAAATGTTGGCAGAATAACTTTCATGTCCGGAAACATACCCCTTGAGGAATATCGGGAAACAGATTTTTTGACTGTGTTTGAATTAACGCCGGCAAGTAATTTGAACATCAGGGTCTTTATGGATAATTCCATTACAAATTACATGCACAGGCTTGCCCCCGAGTTGACCGAGCAGGAACTGAATTTAAAAGGGAATTACCAGTTTTCGTTTTTCGTCGACCGTAAACTCATTTATAAGGAAAATATTCACCACGGGTGCGGACTCAGAAAAAGTACGACGACGACATTTCGGGTACCATTTACAGACACGGCGGGAGGAGACTGGTGGTCTATTTATTTGTTTGACCGGTTTAAGGCAAATGGCGGTGAAAAAGCATTGACAGACGGCAAACATGAATTTGCCGTTGAAATCCGGCCCTATATTAAAATCAGCGAGAACAGTGAAGCAAAAGTTGGCGCACTGATCGCTGAAGGCCACCTCTGCCTGATCGTTAAAACGCCAAAATTAACGGCAGATCAAATTGAAATCCAACCTGTTGCAACCAATAGTGACTGGGACATATCAACATCAAAATACGATAAAAAGAAAATCCGGGAACTCAATAAAAGCATCGCCCAAAATTCATTCAAAGCCATTACAAGCATTGTTGTCATAAAGGACGGCAACCTGTTAATAGAGGAATATTTTAACGGCGCAGACAGAAATACCTTACACGACACGCGTTCGGTAGGCAAATCCTTCACCTCCGCACTCCTGGGCATTGCCATAAAAGACGGGCATATAGAAAGTGAAAACCAGACCTTAAATACTTTTTACAATTTGAGGGCTTTTGCAAATTATACTGCAATAAAAGATAGCGTAAAACTGAAGGACCTGTTGAAAATGAGTTCGGCATTCAGCGGTTCAGATAACAACAGCGATTCACCCGGCAATGAAGAAAACATGTACCCGACCGATAACTGGGTAAAGTTTGCGCTGGATTTACCTATGGACAGCCTTAAAACAAACGGCAAACAGTGGGATTATTTCACGGCAGGCGTAATTATTTTGGGCGACATTTTGAATGCCGCCGTTCCGGGAGGTTTGGAAAATTTTGCCGATAAAAAACTGTTTGGACTGTTGAATATCAAAAACTACCAATGGCAATATACCCCGCAGCATGTTGCCAATACCGCAGGGGGATTACAAATGACTTCGCTGGATTATGCCAAGGTCGGACAACTATACAAGAACAGAGGTCAATGGAAAGGGCAACAAATAATAGCGGGCGAGTGGGTGGACAAATCACTGGCAAGGCAAATTCAAATCCCGGAAAGGCAAAACGAGTTTTACGGATACCTGTTCTGGAATAAAACGTACACCGTAAACGGAATAGAATATGAGACTTCCTATTGTGCGGGGAATGGCGGAAACAAGATTTTCATTTTTAAGGACCTCCCATTGACAATAGTGATTACCGCCAGGGCATATAACAGGCCTTACGGACACCCGCAGGTGGACAAGATGATGGAGGAGTATATTTTACCCGCCCTTTTCCCGTAAACAACAATTCGGGGAACTTCCCTTGCAGATAGCCGAGACATCTGGTTCCGGCCATTTCTGCCTGTTTTTACCCTTTTCACCTTCATTTTGACGGATTTTGCTACCTGATTGACGGAAAATGTCACTTGGGATGGGGGCATTTTTGTCCTGTCGCCCGGTGAGGTTTTTCTGCAGGCGATCGGAGGAAGCCGAAAATCCGGAGAAGAGTAGGCGTTAAAACCATAGTAAACAAAAATAGAATGAAACACTCCTCTATCTTCATGTTCCTGATTTTCATGGGTTGCTTTGTCATGGCGCAAGCGCAGAAAGCGCTTCCTTTATCCGGCGGGACCACTCTGGTGAAAGGCAAGAAGTACTACTCGAAATCAGGCGACCATTACCTCTTATTCCAAACCGACGGCAACCTCGTTGTCAATACCTCATCCAACAAGCGTGTCTGGGGGCTCGACAAGGTGTTTTCCAACTATCGCAACGCCGGTCGCATTGAGATGCAAACCGACGGCAATCTTGTAGTCAAAACCGCCAGCGGCGATTTCCTCTGGTCTGCGCTCACCTAGAACGCTGACTCACGAGCCCAGCTCACGCTGAACCCGCGCGGGGCACTCCAACTGGCCTCCAGCGGTAGCGGTGTGCTTTGGTCGAGCGACGGCGACCTTACGACTGAAATCGACCAACTTCACGCCGACTGTAAATCCTGCGTAACAGGCCTGCAATTACTTTCTGCCAACATGTACCGGTACCCGGAAAAACCTCAAACGGCGCCGACCGGTCGGCGCGCCTGGAAAGATGTTTACCAGGAGTTCAGCCAGAAGCACCTGTCATCCTGTAACTATATCGGCGCCTTCATCAAGGCGCACCGCGGTGAAGCCTTGCTCTCCGATGTCGAACAGGCAATCGTCACAAGCGGAGTCAAAGAATGGGAAAATTACTTCACGGGCAGGGTTGGCATCACCTTACAGGGCGGGAATATCAACGGATACTGCCCTGGCGCCCACCTTAGTCAGTTCAACTGCGTCGAAGCGCCCAAAAGAATCGAAAGCAGTATTGCCGGCGCCAAAAAGGCCATCGACCTGCTGAACAGCATCGAGTGTTTGCCGGACGACGGTTGGGCCTACTGCCAAATGCTCGAAAGCCCCAAGATCAAGATCATGGGCTCAAGAGCGGTCAGCAAGTCTGCCATGGATGCTGTGGAATACATCTATACCGAAATGACCAAGCGCTTCTCCTCAAAGTATCCGAAGAATAAATTCGATGGTTACATCATCTACCTGACGAACGGAGAGCCCTGGTCGGAGTTGGTCAAACTTAAACCGATAGGTACCATGTGGCTGGATGACAAGGGTGGTAACGAGGGTGACGAATTAAGGGGAGGGACAACCCCTGATTATCTATGGATCAGCGAACAAATGATCTGCAAAAAGGGCGTACAAACGCGCAATGCCGCTTTCGCTGCCGGGAAACGCGCCAATAGGGACGACACCGAGCGGACGTTCGACCAGGTGATCCATGAATTCGGTCACGCCATCGACTACAAGTATGATCTGAGATCCCGGATAATGAGCACATATACAGATAGCAAGGCTAATCCTGCTGTCGAGCAGTTTCCCTGGAGCATCCAGAACTGGTTCGGGGCTCCCGGCAGCAAGTTGAGCGATAGCGCGCAGAAGCTGGTCAGCGAGATATTCAGTTCCAGCAGGACCTTCTCGTGTGATATGTATAAACCTGCCAAGAAATAATTTCTGCCAAGCGCCCGGCACAACACGGCTGTTGCACGCACCGCGTTGTGCCGGGAAAGCGGCCTCGAAGTCTTGAGTGAAAACACCTCGAAGTGAGCCGTTGGTTTTCACGGAAGTTCTATTTCAACGCAACCTTTAATTTGTAATAAACGAGACTTGACCTGAGAGTTATGTTTCACTCCCCTGCTCGAACGAGGCTGCGCTACGCCTCGTTCGCACTTCTACATGCATTCCCTTTTTCGGGAACTCCGGCATATATTCGCCCTCATGAATACCTGGTTCTCTGCCCGCCCCCTGAAAAACTTTGAAACGGTGTACGCGCTGCTGCGCATGGTCACCGGCTTTTTTGTGCTGTACCACGGCTGGGAGGTTTTCGATCCGGCGCTCATGGCCGACTACGCCAAATGGCTGACCGAACTGCAATTCCCTGCACCGGCTTTTATGGCTTATCTGGGCAAAAGCGCCGAGTTTGCAGGCGGCGCCTGCCTGATGACCGGTTTCGCTACCCGCTTCGCGGTCATTCCCGTTATCCTGGCCATGCTGACGGTAGCATTTGGCATGGGACACGGGAAGGTATGGTACGAAGACCAGCATCCCTTCATGTTTGTGCTGCTCGGAATACTGTTTCTTTCGGGTGGCGGGGGCAAATGGAGTATTGACGCCTGGAGAGCGCAATCATAGTAGACAATTACCCACCTGCTCGAGCGAGGCTGCGCCTCGTTCGAAACCGATTAAGCGAGGCTGTACCTCGTTCGAACCATCCGCTTTCAAGACATCAGGCCAATCTAAAATGACATACACCTTGAAAACATCCCGGCTGATTCCCGTCCTTGCCCTTCTGTGCTTGTTGTCCGCGTATGCTGCCCGGGCGCAAAGCGACAGTTCGGGTTACTTCACCTCTTTTGACAGCGTAAAAATCCATTACGAAGTAAAAGGCCGGGGCAAACCGGTGTTATTGATTCACGGGTTCACCGGTTCCGGCAGCGACTGGAAATATAAACCGCTGACAGACAGTCTGCTGGCACACGGGTTCATGGTCATTATGCCCGACCTGCGGGGAAACGGTTTGTCCGATCAGCCGACGGTGCCGGAGGCCTACGCCAATAATGCGGAAGCGAAAGACCTGATCGGCCTGCTCCGCTTTTTGGGAATCAGGGAATATGACGCGGTGGGTTATTCCAGGGGCTCCATCATCTTGGCAAGCCTGCTGGTACGCGACAAGGGATGTAAACGGGCGGTTATCGGCGGGATGGGCGCCGATTTCACCAACCCCGAATGGCCCAGGCGAATCGGTTTTTACCATGCCTTGATGAACGATACCATTCCGGGCTACGAAGGGTTCCGGAAATACATCGCACAAAAGGGGTTGAATCCGCTGGTATTGGCCTGTCAGCAAAAAGAACAACCGTCTACTTCAGCGGAAGAATTGGCCAGGCTGACCCTGCCGGTCCTCATCATTTGCGGCGATCAGGATACCGATAACGGAAAAGGTTCGGATTTGCAATTGCTGATCCCGAATGCTACATTTGTCGAAGTGCCCGGCAACCACAACACATCCGCCTGGACACCGGAATTTGCCGGAAAAGTGTTGTCCTTTTTGATGCAATGACGGTTGGCCCGCTCGAGCGAGGCTGTGCCTCGTTCGGACCTTCCCCTCGCGGGTCCTGAGTTATCCTTCGCTCGTATACCGCCGCGCCACCCATTCGATACTCAGGCCCTGTACAATGATGGAGAACAAGACAATGGCGTAGGTGATAAACACAATCGGTTCTTTTGCGGGCAGGTTGGGGATGGATAGCGCCATAGCCAGCGAAAGTCCGCCTTTCAGGCCGCTCCACACGACGATCATCTGTTCGCGCGGCGTGGTGGCTACGATCTTGTGAAAAACGGACGACAGCAGTTTGACCGTGATGAAACGCGCGAGCAGCACGATAACAATGGCTACAATGCCCAGCAGCAGCAGTTGCCCGCTGAAGGCCAGGCCAACGAGGCGCAGGCCGATGAGCAGGAACAAAATGGCATTCAGGCCCATGTCTACCAGCTCCCAAAACTGGTCCATGTACATTTCCGTCGTGGCGCTCATGGTTTTCTGGCGGACGGTTTTGGCGCCCGTAATCAGGCCCGCTACTACCATAGCCAGCGGTCCGGAGATATGCAGCAGATCGGCCACCATATAGCCGCCCATGACGACGGCCAGCGTGATCAGCACCTCCGTTTCGTAGTCGTCGATCGATTTGAGCAGCCGGTAGGCGCCATAACCCAGGGCTACGCCGAGCAATATGCCGCCGATCGCCTCCCGGATAAACAGCACCGCAATACTGCCGACGGTAAACATCTCGGTGCCGGTTTCCATGATCTCCAGAATGGTAAGAAACACCACGATGCCCACCCCGTCGTTGAACAGCGATTCCCCGATGATATTGGTCTTGATGCGTTCCGGCACTTTGGTGCGGTTCAGGATACCCAGCACTGCAATGGGATCGGTAGGTGCGATCAGGGCGCCGAACAGCATGCAGTGGATCAGTTCCAGGGGCATGCCCAGCCAGCGGGAGCACCAGTAGAGCATGCCGGCGACAACGACCGTTTTCAGCAAAGTGCCCAGTACGGCCATGATCCCGATGGACTTTGCCTCCTTGCGGATGGCGTCCGTATCCGAGTGGAAAGACCCGGCAAAGAGCATGAACGACAGCATCACCTCCAGCAGTGCCTTGCTGAAATCGAGGTGCACGATTACATTTTCGAGCCTTGCGGCCAACTGCAGGTGGAAAATGTGGTTGCTGGTCCAGACAACGGTAGACAACGCCAGCGACAACACGAGCAGACCGATCACATTGGGCAGCCGAATGAGCCGGTGGTTGAGATACGCCAGTCCGGCGCACAACACAATAAGCAGGGTGACGAGTTGAAAAGTATCCATACGGCGCGCAATTTCGGGCGATTATTCGTTTTTGCGCCCTTTCGTACAGCACAAATTGTGCACCCCTGCGCAGTGAGCGGGTGATTGAGGATCGTTATAGTGCCTGCTTTTTATCCCTTTTTATTCCGGCGGGTGATCTTCAGCACGGCTTCTACCGCCGAGCGAATGGCCTGTTCATAGGTGGCGGCGTTCTTTTTCACAAAAATCGTATCGCCCGGCACCTCCAGCCTGATCTCACAGATCTGGTTTTCCACACTCCCGTTCGCGCCTTCCGAAAGCGTCACTTCGGCCCGCAGGATGTCCGTGTTTTTATGGAAGATGCGATTCATCTTTTTGCGGGTAAATTGTTCGAGGTCGTCACTTCCCTTGAAGTGGATTGTTTGATATATGAAATCCATATTAGATGGTTTTAAAACAGTTTACTGGAAATGTAATTCAGGCCCGCATCAGTTTGGCCCATACGCGTTTGGTCTCTTCAAAATCCTCAAAGTGTTTTTCAACATGCTTGCTAAAGTATTCAAACTCGCGCAGCACTTTAAGAAAACCCGTGGTGTTGAAAAAGGCGTTTAGTTTGGGGATGCTTTTATTGAGTTTAACCCGTATTTCTTCCATGATCTTTGGATATTCCGCCCTCCGGGTGATATAAACCAGCAGGGGTTTGTACCGGATCCAGCCGATGGTGGCGTGCAGAAACCGCTTTTGGTTGGCGGGTGTATTGCCGTCCATGGCTTCGAGGGTACTGGGAATCACGCCGTTCAGAATGTTTTTGTACATGGAAAACCCGTCGTGGAAAGTATAGCAGGGCACCTTCAATACTTTCAGATCCGAGAGCGTGGTGCTCATAAAGGTGTCTTCGCCCCTGGCGCCCGGCGGGTTGTAGAAGGGGGGCAGGTTTTTGGTTTTTTTCAGGTTAAAACACAGGTTCGACCCCGAAATAAACTTCATCCCGTTTGCTTCCTGCACCTCTGTGACAATGGCGTCGTTTATGATGTCGTCATCGGCATAACTCACGCATTTGTATTGTTTTATGAGGGTAACAAGACTGTCCCAGGAAATAATATCGTTGCTGA
>ERZ724526.1419-NODE-1419-length-12463-cov-6.353482_pt1 | contig 12463 bp, 14 predicted proteins | sample MGYA00376059_ERZ724526 | MGnify/ENA primary metagenome ERZ724526 (study PRJEB28724, sample SAMN07190883) | activated sludge metagenome | isolation source: activated sludge of sewage treatment plant in Hong Hong | place: Hong Kong | collected 2016-03-17 ... | reverse complement strand
AAAGGTTGAGCTGTGAAAATTCTGGTCGTCGGCAGTGGTGGTCGGGAACATGCCCTGGTCTGGAAAATTGCCCAGAGTCCGCGGAAGCCGCAGATCTTTTGCGCGCCGGGCAATGCCGGCATCGAAGGCCTGGCGACCTGTGTGCCGGTCAAGGCAGATGATATTGCCGGGCTGAAGGCCTTTGCTCTCAAGGAGGGCATTGATCTGACCGTCGTTGGTCCTGAAGCGCCGCTGGCGCTGGGCATTGCCGATGAGTTCAGGAAAGCACGTTTGAAGATCTTCGGTCCCACCAAGGCTGCGGCACGGCTGGAATCCAGCAAAAGCTTCTCGAAGGACATCATGGCGGCCAGCCGGATTCCCACGGCGGTCTCGAAAAGCTTCGAGCAGATGGATCAGGCGTTGGCGTATGTGGATGCTCAACCCGTGCCGATTGTGGTCAAGGCCGACGGCCTGGCGCAGGGCAAGGGCGTAGTGGTGGCGATGACGCGCGAGGAAGCCAAACAGGCGGTGCGCGACGCCATGGAGAAATCCGTCTTCGGCCAGGCCGGCCAACGGGTGTTGATTGAAGAGTTTCTCGATGGCGAGGAGCTGACCATCATGGCATTTACGGATGGAAACACTGTCGTGCCGATGATCCCCGCGCAGGATCACAAGCGGGTGGGCGACGGTGATGCCGGACCCAATACCGGTGGCATGGGCGCCTACGCTCCGGCTCCCATTGCGACGGCTGCGCTGCGCGACCAGGTGACGCGGCAGGTACTGCAACCGACCGTGGATGCGATGGCCCGTTTGGGCTGTCCTTTCCAAGGCGTGCTGTACGCGGGCCTCATGATCGTGAAGGGGACTCCCTACGTGCTGGAATTCAATGCACGTATGGGAGATCCGGAAACGGAAGTCGTGTTGCCCTTGCTGAAGACCGATCTGGTCGACGTGATGGAGGCGGTGGTTGAACATCGTCTCGACGAGCTGCAGGTTGAATGGCGGCAGGACACCGCCGTCTGTGTGGTGATGACCTCACCGGGGTATCCCGGTTCCTATGAGACCGGGTTCCCTATTGAAGGTTTGCCGGCGCAGTCTGGGGCGTCGCCCATTGCGGTATTTCACGCCGGGACCAAACGGGAAGCAGGGCAGGTGGTAACGGCCGGGGGGCGCGTGTTGGCAGTCGCGGCCTGGGCTCCGTCTTTACTGCAAGCGCGGGCACAGGTCTATCAGGCTGTGCCGGGTATTCGCTTCCAGGGACGCCACTATCGCACAGACATCGCCCACCGCGCCCTTCCACGCCAGTCTTGAACCGCGCTCGACAGGCCTGACATGGCTCTGGTCCTTCCCTTCATCGACAAGACCTTCGACAGCATCCTCCCTGAGGTCGAACGTGTCCTGGCCGCGCAGGGGCTGATCGCACTGCCGACTGAAACCTATTATGGATTGGCGGTTCGCCCCAGCGACGAGGTGGCGGTGCGCCGCCTGATCGACGTCAAAGGCCGGCCGGCCGACAAGCCGATTCTCGTACTCATCGGTGGCCGCGATCAGCTACCGACGTTGGTGTCCTCAATTCCTCCGGCCGCCGCTGCGCTGATGGATCTGTTTTGGCCGGGTCCCTTGACGATCGTATTTCCTGCTGCGACCGGCTTGTCACCGTTGTTGACGGCGGGAACCGGCACGATCGGCGTTCGATGGTCACCGCTGGCCACGCTGCAGCGTCTGCTCAAGCGCACTGGTCCGCTGACAGGGACCAGCGCCAATCGGTCATCTGAACCGCCTCTCGATCAGGCCGCGTCTGTGCAGCACACTCTCGGGCCGGTTCTCGATCTGATTCTGGACGGCGGACGCACGCCGGGTGGATCAGCGTCCACCATCGTGGATGCCTGTGGCGAACCGCGCGTGCTGCGAGCGGGGGTGGTGTCGACGGAGCGGATCCGTGCGGCCCTCGCTCAACGGGGACACACACTTTCATCATGATTTGATGGTGCGTTGTGGGTATAATTCACCCACACGGGAGGACCACTTATGCTCATTCGTTCACGTCGCGCGGTGATAGGACTGTCGATGCTCGGGTTCAGCAGTATGCTGCTGCTGGCAGGATGTGACTTTTGGCCGCCGGCGCTCCAGGCCCAAATCGAACAATTACATTCGGAAGCGCAACAGGCTGCGGCGGATAAGGCACTCTTGCAGAATCAGCTCAACGCGGCGAATAAGGCCAAAGAAGAGCTGCAAATTCGAGTCGAAGATCTCACGCGGGTGAATAAAGAAAAGTCGGCGATGATTGCGAGTTTGGAGCACACGATTGCCGCAGCGAGGGAGCGGGCTGTGAAGGCCGCCAAGGCTCCTGCGGCCAAGCCTGCCGCAAAAACGACGGTGAAGAAGCCGGTCAAAGCGCCATCGAAAGCGACGTCGAAATCCTCTGCCAAATCCTCGACCGTCAAAAAACCGAAATCTGCCCAGCTTCGATAAGCCTGCTCAAGTCAGCGTACAGCCCGGCCAGCAGGTTCGGTTGGTCCCACGTCAGAAAGATCGAGCCGATCGACCACTCTCATCGCGTGAAGGCAAGAGCCTTCTCACGATTTACTGGAGGATGGGGCTGACGACTGAGACCCCGCTGCACTGGGGCTGGATGTGCTCGAGCTGCTGCTCGAAGCCGAAGTAGTGGATGTCGTCGCGGCCGGCGCAGGCGCTGCAGGCGTCGACGTGGAGGCGGGGCTGCTGCTTGTGGTATCCGACGAGGCCGGGGTTTTCGCCTTGTCTGTGCCGGTAGCTGCCGGCTTGTCGGAGGTATCGCTGCCCCCCGGTTTCATTTTGTCCGAGTAGTCGGTGATATACCAACCGCTGCCTTTAAACATAATGGCAGGGGGCGAAATCAGCTTCGTCACTTCTTTGCCGCAGCGTACGCATTCCTTGATGGGGTCATCCTTGATGCTCTGCTTCACCTCGAAGCGATGCGCACAGCTGGAACATTGATACTCATAGATTGGCACGGGTCTTCCTCCTCTGATCCTAGGGCGTCACTCGGTCTTGATTGGCTCGATCCGTCAGCTGCAAGACCTCTCCCCTGATAACATCGTGTCGAGAGCAGTCAAGGGGCCGAGGTGTCGAGATCCTGTTGATCACGACAGCCGGCGAATGGCGGCTTCGATGCGGGTCAACCCGCGTTCGATCGCTTCCATCGAGGTCGCATAGGAGAGCCGGATATGGACGTCGCTTCCAAACGGTTCACCAGGCACCAACGCCACCTGCGCTTCGTTGAGCAAAAAGGTCGCCAGGTTCGCGGCCGAGCCGATGGGTTGATTGTTCCATCGCTTGGTCAGCAGGCCGCTCACATTGGGGAACGCATAAAATGCTCCGGTCGGCATGCGACAGGTCATACCAGGCATTTTGTTCAGGCGCTCGACCATCAGGCGTCGCCGACGATCGAATTCCGCCACCATCACAGTGGTAAAGGGGTTTCCCAAACGGAGCGCCGCCACGGCGGCTTTTTGCGAAATGGAGCAGGGGTTCGAGGTGCTTTGACTTTGGATGTTCGCCATCGCTGTCAGCAACGGCTTCGGACCCGCGGCATAGCCGATGCGCCAACCGGTCATCGCATAGGCTTTCGAAACACCGTTGATGACCACTGTGCGTGCTGCGACTTCCGGGCTCAGGCTGGCGATGCTGACGTGCTGCACGCCGTCGTACAACACCTTCTCGTAAATCTCGTCTGAAATGATGACGAGGTCATGACGCAAAGCGACGGCGGCGATGCGTTCCAGAGTGTTCCGGTCGTACGTCGCGCCGGTAGGATTACACGGGCTGTTGACGATAATCGCTTTGGTGCGCGGGGTGATGACAGCTTCCAGGGCTTCTTGCGAAATCGTGTACCCATCCCGCTCCTGTGTCTGAAGCAGGACCGGGGTGGCATCGTTCAGCAGGGTTTGATCCTGGTAGGACACCCAGAAGGGGACCGGGATAATCAGTTCATCGCCCGCTTCCAACAAGGCTTCCGCCACGTTATAGAGAGAATGTTTGGCGCCGCAGGACACCAGAATCTGGGACTTGTCATACTGAAGTCCCTGTTCGTCTTTTAACTTATCGACAATCGCGGCACGCAGTTCGTCGATCCCTGACGACGGCGTATACTTCGTAAAGCCTGCTCGAATGGCGGCCTCGGCCGCGGCTTTCACCGGTTCCGGCGTATCAAAGTCCGGTTCGCCGGAGGCAAAATCGATGACGTCGATACCTTGAGCCGCCATGGCTTTTGCGGTGGCGGTAATGCTCAGGGTTGGAGAGGGCACAATTCGTCCGACACGGGCTGCCAGTTTCATCCTTTGAAACTCCGAATTCGTTCTTGGAGCCTCCGTGCCACTTCCGGGTGCACAAAGTCTTTCAGTGACCCGCCGTGGCTGGCGACATCCTTGATGATGGTGGAAGAGAGATAGGAATATTCTTCACTGGGCATGAGGAAGACCGTCTCCACGGTTTCCGCCAGTTTTCGATTGACCAGTGCCATTTGAAACTCGTGCTCGAAATCAGAAATCGCGCGCAGTCCCCGCAGAATAGCATGGGCGCCGCTGGTGCGCACAAAATCCACCAACAGTCCCTCGAAGGTGGTGACCTCCAGGTTGGGAAGATCTTTGGTGACGAGGCGCACCATCTCCAATCGTTCCTTCGTGGTGAACAGCGGGTGCTTACCCGGGTTTGGGGCGATGGCCACAATGACCCGCGAGAACATCCGGAATCCGCGCCGGATGATATCACTGTGCCCATGCGTGATCGGATCGAATGTGCCGGGATAGACGGCGGTCTTCATGCCGGGTGAACTTCTTTCGGCGTAAGGTGAAAGCGGGTCAGTGCAGTGTCGCCATAGTCGTAGCGCTTCACCTGCGAAAGTGGTCCCAGGATGGAGGGCACGTCCGCTTTTCGTCCATGTTCCAGGATGACGATGGCGTTCTCCGCCAGCCAACCGGCACGCCATTCTGCCGCCAGCGTAATCAATTCAGGTGTGAGTTGATAGGGTGGATCGCAGAAGACCACGTCATAAGGACCCGACCATTGCGTGCCGCGACGAAAAAACTGACTCACCTGACAGGCGCACACATTGGCGGATTGTTCCAGCCCGCATTGCCGCAGATTCGATTGGACCAGGCGTAGCGCCTCGCGATCAGCTTCCACAAAGGTCACATGCGCCGCCCCGCGGCTCAGCGCTTCAATGCCAATTGAGCCGGTCCCCGCATAGAGATCCAATACGCGCGCCCCCACGATACGTTCGCCAAGGATAGAAAAGAGGGCTTCTTTGACTCGGTCGGATGTCGGGCGGATGGCCTGTCCCCTGGGACCCAGCAACCGTCGGCCCCGATGCAGCCCAGCGATGACGCGCATGATCGTATTCAGGTGAGAGCCATTCGTCTCTGGCTAAGAAGTGAGAGAATGTAACACAGCGTTTTTGAAGGGGTCAAGGTGACTGGAGGCGGCGAGGAGCGGCCGTGAGCCGGAAAGGTCTTCTCCCCGCCGCGGGGCGGGGAGCGCTGTAGACGTCAAGGAGGAGTGTACGCGCTTTGACGCGCAAAAGGAGGCTCGCTATAATCGGGCGACACCAATACTCGGTTCACGCGGGCTGAGGAGGTGGCCAATCCTGGGCCGTCACACCACCCCATCACACAGAGCGAACAGAGCGAGGGCTCCGCGTTTAGCGGGTCGCCACCGGTTGAGCGTCGCGAGCGGCGAGGCTCTTTCTACGATTGGCCGAAATGGTTCGGTCGATGATGGCTCCGCAGTTGATGCATTTCCAGGCGTAGAAAATGAGGAAGAAGTCTGAGAACCGTTCCAACATCATCATGCCTTTGCACTTCGGACATTCCATGGTTTCCTCCTGGGTGTTGACGTTTACAGCTGTGTCTGCTCTCAAGCAAGAGCTGCACCAAAATGTAAAATCTTTTAATTTCAATATGTTACGCATCGAAAGTGCCATATATGACATGCGCCAGGCGTCAAGTCTCCGGCACAAAATCGTGCACGCTGACATTTTTTTGTCGTAGGAAGCCGCCATGACACCAAAAAAGACCGGCCGTGGAATCGGAGATTGGCCAAAAACTGAACGGCCGCGCGAACGATTGCTCAGTGAGGGGGCTGAAAGCCTGTCTGATGCGCAATTATTGGCGATTCTGCTGCGCGTGGGACGGCAGGACGCGTCGGCCGTCAACGTCGGCATGGAGGTGCTGGGGCGCGTCGGTGGCATTGTCGGGCTGCTGCACTGCAGCACCGAAGAACTCTGCGCGATTCCCGGGGTAGGGCCGGCCAAGGCCGCGCAATTGAAGGCAGCGGTGGAGGTAGGCAAACGAGCTGTTTCGGCGCCATTGACGACCGGCACGCGAATCAATTCCAGCGCGGATCTCTTTAAGCATTACCACGCACGCTTACGGGACCTGCGTCACGAGATTTTCGCTGTCGTATTGCTGGATGCGAAAAATCAGGTCATTCGCGACGTGACGATTTCAGAAGGCAGTCTCACGCTGAGCATCGTGCACCCGCGGGAAGTCTTCATCCCCGCCATGCGTGCGTCAGCCGCCGGAGTCATTTTTCTCCATAATCACCCCAGCGGAGACCCTACTCCAAGCCAGGAAGACCGTGTGCTGACGGCCAGGCTCGTTTCAGCGGGGGCGCTGCTGGGCATTCAGGTCCTGGATCACCTTATCGTGGGAGACGGCCGGTATGTCAGTTTCGCCGACCAGGGATGGCTTGGCGGAGAGGCCTCAACAGCATGACGGACTGCCTGTCACCACGAGACGAATTCGTACGGATGAAGAAAGGATGGTGTCGCCCACAGGTCTCTCTCTAACCAGGCCCCAGCGGCCGCCCACTACCGGAGGAGGTCATGATGAATGTTCCCCTCACCGAATCCATCAGGAATGTGGCTGTGGTATCGAATGCGGGATCAGGCAAAACCTCATTAGTCGAAGCGCTCGCCTGTTGCGCAGGCAGCCTTTCCGCTCCCGGGTCTATTCAGGCCGGCACGACCGTCTCCGATTTTGAGCCGGAAGAAATCCATCACCGGACATCCCTCCACACCAGCGTCATTCGTTGCCTCTACAACGACCACGTACTCAATCTTCTCGACACCCCGGGCTCCCCAAGTTGCATGGCGGAACTGCGAGCGGCATTGCGTGTTGCGGACGGCGTGGTGCTCGTTGTGAACGCGGCGACGGGAGTCCGCAGTGACCTGGAACGCCTCTGGTCGTTCATCCGTGAGGCCGGCCTTCCCTGCATGGTGTTCCTGAATGATTTGGATCGGGAAGGGACGACATTCGCCACGACGCTCGAAGAGGTGACGAAAGCGCTGGACATGCCTGCTGTCCCGTTGATCCTTGCGAATGGGGAGGGCGGGCAATTGGGGGGCATCGTGGATTTGTTGCAGAACTGTGTCGTGACGGGGCAGGCCGATCGATTTCAAGCGGGGCCCTCTCCGATTCCACCCGAATGGCGCGATCGGATTGACCAGGCCCGGCGCGGCTTAATCGAGATGGTCGCTGAAGGCGACGAGGCGTTGCTTGAACGGTACCTGAACGATGGGACATTGACGGACGCTGCCTTGTTGGAGGGATTGCGGGTCGGCGTCCAGCGCGGCGCGCTGGTTCCCGTGTTCGGGGGATCGGCGTTGCGCAACGTGGGGGTGCAGACATTGTTACAGGGCCTGCTTCAACTCATGCCGTCTCCGGCTGCCCGAGCTCAGATTGCACCCGTGCAGGGAGTCGGACTCTCTGATGGTGAGCCGCCCATGACGAGGGAGCCGGTCGCGACCGCCCCTCTCTCGGGACTGGTATTCAAGACCATCATCGATCCGTTTGTCGGGCGCCTGTCGTACGTGCGGATCTATTCAGGCACGTTACAGGCGGATAGCAATGTGTACAACGCGACGAGACAGGTTCGGGAGCGCGGGGGGCATGTGTTTTCGATCTTCGGGAAAAAGTACACGGCTGTTTCACGGGCGGTGGCGGGCGATATTGTGGCCATCGGGAAGCTGAAAGATAGCTTAACGGGTGACACGCTGTGTGATGAGCACGCTCCGATCCGGCTGCCCGGGATTCCACTTGGTCGCCCGGTGATGTCGTTTGCCATCGAGCCCAAATCCAAAGCTGATATCGAAAAGGTGAGTGTCGGGTTGCACAAGTTGATCGAAGAAGACCCCAGCTTAGAGTTCGTCCGGCACATGGAAACGAAAGAAATGGTGCTGAGCGGAATGGGACAATTGCATATCGATGTCGCGCTGGAAAAACTCCATCGCAAGTATGGCGCCGACGTGACGCTCCATGCGCCGAAAATTCCCTATCGCGAAACGATTCGCAGCGTGGCGCAGGCACAGGGAAAATATAAGAAACAAACCGGCGGACATGGACAATACGGGGACTGTTGGGTGGAAGTCGGTCCGCTCCCGCGAGGCCAGGGATTTGAGTTTCAGAACAAAATAGTCGGCGGCGCCATTCCGCGTAATTTTGTGCCGGCCGTCGAGAAGGGGGTTGTGGAAGCACTGCACGAAGGCCCATTGGCGGGATATCCCGCCGTGGATGTGCGGGTGTCCGTCTACGACGGCTCATACCATGTGGTGGATTCCTCTGAAATGTCGTTCAAAATCGCCGGATCGATGGCGGTGAAAAAAGCCATGGAAGCGGCCCATCCGGTTCTGCTTGAACCGCTCATGACTGTAGAGGTCGACGTTCCGGCGGAGTGCGTCGGCGCGGTGCTGGGTGATCTCAACGGCCGGCGTGGACGGATTGTTTCGGTGGAAGCCAGTGGCCATATAGAAACGGTGAAGGCTCTCGTACCCCAGGCAGAAATGGTCAGCTATGCCGCCTCGTTGAATTCGCTGACCGGCGGGCAGGGCAGTTATGTGATGGAATTTGCAAGCTATGAAGAGGTGCCCCGGGAGCTGGCGTCCCGGATTGTTGACGAACACAAAGCGGAGCGCCATGGGGTTGTGGCCCATTGACGGGCCACGTTCCCACATGACGCGATGCGGTCTTGCTGAAATCGGTTAGTGGTCGGCTGGTTTCAGCACCACATAGAACGCACGTCCTTCCCGTAAGACGCGCAGAAGAATCGTGTCGCCGCGTTTGACCTTGGCAACCGCCACGGTAAATTCCCCGACCGTGCCGGTGTCCACGCGGTTGACCTCCTTGATCAGGTCGCCTTCCCGCAATCCTTCTGCCTGGGCGAGGCTTCCTGCGTCCACCTTTGAAATCAGCACGCCGCGACTTTCATTCAATCGAAACTTTTCCGCCAGGCCGGCCGTCAAGTCCTGCACATCGATGCCCAATTTTAAATCGGTCCGGCTCTGCGGCAAGGAGGCGGTCACGACCGTATCCTTGCGTTCGCTCAGGGCGACCTGGAGATTGAGGCGTTTCCCGTCGCGTACGACTTCGACACGCGTCGTTGACCCGGGGTCCAATGCGGCAACGAGGCGAGACAGTTTGTTCGGCGTATCCACGAGCGCCCCATCGACCTTCGTGATGACGTCTCCAGGCTTGATGCCGGCCAACGCCGCCGGATCCCGCTCGAACACTTCATTGACCAGAACCCCTTCGTTCTCATCCACCCCGAACTTGCTGGCCAGTTCCGGCGTCAGCGGTTGTAACCCGACCCCCAACCAGGCTCGCACGACTTTGCCTTTCGCGATCAGCTGGTTCATGACCTGCTTGGCCATGTTGGACGGGATGGCGAAACCGATGCCCTGCGCAAAATTGATAATGGCGGTATTGATGCCGATGATATCCCCACGGAGATCAAACAGCGGGCCGCCGGAGTTGCCTGGATTGATCGACGCGTCAGTCTGAATGAAATTTTCGTAGCGGGAGAGATTGATGTTCTCACGTCCGATCCCGCTGACCACCCCCAGCGTTACGGTGCGATCCAGGCCGAACGGATTCCCGACCGCCAGCACCCACTGGCCAACCTTCACGCCGGACGAGTCACCGAAATGGGCCGCGGGCAGGGGATGGTCGGCGGTGACTTTGAGTACGGCCAGGTCGGTGTCCGGATCCTTACCGATCACCTGCGCAAACAACTTCGTTTTGTCTGAGAGGCGAACCTCGACTTCCGCCGCGTCGCCCACCACATGATTATTGGTAATGATGTGGCCGGCGGCATCAACGATGACGCCTGACCCCGATCCGGTCGAGCTGGGAACCCGCTCGCCTCCGTCTCGAGATCGGCCGGTGGCCTGGATCGGAAAGATGCTGACGACCGATGGCTTGGCCTGTTCGGCGAGGTCAGTGATGACGGTCTGCAGCTCTTCCAACAGGCGTAATCCTGGCGACACGGTGCGTGGCGTGGAGGCGACGTCGGCTGCAGCCACGGCGGACAAAGGGCTTCCCAGGAACGATCCAGTCAGAATAAGTCCAAGACACAGCAGGGTAGAACATGACAGCGGTGTTTTCATGTTGAGGCAAGCTCCGAGGGCGATACCGAAGCACTCTGGCGACGCCTCAGAATACCAGATTTTCGCGTGACGGCGAAAGGAAGGACGGGTCAGGCTGATTTGGATGCGGCCGGGTGCTGGAAGTGCGGGAGCCAGTGGGCCAAGTCGTGGCGAAGGCCGACAAGGATGACGATGTCATCGGGACGAAGCGTCATGGTGTGGGAGAGAGGCAGAAGAAACGGCCCGCGAAAGACGGCGGCGATGCGGGTCGTGGGCGGGAGGTCGAATTCGCCGATCGGATGGCCGATGACCGGCGCGCCTCGGGCGACCACCACGCGTTCAATGGCGGCGTCGCGGAGACCCAATTCGCGTTGCATCGTCAACAGGTCTTCGTGAGCCAGCTCGACCTTGAGCTCACGGATCTGGCGTTCCACAAGTTGCAACGCGGCTTGTTGGCCCTTGATGCGGTCGGAGGCGGTCCGGATTGCGTCCTGCAGCGAGGCCAATTCGGAAGGCGCTACCGGATGGATTCCCGCAGCCGGTTTGGCTGCGAGAGCGGCAACGCGTTGTCCGATCTGGCGATGAATGGCGTGCGTCTGGTTCAGGATCGTCGTGGCCTGGCCATGGAGGCGCAAGACATGGACTTTGCGGTTGACGCGTTCCGCGATGGCGACAATCGTCTCGTAGAGGGCGCTGCCCGTGAGGAACAGCTCTTTGCGGATGCGAGCCAACAGCTCAAAAGACAGCATAACGGTAATGTCTGATAAGATATATTATGTCAACTCGATTGTCCGATTTGAGATTCCGTCCCGCTCCACAATCGGATCAAATTGTCCTTGTGCCTCATCCAGATCAGCACACTGACGACACAGGCAAATCCGATAAACGTCCAGGAGCGATGGAAGATCAGCGCCACAATCGGGAACATGCCAAAGGCAAACAGCGCGCCTCCGGAAGAATACTTCCACAAGAACACGGCGCCGATCCAGAGCGTCATGAGTGTGAGCCCGACCCAAGGGGCGACGCCCAGTGCCGCCCCTAACGCTGTGGCGACGCCTTTGCCGCCTTTCAATCCAAGGAATATCGAGTGCAAATGGCCGAGAATTGACGCCAGGGCGACCCCTAAAATGGCCGTTTCCTGCTGCAGCACCATCGTAGCCACCCACCCTGCCAGCCAGCCTTTGCCGATGTCCCCCGCCAGCGTCAGGATACCGGCTTTTTTGCCGCTCACGCGCAGAACATTGGTGAAGCCGACATTCTTGCTGCCGGCGGTTCGCGGATCGACGGCGCCCAGCAGGCGCGACACGACGACGCCAAACGGAACCGATCCAAGGAGATAGGCGAAGATGATGAGAACACCGATGAGCCAGGGACTGTCCATCACCGAGTGCGTGCCGCCGGGTTGTTCACCTACAGACCTTTTGCTCCCACCTGCCGCCAGAAGCTCCAGACATACTGTGCGCCCGACACATATCCCAGGATCAACGAGAGGTAGAGGGTGACGATGCCGGCGAGATGCAGATTGCCGATGGTTTCCACGACGGTGCCTTCCAGCACCAGAAGGACGATGGCGATGACCTGCAACGCCATTTTGTATTTGCCTGTGACCTCGGCAGACATGATCAATCCTTCGGAGGCCGCGATCGCGCGCAAGCCGGTCACGGCCACCTCGCGCGCGATAATCAGGATGGCTACCAGTGCGCTGACGCGATCGACTTGCACCAGCAGAATCAAGGCAGACAACACCAGCAGCTTGTCGGCAATGGGATCCAGAAGGCGTCCCAGCTTGGTGATCTGGCCGGTTTTTCTGGCCACGTAGCCATCCAGCAGATCCGTCACGGCCGCCACGACGAACACAATGGCGGCGCTCAAGGCGCGGTCCGGCGTCGGATCGATCAGCAACATGACGAACACTGGAATCAACAGGATGCGGACGAGCGTCAGCACGTTGGGCAGGTTGATGTTACTTTCCTGCCCTGCCGACCGCATCAGGACCAGCCCTGCTTCTTTCCAGTTCTCTCCCATGGTCTGTGTCGCCCGATGTCTCCGATGTTCGCGAAAGTTCCCTTATACAATGCCGTGTTT
>ERZ724526.1418-NODE-1418-length-12467-cov-4.031502_pt1 | contig 12467 bp, 12 predicted proteins | sample MGYA00376059_ERZ724526 | MGnify/ENA primary metagenome ERZ724526 (study PRJEB28724, sample SAMN07190883) | activated sludge metagenome | isolation source: activated sludge of sewage treatment plant in Hong Hong | place: Hong Kong | collected 2016-03-17 ... | reverse complement strand
ATCAGGCCAGCTTTACGCAGCGGCGATTTCAGGTTGGCATCGTAGTCAACCAGAGCACGCGAGATACCGTGACGGATCGCACCGGCCTGGCCGTTTTCGCCACCACCGGTCACGTTGACCATGATGTCGAAAGTTTCTTTGTGGTTGGTCAGTTCCAGCGGCTGACGCACGATCATGCGGCCAGTTTCGCGCGAGAAGTATTCGTCAACCGGCTTGCCGTTGACGATGATGTTGCCCTTGCCGGTAGCGATGAAGACGCGTGCAACAGCAGCTTTGCGGCGGCCGGTACCGTAGTTGTATTTACCGATCATGCTGATTCCTTAAATTTCCAAAGTTTTCGGCTGCTGAGCTGCGTGCGGATGCTGCGGGCCAGCATACACTTTCAGCTTTTTCAGCATTGCGTAGCCCAGCGGGCCCTTCGGCAGCATGCCCTTGACGGCTTTCTCCAGAGTACGCTCCGGGAAACGCTCCTGCATTTGACGGAAAGTACGCTGATAGATACCGCCCGGGTAACCGGAGTGACGGTAGTAAATCTTGTCTTCAAACTTGGCGCCGGTAACGCGCAGTTTTTCCGCGTTTACCACGATGATGAAATCACCGGTATCAACGTGCGGAGTAAATTCAGCTTTATGTTTGCCACGCAGACGACGCGCAACTTCGGCAGCAACGCGGCCGAGAACCTTGTCTGTAGCGTCGACGACATACCAGTCGCGTTGTACTTCATGCGCCTTGGCGGAAAAAGTTTTCATGGAATTCTTTCAATACCAAATTTCGAGAAAGTTGCGGATTTTAAGCCACAACACGGGCGCAGTCAAACCATCCGCGCAAAAACGGCAAAACACCCGGCTGACATGGCAGTCGAGTTATTGCAGCGCAGATTAGAACAACTACTCCATATGTTGCAGCGCAACTAACCAAGGTTACTTACGCTCAACCCCTCCGCCACCCGCCGCGTAAAAAAAAGCGCAATCTCTTCGATTGCGCTGAATTCCACCAAAGAAGGAGGATGGAGGAGACAACACCAAAACAACACACATTGCATGCAATGTCCCAGTGCGGTTCCCATTATACTCATCCGGAATAAATTGGCAAGCCGTTTTGTGCAATGCGACATTTTACTCTACCGCACTGCAACATAAGTCTGGCAAAACTGCCGATGCTTGGGTCTGCCCGGAATGCTCGGCTACAATCGGCGCTTCACATCCACGCGTGAGAAACACAACTTATGAAAGCAAGAATCAAATGGGTCGAGGCGGTCAGTTTCCTCGGTGAAACCGGCTCCGGTCATGCGGTATTGATGGATGGCCCACCCGAAGGCGGCGGTCGCAACCTTGGCCCGCGGCCGATGGAACTGGTGCTGCTCGGCACAGGCGGCTGTACTACCTACGATGTAATTCACATTCTGAAAAAGGGTCGTCAGGACGTGCGCGACTGCGTGGTGGAAATCGATGCCGAACGCGCCGATACCGATCCCAAGGTCTTCACCCGCATCCATTTCCACTTTGTCGTCACTGGCAAGGGGCTGAAGCACGACAGCGTCAAGCGCGCCATCGATCTGTCGGCGGAAAAATACTGTTCGGCATCGATCATGCTGGCCAAGACGGCAGAGATCAGCCACGATTTCGAAATCGTCGAAGTGTAAGGCACTTGCCGGTGGCGGGCGGCCAGATTAAATTTCGTTAATGTTACGTTGACATTGCGTCAAGGCGCGCACAGGCATGATGGCAGCAATCGATCTGCGGCGGAACGTCGCTGACAACGCAACCCGAATTCCTGATTCCTGCCGCAGGCAGGGAGCGCGGCTTGGTGAGGCCGGTAAAGATCACCGCCACTTTCTGAATCCGGCCCACAGCAGCGGTTGGCATTGAGGGTGCCTGGCAGACGCCGAGGCACCCCTTTTTTTGCTGGACGCCACCCTGCCGTTACGATATCCGCTCTGCTACGCTGGATTAATGCCGGGCAATCGGAAGCAACGACCGGCAGGCCCGGCCTCCGTTATTCCCGATTCCCGGCATCACCGTAGTTTTAAGGAGTCAAGTTTGCAGCAATTTCCCGTGCGGGCGCTGTTTGCCCTCGCCCTGACAATCGCTGGCGGCTTTGCCATTGCCCAATCCGACACCGATGGGGCCAGTACCACCCGCACCCAGGTGCGGGTATCGCAACTGTTTGGCTGGCAGCCGCTGGATGCCGATCACCTGCTGCTGTGGACCGGCAAGGAAGAAATCTGGCAACTGGAGCTGGCGCCGGCCTGCACGTCGCTGCTGCACACTCGCAATATCACGGTGACGGCCGATTCACGCCATATCAAGTCCGGCCGCGATCAGGTCCAGACCGGCAAGGAAGCCTGCATCATCCGCGAATTCACCCTGCCCGACGCCGCGCTGCGCAAACGCTACCAGACACCACGCAAGCGCTACCAGGCGGAACTGCAGGCGAGCGAGCCGGGTGCGGTGAAAGCGCCCGTCAACGGCGACGCAAGCGGCGGCAAGTAATCGTGCGCATATTGCTGGTCGAGGATCAGACCGATACCGCCGACTACATCCTCAAGGCACTGCGCGAAGCCGGGCACGCTGCCGATCACGCCCGGGACGGCAAAGACGGGCTGTTCCTGGCAACCACCGAAAACTACGATGCGATCATTCTCGACCGCATGCTGCCCAAGGTGGATGGCCTGACCGTGCTGCGCACGCTGCGCGCATCCAGCAACCATACACCGGTAGTGATTCTGTCGGCGCTGGGCGATATCGACGAGCGTGTCGAGGGGTTGCGCGCCGGCAGCGACGATTATCTGGTCAAGCCGTTTTCCACCATTGAACTGCTGGCACGGCTTGAGGTCGTGACTCGGCGCGGCCACGGCAACCCTGGCGGCGAAACCCATCTACTGCGGGTCGGCGATCTGGAGCTGAACCGGCTGACGCGCAGCGTACGCCGCGCCGACCGACCGATCGAACTGCAGCCGCGCGAATACCAATTGCTGGAATACCTGATGCGCCACACCGATCAGGTCGTTACCCGCACCATGCTGCTGGAAGCGGTGTGGGAATACCATTTCGACCCCGGCAGTAACGTCATCGACGTGCATATCAGCAAACTGCGCGCCAAGATCGACCCGCCGGATCTGCCGCCGCTGCTGCAAACGGTGCGCGGCGCCGGTTACCGGCTGGCCGAGTCATGACCCGCTGATGCGTCTCAGCCCGTTCACCCGCTTTGCGCTGCTGCTGCCGACGGTGATGCTGATCGGCGCCACGCTGTTCGCCGTGGTCAGCTACAACGAAACGCGCAAGGTGATGATCTCGGAATTCCAGGCGGCGCTGCGCGAGGAAATCACCGCACTCGAAACCATCTACCACCTGCAGGGCCACAAGGCGCTGGCCAGTGTGATCAGCGCACGCGCCCAGGCCAACCGCGACTTTTCCAGCAACGAGGCGGTCGCAGTCTATTTGCTGACCGATAAACGCGGTACCAAACTGGCCGGCAATCTGTCGCGCTGGCCGGCGGGCGTATCGGTGCAGGATGAAAGCTCGGTGCAGTTCATCGAGCCGCGCAGCGGCGATACCGTAGTCGCGGTGGTGTTCCTGCTGTACGAAGACCAGCGGCTGCTGGTGGGACGACGCGCGGTATTCGAGCATGTCGGCGATCATCTGTGGCAGAACTATGCGCTACTGGTCGCGCTGGTGGTATTGGTATCGATCGCCGGCGGCTGGTTTTTCACCCGCAGCCTGCGCCGCCGGCTCGGCCAGATCAGCGCCACCGCCGAACGTATCCGCCACGGTCACATGCATGAACGCATTCCGCAACCGCGCAACCGCGACGAAATCGACCGTCTGATCGCCCAGCTGAATCGCATGCTGGAACAACTGGAAACGCTGGTAAACCACGCTCGCAGCACTTCGGCGGCAATTGCGCACGACCTGCGCCATCCGATCAGCCGGCTGCGCAACGAGCTCGAATTGCTGGCAGCGGAAACCGCCGATGGCGCCACCAGCGAGCGCATTGCCGGCCTCACCAACGACATCGACACCATCCTGCGCACCTTCCAGGCCATCCTGCGACTGGGGCGGCTGGAAGCCGGCGCCTATCAGCTGCAGATCGAAACCAGCGATGTAGTCGATATCGTCGCCGACGCGGTTGCGCTGTACGAACCGATGGCCGAGGCGCAGCAGCGGCGCATCCTGTTCAGCGCCGAGCCGGTGCTGCTGGCAGTGGACCGCGCGCTACTGTTCCAGGCCGTGGCCAACCTGCTCGACAATGCCATCACCTATGGCGCTGGCGATATCGAAGTCACCACCGGCCCGCAGCGCATCGCCATCCGCGATCACGGCCCCGGCATCGCCGACACAGACTTGCAGCAGGTGCTGCAACCCTTTGTGCGCCTCGACGAAAGCCGCAGCCGCCCTGGCAGCGGCCTGGGCCTGAGCCTGGTCAAAGCGATAGTGGAAGCGCACGGCGGCAGCGTGCAGCTGGAAAACGCCGATCCCGGGCTGCGGGTGATGCTGCTGTTCGCGCCGCAAACATAGCCAGCATCGCTGCAAGCCGCTCTGGGCTTGCCTTGCAGGCCGGCTAGCTGCGCCGCGAGCGATCGAAACGGTCGAAATACAGATACAGCGCCGGGGTGATGTACAGCGTCACCAGTTGCGAGAAAATCAGTCCGCCGACCACCGCCAGCCCCAGCGGCTGGCGCAGTTCCGCCCCTGCCCCCAGCCCCAGCGCGATTGGCAGCGCGCCCATCATTGCCGCCAACGTGGTCATCATGATCGGGCGAAAGCGCACCAGCGCGGCTTCGCGGATCGCCTGCTGTGCATCGACGCCAGGCTGCTGGCGCGCTTCGATGGCAAAGTCGATCATCATGATGGCGTTTTTCTTCACAATGCCGACCAGCATCAGCACACCGATGGCGGCGATGATGGTCAGCTCCTGGCCGAACAGCAGCAGCGTCAGCAAGGCACCGATGGCGGCGGACGGCAGGCCGGCGAGGATGGTCAGCGGGTGGATGAAACTTTCGTACAGCACGCCGAGCAGCAGGTAGATCACCGCAATCGCAATGCCGATCAGCGCCAGCTGGCTGGTCTGCGTCTCCTGGAATGCAGCGGCATCGCCGGCATAGCTGGTGACGATGCTGGCCGGCAGGCCGATCTGCCGCTGCAGCTGCTCGATGTGTGTTGCGGCGCTGCCGAGCGGCACACCCGGCGCCAGGTTGAACGACAGCGTAATCGCCTGCAACTGGCCCTGATGGTTGACGGCACTCGGCCCTACGCTGCGGTCAAAGCGGGCAATGGCATCGAGTGGCACCAGGGTGCCATTGCCGGCCCGCACCCGCAGCAGGCCGAGGTCGAACTCGTTGCGCTGGAAGCGCGTATCGACTTCCAGCAACACCGGATAATCGCTGCTGCTGGTGTAAATAGTGGAAATCTGCCGCTCGCCGTAAGCCGAATACAATGCGCTGCGGATGTCCTGACTCTGCACCCCGAGCAAGTTCTCCTTGTCGCGGTCGATGCGCAGTTGCGCCTGCAGGCCGCCCAGCAGCGAATCGCTGGTGACATCGCGGAAGATCGCATCGTCGCGCATGGCGCGCATCAGCTGCTCCGACCACTGGTTCAACCGATCCGACTGGACACTCTGCAGCACATACTGGTAGCGGCTTTTGCTGGCGCGGCCGCCGAGGCGCAGGTTCTGCACCGGATTCAGGTACACGGCCACACCCGGCACCGCCCTGGCATCCTTGCGCAGGCTTTCCAGCACGGCCGCCAGCCTGGCGCGCTGGCCGCGCGGCTTGAGCGTCAGGTACAACCGACCGGTGTTGCTGGTGTTGTTAGGCCCGCCCAGACCGACGGTAGTGGTGACTTTGGCAACATTCGGATTGGTGCGGAAGCGCTGCAGCAATTGCAGATCGAGCTCTACCAGTTGCCGGTAGGAAATGTCGGTGCGCGCTTCCATGGTGGCATTGACCTGACCGGTGTCTTCCTCGGGGAAAAAACCCTTCGGCATCTGACTGAACAGCCAGCCGGTTGCGCCCAGCGTCAGCAACGCCAGCGCCAGCATCGACGAACGATGGCGCAGGCTCCAGTCGAGGCTGCGGCGATAGCCATCCACCACCGCATCGAAACCGCGCTCGAACAGCTGCAGCAGCCGATTCGGGCTGGCCTGCGCCGCCTGATGCGGCGGCAGCAGCCGTGCTGCCAGCATCGGGATCAGCGTCAGCGATACCAGCGCCGATACCAGGATCGCCAGCGACACCACCACGGCGAATTCATGAAACATCAGCCCGATCACGCCCTGCATGAAGAAGATCGGGATGAACACCGCCACCAGCGAAATCGAGATCGAGACGATGGTGAAAGCGATTTCCTTCGATCCGGTCAGCGCCGCCTGCAGCGGCGTCTGGCCCTGTTCGACGTGGCGGACGATGTTTTCCAGCACCACGATTGCATCGTCGACCACCAGCCCGACCGCCAGCGTGATGCCGAGCAGCGAGATGTTGTCGAGGCTGTAGCCGAACCAGTACATCAACGCCAGCGTGCCGAGCAGCGACAGCGGCAACGACAGCGACGGAATCACGGTGGCCATCAGCCGGCGCAGGAACAGCAGCATCACCAGCAGCACCAGCGCGATGGTCAGCGCCAATGTCAGCTTCACATCGTGCAGCGCTTCGCGCACCGAACCGGAGCGGTCGTTCATCGGCTCCAGCCGCACCGATGCCGGCAGTTGCGCGCTCAGGCGCGGCAAGGCTGCCTTGACCGCATCGACCACCGCAACCGTGTTGGCATCCGGCTGGCGCAGCACCGACAGCACGATGGCGCGCCGGCCATCGACCCAGCTGCCGATGCGCAGCGTTTCGACGCTGTCTTCGACACTGGCCAGCTCGTCCAGCCGCACCGCTGCGCCGTTGCGACTGGCGACGATCAGCCGGCCGAATTCGGCCGCATTGCGCAGCTGGCGGTTGGCCTCCACCGTCAGCGTCTGCGATTTGCCTTCGATCACGCCGACTGGCGAATTGCCATTGGCGGCGCGCACCGCCTGCGCCAGTTCATCCAGCGTCAGATCGCGTGCCGCCAGCAATTGCGGGTTGACGCGAATCCGCACTGCGTAGCGCTTGGGGCCGTTGATGTTGACCTGCGCCACGCCGGGCAAGGTGGCGAGGTTGGGCAGAATCCAGTTGTCGGCGTAATCGTGCAGGTCGGACAACGCCAGCGACGGCGATTCCAGCGACAGGAACAGCACTGGCGAATCGGCCGGGTTGACTTTGCGGTACGACGGCGGCGTAGTCATTTCCACCGGCAGGTTGCGCTGGGCGCGCAGCAAGGCGGCCTGCACATCGACCGCGGCGGCATCGATATTGCGATCCTCGTCGAATTCCAGCGTCACCGAGGTGCTGCCGCGAGTGCTGGTCGAACTGATGACCTTGACCCCGGCAATGGTGGAAAACTGCCGCTCCAGCGGCGTCGCCACCGCCGAAGCCATGCTGTCCGGGCTGGCGCCGGGCAAGGTGGCGCTGACGTTGATGGTGGGCGAGTTGTAGCTTGGCAGTGCGGCAATCGGCAGCCGGCCGTAGGCGACGATGCCGGCAATCACGATTGCCAGACTCAGCAGGATCGTCATCACCGGGCGGCGGATGCACAGCGCCGGCAGGTTGGTCATGGCCTGGCTCCGGCCTTGGCGGCGGGTTGGTCGCCAAGCGGCTTCGGCTTGATGCTGTCGCCGGGGCGCAGGCTGGCGCCATTGGCGGCGACCACCAGCGTGCCCGGCGCAATTCCGGCAACAATCGCCTGTTCGTTGCGGATTGCCAGCAGCGTCAGCGGCCGGGCCTGCAGGCGCTTATCCGGCCCGACCACGAAGGCGAATTTGCCATCCGGCCCGCTCTGCACCGCGCCCACCGGCAGCAGCAGCGCCTGTTGCCGCACGCCGGCCAGCAGCTTGAGATTGACGTACATGCCCGGCCACAGCCGGCCGGCAGAGTTATCGAATTGCGCTTTGAGGCGAATGGTGCCGCTGCGGCTGTCAACCGCATTGTCGATGAAGCTCAATTCGCCCTGCAACGCAGCGCCGGCTTCACCGGCCTGTTCCGCCAGCGCCGCGCTGACCTTGAGCCGGTGCTGCGCGTTGGCAGCAAACACCTGCGCCAGCGATTGTTCGGCAATGGTGAAACTGACACCGATCGGATCGAGCTGCGCAATCGTGGTCATCGGCGTGGCCTGCGCCGGCGTCACCACGCTGCCGGGATAGACATTGATCGCGCCGCTGCGGCCGGCAATCTGCGCGCTGACGGTTTTGTACGCCAGATCGACTTCGGCGGCGCGGATTGCCGCGACATCGGCGGCAATCGCCGCCTTGAGGCTATCCACCGCACTGGCAGCGCTGTCCACCGCGCTCGGTGCGACATAATTCTGCTGCTGCAGGCTGCGGTTGCGCGCCAGCGTGCGCTGCGCATCGGCCAGTTGCGCCTCGTCGCGGGTTTTCTGCGCACGGGCTTTTTCCAGCGCGGCGCGTTCGCTGCCGTCTTCGAGCAGGAACAGCGGCTGGCCGGCGCTGACGTTCTGCCCTTCGCGGATCAACACCTTTTTCACTTGCCCGGCAAGCTGCGGTCGCACCTCCACCAGCTGCAGCGGCGCCACCTGGCCGGTGGCCTCGATTTCGACCGGCACGCTACCCTGCTGCGCCGTGGCAACCAGCACCGTCGGCGGCGCCTTGGCCTTGCCAGCCTGCGATGCCGGCCTGGCATCCTGGCGGCTTATCCCATACCAGCCCGCAGCCGCGACAGCAGCGGCGATTGCACCGGCCACCCATTTCTTGCTCATCATGCAGCGCCTTTCGTTGACCCGGCAGCGACATACAGCATGCCGCGCCTGCCTGCAATATAGTCTGGCCGGCTTACTGGCGACTTAAGCGCCCGGCCAGCAGCATGCCGGCACTCATGGCGGCAACAAAGACAAGCGCCCCGCCATCGCCACTGGCTGCTGCGACCAGTCCCGGGCCGGGGCAAACACCGAGCAGCCCCCAGCCGATACCGAACACGACACTGCCGCACAGCAGCTGGCGGTCGATTCGGCGGCGCACGCTCAGCGCAACCGGCACGCCGGCCAATGTAGTCCCGCGGCGCTTGCTCCAGGCATAAGCCGGCATGGCGACGGCGATAGCCGCAGCCATCACCAGCGCCAACGACGGATCCCATTTGCCGCCGAGATCGAGAAACGCACGCACTTTTTCCGGATTGGTCATGCCGGCCAGAATCAACCCGCTACCGAACAGCAGGCCGGCCAGCAGCGCCGACAACAATTGAGCCAGCCGCATCACAGCGCCCCCGCGACAAAGCGCACCAGCATTGCCGTGCCCATGAAAGCCAGCGTCGCCACCAACGAACGCTGCGACAGGTTGGCCATGCCGCATACGCCATGGCCGCTGGTACAGCCGGCAGCCAGCTGGGTGCCGGCGCCGACCAGCAAACCGCTGATCAATAGCAGCGGCATGCCGCCGGCTACCGGCAGCGCGCGCTGGTGCAGCAGCAACCACAGCCCCGGCAGGCACAGCCCCAGCACAAAAGCCAGGCGCCAGCCCAGCTGCCCGAACCGCCCTGTCAGCAGCTGGCGGTAAATGCCGCTGATTCCGGCGACACGGCCGTTGACCAGCATCAGCAATGCCACTGCCGCACCGATGGCTGCGCCACCGGCAAGCAGGCGGCCGATTTCAATCATGTTCATGAGCTATTTCCGATTCCTAACTGTGCCGCAGCCGGCAAGGGTATTGCCCGCCAGCGCGCCAACGTATCAATGCATACAGATATGGCGGGTATTTTATCCGGCTTTGTTATGCATCTAAATAACCCATGATTATTTGAAACATCACTTTCTCTTATATGGGCAGACAGCAGATTGCGGAAATTGCCTGCAATAGCGCCTAAGCTAGGAAAGCCGACAGCATTTTGCCCCCATGATCGATTCCGCTGACAAGCCGATTGCGGCGATCGCCTGCCCGTTACTGCAAAAGGCAACGGTAGCGTGGTATGGCCGCCTCGCCAGCCCGGCCGATGCGCTGCATCCGCGCCAGCCGCTGGATCTGGTCGGTGAGCTGAAAGCGCCGGTTCTGGGGCTGTATGGCGGGCAGGACCAGGGCATTCCGCTGGCCGATATCGAGCGCATGCGTGCGCAGTTGAGCCAGAAGCAGCCGGCATCGCAGCTGCAGCTGTACAACGACGCCGGGCACGCATTTTACGCCGACTACCGCCCCAGCTATCGCAAAGCGGCCGCCGACGATGGCTGGCAGCGGTTGCTGCAGTGGTTCGCGCTGGCCGGAGTCAAACCCTGACGCCCGCTGGCAGCACGGCTGCAAGCCGCTCCGGGACTGGCTTGCAGCCTGGCCTGCAGCCCGCTGCCACAGCGGCTTGCAGCCTTACTGCAACAAGCCGTATTCCATCGCGTAGCGCACGAATTCGGAAGTATTCGCCAGCCCCATTTTTTCCTTGATCCGCACCTTGTGGGTGCTCACTGTCTTGGCGCTCAGATTGAGCCGGGTGGCGATTTCGGTGGTGCCGACGCCGGCCGCGATCAGCAGGAAAATCTGGTATTCGCGGTTCGACAGCAGCGAATGCGGCGTGACGTTGGGCTTGGCCGGATGCATTTCCAGCACCAGCTGTTCCGCCACAGCCGGACTGATGTAGACGCCGCCCTGCGCCACCTTGCGGATCGCCTGCAGCAGGCACTGCGCGGCGTTGTCCTTGCACAGGTAGCCGGCGGCGCCGGCCTTGATCGCACGCACGGCATACAAGTCTTCCTTGTGCGTGCTCAGCACCAGGATCGGCAGCCGCGGCAGTTCCGCCTTGATCTGGCGGATCAGCTCGACGCCGCTTTTGCCCGGCATCTGCATGTCGAGCAGCAGAATGTCGAATGCCTCCTGCCGCAGCCGCGCCAGCACCTCGTGGCCGTCGGCAGCCTCGCCGGCGAAAGCGATATCGTCGCAATCGGCGAGGATATGTTTCAGCCCCTCGCGCAGGATCGGGTGATCGTCGGCAATCAGTGTGCGGATCACGCGCCCTCTCCCGCCGCCGGATACGGAATGCTGGCCTCGATGCGGGTGCCCTTGCCGGGCTCGCTTTCCACCAGCAGATTGCCGCCGAGCAGGCCGACCCGTTCACGCATGCCGAGCATGCCGTAAGAGCTGCGCTTGCTGCTGCCCTGGCTCTGGATGCCGCGCCCGTCGTCGTGCACCACCAGCAGCACTTCCTTTTCCAGCCCCACCAGCTGGATATCCACCCGCTGCGCCTGCGCATGCCGCGCGACATTGGTCAGAGCCTCCTGCAACAGGCGGAACACGGTAGTGGCGCTGCGGTCGTCGAGCGGAAAATCGCTCTGGTTCATCGCCAGCTGGCACGCCACGCCGGTGGCTTGGGAAAACTTGCCGACATGATGCTCGATTGCCGCGCCCAGCCCGAGCACATCGAGCATGCCGGGGCGCAGGTTCTCGGAAATCGAGCGGGTGGAATCGGCAATCTGGTCGAGCATGCCAATCAGCGTCGCCAGTCGTTGGTGGACCTGCTGCGGCGTCATGTCGAGCCGGTTTGCCAGCCGCACCAGATCGATGCGCAGCACGGTCAGCGCCTGCCCCAGCTCGTCGTGCAGCTCGCGCGCGATGCGCGCGCGCTCCTGTTCGCGGATGTCTTCCAGATAGCCCGACAGCTCGCGCAGCTTCTGCCGCGATTCGCGCAGCTGCCGCTCGGTCTGCTTGCGTTCGGCGATCTCGTCGAGCAACTGCGCAGTGCGTTCGCGCACCAGCTGCTCCAGCCCCTGGCGCAGCCGGCCCAGCTCCAGCTGGGTGCGCACCCGGGCGAGGATTTCCTCGGCATGAAACGGCTTGGAGATGTAATCGACCGCGCCCAGGCCAAAGCCGGCGACGACGCTATCCATTTCCTTCAGTGCCGAAAGAAAGATCAGCGGAATCTCGGCAGTCTGCGGATCGGCCTTGAGCCGGCGACAGACTTCGTAGCCGTCGATGCGCGGCAGGCGGATATCAAGCAGGATCAGGTCCGGTGCCCTGGCGCGCACCGACAGGATTGCCAGCTCACCGTCCGGTGCCTGGCGCACCCGGTAGCCGGCGTCGCCAAGCAGTTGTGCGAGAAACAGCGCGGCTTCGGCGACATCCTCGACGATCAGGATTTCTCCCGGACCCTTGCTGCTGGCCTGCTGCATCAATCTGTTATCCCTGTGTTGTCGCTATGCCTACTAATGACCATAGCTGACGATACTGCAATTTTTCGGCCATTTTGCCCAGTTGTTGCGCCAACAGCGGGTTTTCCGCACCGATGGCCTGAATTGCCCGGGCGATGGCTTGCGGATTCAGCTCGCGCAGCGCCTGCGTCAGCCGCTCCTGGTGGGCTACATTCTGGCCGGCGTGGTCGTGGGCCCGCACACCGGCGGGGTCACCGTGGTGCAGGTGCACGACATCGAGCTGCTGGCGGAGATCGGCGTGGCGCTGCTGTTGTT
>ERZ724526.1409-NODE-1409-length-12514-cov-5.225379_pt1 | contig 12514 bp, 7 predicted proteins | sample MGYA00376059_ERZ724526 | MGnify/ENA primary metagenome ERZ724526 (study PRJEB28724, sample SAMN07190883) | activated sludge metagenome | isolation source: activated sludge of sewage treatment plant in Hong Hong | place: Hong Kong | collected 2016-03-17 ... | reverse complement strand
AGGGATCGGGAAAGAAGAAGCCGTGCGTAGACAGGTGCAAAATGCGCGGAGAAGCCCCCGGTTGCCCGATTTGCTTGAAAGACTCCTCGGTGGCCTGCCAGCCTTTAAGCGCTACAACGCTTACGCCCGACCGTGATAATGATGCACTGATGTTGTCTGCTTCCTTTTCGGACCATTTCAGAAAATCCCAGGCATCGCCGCGAAGGGTGGAATCGGTTTGGGCAAACGACAGGCCGCGCAAGCCGTCAGTACTGCCGGCCTGCTGAACCCGATAGACCGTACTGTCCATATCAAACTGGATACCGCCGTAGATCAGAGCCGTGGGTGTCTCGTTTGCCGATACACGCCGGCTTTCGGTAACCAGCTGACGCGTACTACCGAGTGCAACCAAATCGTGCCGGTCGGAAAGCACGGCTTTGGGTCCGGTCGGCAGGGCAGCCAGGTTCAGGCGGTGCAACAACCCGTCGGGGGAATAGTACACCGTGCGCGTGTCTGCCAATTGTGATTCGAGCGGCGACCAGAGCAGCCGATACAGGGCGTCATTGCCGTAAAGTTCGTTGACCTGATCGTTGTTTATCTTTTTGTCGGCTGCCGGCAAAAGGGCTTTGAGTTGTTTTTCTTCGCACAGCGGGATAAAGACAGGGTGTTGTATGCCGGGTTTCAGGAGCAGGGCAGCGTAGAGAACGCTGTCGGTCAGTTCGGGAGTGTAGTAGGTAAAGTGGATAAACTCGAGTGCGGCTTCGTTGGGGCGGAGCGTGGATTGCACTTCCTGCCAGGTTACCTGGCGGATAGCGTCGCCAAAACCGGATATCGCGCGGGCGAGTTCTTTTTCGAGAACGTTCGCTGCTGATTCGAGGCCGGGTAAATTTTTCTGTTCGATAAGCGGTTTGGTATATTCATTTTCCAACCGCCGGTAATAGGAAACCAGTAATTCAACTTTTTTTTGGGTATTGGTATCCCGATGGTTCTTTGTCCTTATGTTGAGCAGGGATTCGAGGGCAAGCCCTTTATAAAAAAGGGCATTGTCAAAATACAATCCTTTTGTATCCAACAGTATTCCATTAGTCTTTTGAATAAAAGAATAGTATTCGTCATATCTTGTTGAAAGTGATTTCAGATAGGTCGTCAATTCCTCCAAAGAAGAATACCGGGTCGCTCTGATGCATAGTTTTCTGTTCAATAAAGCAAGTTCGTCGAAAAGCGGCCGGGCATCCGCATAGCGCATTCGGGCATAATATAACCTTGCCAGATTGCTTGTTATACTGGCAACGTCGGGGTGTTCCTTGCCATAGTTGCGTTCATAAATTAATTTTGATTCAATATAATTATGCTCTGCTTCTGTCCACTGTTTCTCTTTGTAAGCAATCTCACCAAGTCCGCTCAAAGTAGCAGCAAGCAGCGAATGATCCTTGCCGAGGTATTGTTCTCTTATTTCTTTCGCCTCTGTCATTACTTTTTTTGCATCCGAAAGCCGCCCGGTTTCCATATATAGTTTTCCAAGATTACTCAAACTGACGGCATAATCCGGGGTAGTTTTCCCCGCAGAAGATTCCTTTAACGCCTTGCCTTCAAGGAGGAATTTTTCAGATTCTTCAAATCTTTCCATTTTTCGATACAAGATCCCAATGTTGTTAAGAATCATACCATATCTGACAGATTGTTGGCCGTTTGTCTTTTCATATATAGACTTGGCTTCAAACAACAAATTCAGTGCTTCTTCGTACCGGCCCAATTGGGAGATCAGATTTGACAAATTAATTAAATTACCGGCATAAGCGGTATTTTCTGTGCCTAATACCCGTTTCCGTATTTCGATTGCTTGCAAATAGTATGTCTCGGATGTTCCATATTCACCCAGGTTGCTATACAGCATTGCTAAATTATTCAAGGTAGCCGCGTAATCCCTTGTATCCTTTCCCAATATTTTTTCCTGAATATCTTTTGCTTCCAGGAGTAATTTTTCCGCCGCTTCATACCTGCCTAGTGTATTGTAAAAAGTTCCAAGGTTAATTAGCCCTACAACATAATCTCTGTGTTCTTTACCATAAATTTTTTGAGTGATGGCTTGCGCTTCTAAAAAAAGCGGCTCGGCTTCTTCATACCTGCCCGTTTCCACACAGAGCGTGGCAATCTTTGTCAATACCATGCAATAATTTATGTTTTCCTTGCCATATATCTTTTCACGTATGGAGAGCGCCTCCAGGTACAGCGGTTCGGCCAGGTCCGTTTTTCCATAACTTTGGTAGGCTCTGCCCAGCGTAAACAGACTGGTTGCATAACTTTTATGATTCTTCCCAAGTGCTTTTAAGGCCAATTGTTTCGCCGCTTCTCCATGCTGCACCGCTTCGTCAAATGACTTTTTGTTTGTCAGATTCCAGGAAATTTCCGACAAACTATCCACCCCCTTCGCCACCGCCGCCGTATCCACGACCTGTGTGAAACCCGAAAAAGCAGAAAACAAAAAAGCGCAAATACAGATGGTCTTTTTCATGTAATGTATGTTTTGAAAGGGTAAAATGGTCACTTCAAATCCTGCAGCAGGCGCTCCGCGTCGGCCCGGCGGGGCGAGCCGGGGTCGGCAGAGATACGGCGCAGCAGGGATTCGGCCTCTTTGGTGCGACCGGCATGGAGGCGGCTGAGGGCCAGGTACCATCCGATCTGGGCGCCGAAGCGGGAGTTGTCATTCCGGAGTATGTTTTCCAGCAAATCACCGGCCGCGACAGATTTCCCCGTAGCCAGCAGGCAGTTGGCTTTGAGGAACAGGAGGTTGTCGTTGTTTTTTGCGGAAGCGCCAAGCGAATCGAACGCGGCCAGGGCTTCGCGATAGTCGCCATCCCGGTATAGTTGCAGGAAGCGGTCGGAAGGCGACTGTTCGGCCTCTCCCCGGCGTGCGGGTTCCAGTGAAGGGTCTTTGTACGGCCGAAACTGCGCCGCGAAAATCCGTTGGCGATCAGGTGTTTTTGGTGCGGGATCAGGTTGTTTTTCCGGGGGTGACACGGCGGGTACGGTGTCTGTTGTAACTGGAGTGTTGCGGTTTTCAATTGCCGGCGCCTGGGCAGCCGGGTTGTTTGACGTTACCCACCACCATACTGCCCATACGCCGAGCAACACCACCAACGCCCCAACTCCCCGCCACAGCCGGCGGTTGCCCGGTTTGTCCATATCGGCATCCAGTTCCCGCCCCTTTGCTGCCAGCCGCGCCCGCAGCATCGCGGCGCCCTCCAGACGGACGGCCTCCAGAGCATCTTCATGCAATTGCACTGCTTCGCGGAAGGCCGTGTCGTCAGCCAGTCGGCGGCGGAATTCAGCGAGTTCCACCGCATTGAGTGCGTTGCGATGGTAGCGTTCGATGAGTTCGTGGTCTTGATCTTCCATGGTTGGCTTGGTCAGACGATTGCTGCCCGGGCGGTTTTAATTAAGTCTTTTAATCGTTTGAGACAACGCGACAGGGTGGCACTGGTCGTATTGGTGTTGTTATGCTCCCACTCCTGTTGTATTTCTTCGATGCTTTTTTCCATGAAATACCGCTGCACCAGCATCTCCCGGCATTGGCCCGATATCGTTTTCATGGCGGTGTGCAAAAATTCTCTTTTTTCCGAATGGCCGTGATTTTCAGGAAAATCGCTCCAGGAAATGTCGTGTCGGAGCACTTCATCGATCTTGTCCTTCCAAAGAATGCGTTTTATTTTGCGACGGTCATTCAGGAGGCGTTTGTACCCCACAGAAAACAGCCACACCCGGGCCTCGTAGCGCAGGGTGGTCAGTTTTCCCGACATCACCTGCGTATAAAAGGCAATCACGGCATCCTGCCAGGCATCCTCCAGGTCATGCCTGTTGACATCGAAACGGCGGCCGGCCCAACGGAAAAAATCTGCCCGGTAACGCGTGTACAAGTCTTCCACTGCCTGCATCTGGCCAGAGCGGAGCGCATCTATGACGTCGTCGTTGTGGAGGCGGGGCACTTGCATGGGGGCGGAGGACCGCTTTTTAGTGCCAATGTATTGAGTTTTGTATCGGGTTGTCAAGTTTTTTTTGGCATGCCCCTCGTTTACCGGTACCACATTCGAAGATAAACCCTTCCCGTTTCTCCACCGCGCGAATGATGCAGAAGTCTCGCCGTGCTGCCTGTTTTTACAGGAAAGTTGCCGGCGGGCGTTTTTACCACACGTTTCAATCTGCCAGCAGTTTCTGTATTCGTTTTGTCGGCCCGGGGCACAGCGTTTTGTGGCAATTCATGCAGGCTGTGGCCATGAGTTTAAACTGTTCGGCAGCCAGGGCGGGCGAGGACTTTTTGAGCATTTTTACCGATTCGATGTAGGAACCGGCCAATGCTTTATACTCCGGCGATGCCACTTTTTCCGGCTCGGTGGCGGCGGCAGTGAGTATTTTTCTGGCGTCTGCTTTTAGTCTGGGCTTTTGGCCGAGCGCAATTTGTTGCCTGGCAAGCGCCGCGTCATTGTAGAGTTCGTTCATCAAAACGGCCAGTTCACTGCTGCCGTTGGGGTTGGTATAGTTTCCTGTGGCGGTGTTTTCCTGGACTGTTGAACAGGAGAGCACGAACACGGCGGCGAGGATGGCTAAGGCGGTGGTCTTCAAGTACATGGTGACGCAATTTTCGGACAAATCTAGAACAATTCGACCGTATCAGTTTGGTTGCCGTAATCGGTGGCGGGCAGTATTGGGGGGGGGAGATGGCCGGGAGGCAAAGCCTGATAGATTGTTCAAACGAGGGGCAGCCTCGCTTGAGCGGGTAAGTTAGCCTTTTAACTGTTCAATTAGCGTATCCAAATTGATCTTGTGTTTGTTAATGTCGCTTCGAATCTTTTTGCAGAGCTCATCATCAAAAGTGATTCCTTCTGCTTTATTTCTGAAGAATTCACGCCCATTCTCATCAATATCTAATACCGCATGTGCAAACTGATTTCTTATGTTGATAATCTCAGCCTTAAAATCACTAATGAAGTTCTCAAAGCCATTTTTGTCGATAATGGCTCCAATAGCACTAGCCCTTTGACTTGCGGAAAGCATTAAAGGGTCTCCAATCACCTTATCTAATCGGCTATTGCTCTTATACTTTTCAGCTTTCCCATGTTTTTCGGAATAAAATGAAATGATTGAATCAAAAATAAACTCAATTATTTCAGGGTCACTTGTTTTTCTCAGATATGTATCCAGAATATCTAGGGTGATCTCATCCAAAGTACTAGTTTCATGCATAATCATACCTCTCATAACAACTATATGCTGAAACTTTTTGATTGTTAAATCGATCAGATTAATGGCTGATGTCATAAGAGCCTCTTGGTGTGGAGCAGTCATTCTGTTGGTCTCAACAAAAGTAATTCTATCCAACTTGTATGTATCTTTAACTTCTTCACGTGCAGTGTAAAATAAGATTTCTGTAAAGATCGAGTTATCTCGAACAGCCTTCACTATCATATCGCCATCTCTCGTTTGACCTTCTTTCTCTTTGAGATTGTAATCAGTCATTATCAAGTCAAAAGAAGAGTCTAAGTGGTTAAAGAATTCACCCTCTGTTGAGACAGCGACTATTTCCGGGATAAAGCCTTGATCTGAAAGATACCTTTTGAGTTCGTTGTGATATTCGTCCTCGATGAATAGTTCTTCGATTTTATCATCTAACCAGAGAATTTTGTAGGTAAGCTTCATGGCAGTGTGATTTTAAATGTGGTCCCATTTTTTAATTCCGATTCTACGGTAATAGTACCGTTCATTTTGTTCACAATGATGTCTTGAACTTGGTATAATCCAATGCCAGAGCCATCAGTCGTAGTAAAACCCAAATCGAAAATCTTTTCAAGGTTCTCTGGCTTAACCCCTTGACCGTCATCTGCTATCAGAATTTGAAGATTCGAATTAGCCTTCATAAAAATGAACTTCAGAGATGAAGCCTTTGCCTTCTCAGCATTTGAAATAAAGTTATCTAAAACTGTCGTTATTTCAAGTGGCCTAATTGATTTGATAAATAAACAGCCATTATCTTCAATGCTAATTTTTAAATTAGTGTCAATTACCGCATCTTGATGTATATAAACTTCATTTAGATAATCCATCATAAAGTCAACCAAATTAGTTTCTATTTCTGATGCTTTTAAGTTGAAATTGGCCTTAGTGATAAAGTTGGCAATAGAATTAATCTTGGAGGTTTCTAACGAGATCACCTTTATGTACTTCTTTGTGGCTTCATCTAGGGTTTTGAGATCAAGTTTTTTCATCAAAAGCTTTAGATTTCTGTGGATACGGCTCGATGAGTGAAAAACCTGATGTTGCATAGCAATAATACGTTCTTTATCCGTGCCAATTAATGCACCTTGAAAAGCACCTTTCTTTATCTCTTTTTCTAGGTTTTCAGCCAGTGCTTCGTTTTCAATCAGCTTATCAAATGCTTCACTTTCTGCTTCATCCTTCGCTTTTTTAAGTTGTTCAAGTTTTTCACTCGTCTGCCTTACCCTTTCAAGAATATCCTTCTTATCGAATACCTCATTTTCAAGCGCTTCTGATATATGCCTTAGAGATTGCTGAACAGATTTTTCACTCTTTTGCTCAAGAATTTGAAGAATATCAGGTGCTAATTCAACGCTCTTAATGTTTTTTCCAGAAGAAATTGACTCAATTAATTTAAGAAGATTTTCATTAACGTTTTTTGTTTCAACTTTTTCGCCTTCACCTTTAGTAAATGATTCATTGAAATTGATAAAATCTTCTTCAGATAAGAAATTACCCCAATCCACTATATCAATGATATACCTTTCAACACGTTTAAGGTTTTGATAAAACCATTCAGTAAGCTCGAAGTATTCCTTTGTTTTTAAAAGACCATCCCCACGACTTGTAGTCTCACGAAGTTCATTATTAGGCTCATTAATCGAAATGTATCCAATTATTTCACGTGTACCTAAATATCTCGAGGGTCCTTGTACTTTTCTATTGTCTATTTTAAAAGGGTCTTCACCACGTTCTCCATAAGGATATATTCGAACTCCATTTTTATAAACGAAAATATGCCCGTAGTTAACCGGCTCTACTCCCATTCTTCTTGTAAATGTTGATTTAGCTGATCGATTAAGGAAATATATTTCGAGGTCTACGTTATAAAGGTCAGAGAAGGGGTTTTCTTCAATGATCCTATATACTAGCTTACCTCCTTCAATCAATGAAGTTTCAATTTCGTTACTCTCTTTACTTGATACTTTTGAAACAATTTTAGTTGTTTTAAGATCAAGTGTTTCAAATATTAAATTTTGTATCTTCCCATTAACAATTTCTCCATATTCACTTCTGCTTTCATCCTCACGTTGTTCATCAGGTACAATAAGTTCAATTTCAAACTGGTCATTTTCCGGCTGAGTGTTCGGGTTGATTAGTTTAGCAAGATCACCTTTTAACTTTAGAAGTTTTTCACGATTCCATTCGCTTTTTAGATTAGTGATTTCCAAGACGGTTCCGTGTTCCAAGCCGTAACTGCTTTTATTTATTGTATCATGCAGAACACTTATATTGACAAATTCATCTTTGATGTCTTCTTCGAACTTATCCCATTCAGTAAGTAATGTTTCTACTTCCGCGTTCTCTCCATTTTTGATTGTTTCAAGATAAAGCGTGCCGCCAAGGCGATCACAAGAGAACCGACCTATTCCTTTTGCACCTGCATAAGCTCTTTTTACTTTAATTTTATCTCGGTAATTATAACTTTCTTCTTCAGTTCCTTCTTTTTTAGCGGAATAGGCAACAAATAACCACTTATTGATTAAATCATCGTAGTTCATGCCTTTGCCGTTGTCCTTAATGACAATTTTTGCATTTGGGGTATTTATCTGATCAAATAGTATTTCTACCCTTGAAGCATGAGCGTCATAGGCATTCTTTACTAACTCAAATATGGCAATATAGTCGTCACTAATCAGGTCACTCCCAATTATATTCTTTAATGCTGCACTAATTCTAAATTTAAGAGGCTTTTGCATTCTATCTTACTATTTGGTTTAGAGTTAAACCGACTTGTTCTCCGAAGAGGGGAGGGATTGCATTCCCTATTTGAGAATATCTGGGAACTTCTTGAGTCCTTACTTTACCTCCTGTTGTATACTTTCCTTTGAATTCATACCAATCCTTAAAAGATTGAATTCTAGCATACTCACGGACCGTAAAGATTCTTGGCTCGCAATAATGAAGATAATCGTCGGGAAGGGTCGTTATTGTAGATGCTTGAGTATTTCCATCAAGTGGGATCAGCGTATGTTTTTTAATGCCGTATTGCTTTTTTAATTCCTCATCAAGTGTCTTATTTTTTTTCGCATTGGCAAGAATATGTATAAACCTCTTACGTGTAGTTTCCTGATGATTTGAAAATCTGTGGCTATCAGGAATCGAATTGACATTTTGGCTTCTCATGTAATTTTGGTACTTGGATTGAATGTTGCCATATATCCCAGCCTTAAAACCAATTGAATCCGGAGAGTCGACTTGACCGTGAGAGTATAAAAGATCTGAAATTGCTTCTTCTAAGGTAGTAGTCATCGAAATACCATTAGAGACAAGAAAAGATTCTCTATTCGCTCTAAGTTGTTCAAAAAACAGTTGGGGTTTTGATGATCTTGTAATATTCTTTCTTATTCCGAATAGAAGAAACCTCGTCCTCTTTTGGGGCACTCCATAATCGGCAAAATTTATTAACTGCCCGAATACATTATAACCAGGACAGTCTTGGACATTTCTTTCTAAAGCTTCCGTCACATACTTTGAATAAATGCGCCCCTTGATTTTATTTCGGTCAAATTTCTCAGTAAACCCCTTAACATTTTCGAAGAAAATTATTTTGGGCTGAACAATTCTAATAAACTTTATATAACTATCGATTAGTTTGTTCCGGTCATCCTGTTCATTGCGTTTACCTGCTGACGAAAACCCTTGGCATGGTGGCCCCCCTACTACTAAGTCAACATTATTTCTTAATCCCTTTAGTTCAGTCGAGTAAGATTTTAAAATGAAATTAATGTCGTGGTTGGTTTGTGGCAGCCAATCAGGCCAATCAAAATGTTTCTTCTTGTGAATTAAGTTATGCTCAAGAGTCAAAAAAGCATCTCTGTTTTTTTCTATGGCAAATAGGCCTTTCCAGCCTGACAGATGAAGTCCTAAAGACAAACCACCACATCCAGCAAAAAGATCAATATAAGTATTCTGGTTCTTCATACTAGCAACTTGACCTCATTTAAAATTTCGATTGGTTCTACATCAATTACAAGTGCAATCAAATAGAGTTCTTTGGCTTTCAAATGAGTAGAAGGGTTGTTGGTGAGTTCACTCATTCGAGAGCGACTGATTCCCGTTCTATTTGAGACAGCAGTCTTGCTGATAGCCTTTTTCTCTAAAAATTCGCCTAATCAAGTCATATTAGTTTCGAAAATTCGATGCAACATATGAAATATATTCCGTTAGTTTAGAAATTCTAAACTTTATTAAAGTGTCAGATAAATCGTCTTCTTTTCAGATAGCAGACAACTATTACACTACCATATCAAACGATTAATCAAACCCCACATTTTGTCGGTGCCTACACTCCACTACCCACCACAACGCCCTTGCTCCCCCAAATAAACCGGGAGCAAGGGCGTTGCAAACAAGGGGTACAGGTATCGAAGAGTCATCCAAGCGTTATTTTCCTGCGATCAAATATAGGCCATTATTCCATACCCTCCAAATGGTATAGTCCCAAACGTGCAGGACTGTCGTGCATCTGACTATCTGTGGCATTTGGGCATATACGCTTAGTGGCGGGGTGACTCAAAGTCACCCCGCCACTCCGACGAAACGCTGCCAAACATCACTCGCTCCGCAAACTCTCCACCGGGTTCGCCAGCGCCGCCTTCACGCACTGCACGCCTACTGTCAGAAATGCCACGGCTGCGGCCAGCGCGCCCGCTGCCGGGAATACCCACCAGTCGAGCGGTACGTGGTAGGCGAAATTGCCGAGCCAGGTGTGCATGGCCCACCAGGCGACAGGTGTCGCCAGCACGAAGGCAATACCCACCAGCAGCATGAAATCGCGCGACAGCAGTCCGACCACCCCGCCCACGCCGGCGCCCATGACCTTGCGGATGCCGATCTCCTTGGTGCGCCGGCTGACCGTAAACGTAGCGATGCCGAACAGGCCCAGGCAGGCGATACAGATCGCCAGCAGGGTGCCGGCGCCCATGATGCGGCTCATCCGGAGTTCCGGTTCGTACAACTTGTTGAGGTCGTCGTCGAGGAAGGTATAGGTAAAGGGCTGGTTGGGCAACAGGGTTTTCCAGGCGCTCTGCAGGGCGGCGAGGGTTGCCGGCAGGTTTTCCCGGGAGACCCGGAACGAGAACTTCGGGGTGGGGGCGTCTATCGATGACCGGTCGGATGCGATGCGGTTCAGGGCCACCGGGTCGTAGGCCAGCACCAGCGGCGCCACCTTCTGGTGCAGGGAGGCGAAGTGGAAGTCCTTCGCCACGCCGATGATCTGGAAGTCGCGGAATGGCTCCTGCAGAAATTTGCCCACCGGGTTCTGTATGCCGAATTCCCTGGCGTAGGCTTCGTTGATGATGACCGATTTGTCGATGTCGCCGTAATTTTTGGAGAAGTTGCGGCCGGCTGCCAGGTCGATGTGCAGCGCCGGGATAAAGTTTTCATCCACCCCGTTGAGCGAAAACGACCGGAACTTGTTGGTGGAGGCGTCGGTGTAGCCCAGCGTCGTCCAGCCCGGCGTGCCGGGGGAGTGGTTGGAGGTGGTCACGTTGCGCACGGCGGGTATACCGGCCAGTTCGGTTTTGAACAACGCAGCCAGCCGCCTGCTTTCGGGCATGTATTTTACGGGGCCTTCATCCGTATTGTAGGGCACGACCACCGTGCCGTCGCGGTCGAAACCGAGGTTTTTGTTTTGCAGATAGGTCATTTGCCGTTGCATCACGAATGTCGCGACGAGCAGCAGCAGGGAAACAAAAAACTGTATGGTTACGAGACTTTTCAGCAGCACGGGTTTTCCCTGTCTGCCTTGCAGGAGCGCGCCCCTGAGACTGGCGATAGGTGAAAAACCCGACATCAGCAGGGCGGGGTACAGTCCTGCAATGAGGCCGACCAGCAAGGCCAGTCCGAACGCGAACAGGGCCCCGGTTGCGGAAAGGGGGAACACCAGCGCTTGTCCCGACAACGTGTTGAACAGGGGCAACAGTACCTTGGCCAGCACCACGCCGAAGCCGACCGAGATCAGGGCGGTCAGAATGGCTTCCGTCCAGAACTGGAGCATCAGTTGCCGGCGGCTGGCGCCCGTCGATTTGCGGATGCCCACTTCCTTGGCGCGCGTGAGCGAGCGCCCGACGGCCAGCGTGACGAAATTGACCCCTGCCAGCAGCAGGATGAGCAGCGCCACGCCGCCCAGGATATAGGGATACCGGCCGTCGCTCACCGGCACGATGCCCAGCGGCATGGCGTTGTTCAGGTGCAGGTCGGTCAACGGCTGGAACCCCACCTCGTATTGACCGGGCTGGTAGTCGTCGGCGACCTGCCGGTTGAAGAACGGCGCGGCCGTGGCCTGCATCGTCCCGCCGTCGACGCCGTCGCGCAGCACGGCATAGGTCTCGCAAAACACGCAGGTCCAGCAGTCGAGCGCGCGTTTGGGCAGCGCATTCAGGAAATTCTGCATGGGCACGATCACCTCGTACTGTATGCTCGAATTGACCGGCGCCGGACTGATGATGCCCGTCACCACGAAATCCTGCCAGCCGTCGCCCTGCTGGAAAGAGAGGGTGCGGCCCAGCGGCGCAGCGTCGCCGAAGTATTTCTGGGCGGCTTTTTCGGTCAGCACCACGGCGTGCAGGTCGCTCAGCACCGACGCCCGGTTGCCCTTGATCAGCGGAAAATCAAAAACATCGAGAAATGCCGGGTCGGCGTAATGCACCACCTCCCGGTCCATAAAACTGCCCTGCCGCAGGGCGACGTTGGTGGAAGTGTAGCGGGCCACTTTTTCTACCTGCGGAAAGTTGTCGCGCAGCGCCTGTCCCATCGCAAGCGGCGTCACGGTATTAAAAAAGATATCGCCCCGGAAATGCTCCTTCACCCACATCCGGTACGTGCGTTCCGATTTGGTGTGGAACCGGTCGTACGACCATTCGTTGGACACGTACAACATGATCAGGATGCAAACGGCAGCGCCAATGCTCAATCCGAAAATATTGATGAGCGAATACAGGCGGCCCTTGGCCAGGTTGCGCCATGCGACGCGGATGTAGTTTTGCCACATAATTATTTCAAGTTTAAGGTTACGGGGGTTGCGGGTTACGGGGGTTTCTGGTTTTGGGTTGCGGGTTACAGGTTTCTGGTTGCGGGTTTCTGGTTACGGTGTTGTGGTTGTTTTATCGCCCGATGCCTTGGCTCATGATTATAAACGGGCTCTATGTCAGCGTGAGTTTGTCATGTTGTAAACACCCGTCCGGATCGCGGGCGGGCAGCGACGCGATTACCCCTTGTAGAGCGG
>ERZ724526.1405-NODE-1405-length-12525-cov-5.167522_pt1 | contig 12525 bp, 10 predicted proteins | sample MGYA00376059_ERZ724526 | MGnify/ENA primary metagenome ERZ724526 (study PRJEB28724, sample SAMN07190883) | activated sludge metagenome | isolation source: activated sludge of sewage treatment plant in Hong Hong | place: Hong Kong | collected 2016-03-17 ... | reverse complement strand
CACCCACGATGCCGACGGTCTCGCCCTGTTGGAGGGAAAAACTGACGTCGTTCACGGCCGTGAACGCACCTTCAGCCGAAGGGAATTCGGTAATAAGATGCTCGACCTGAAGCAGTGGCTGCATAAGGCTAAGCTACAGTTTCCCGGAAATTCATGGACTTGTTCGACGCGTATACTTTGCACAAGCTTTTTCAACAATGGGTCCGGTGATCGATTCAAAAGGAAAGATCAAGCCGCCTGATTGAACGAAGCCGATCGGATATTTTCCGACTGCTCAGCTCATTCAGGGAAAAGTGCTAACTTAATGCTCCTAAAACTCAAACACCATGCACCTGGGAGCCTTTTCCATCAGCCTGAACGTAAAAGATCTCGAAGCCAGTAAGAAGTTCTATGAAGCGCTTGGTTTCAGCGCGTTTGCCGGAACGAAAGAGCATCGGTATTACATCATGAAAAACGGAAACGCGTTGGTTGGCTTGTTCCAGGGTATGTTTGATGGAAACATGCTCACCTTCAATCCCGGTTGGGATGAGAGCGCGCAGACGATTCCGGGATTTACCGATGTTCGCGAAATTGAAAAGAAGGTGATGGCCGCGGGCTTTTCACCGGTCAAGCGGGTAGAGGCCGGACCGAGCGGGCCGGCGCACTTCGTGATCAGCGATCCGGATGGGAATGTGATTCTGATCGATCAGCATGTGTGAGCAACACATGAGTTGAAATAGCACATTGCTTACCGGTTTTATTTGCGCAGGGTAATGCGTGTATGATTGTCAACGCGAAAACAGGTTGTACTTGATAATACACCAGATCGCCCGGAAGCCATCCTTCCAGCCGATCTTTTTTCCTTCGGCGTACGTGCGGCCATAATAAGAGATGCCCACTTCATAGATCCGCACGCCTTTTACCCGCGACATCTTGGCTGTCACCTCCGGTTCAAAACCGAAGCGGTTCTCCTTTAACTGCAATCCCTTGATTACCGGTGCACGGAACATCTTGTAGCAGGTTTCCATGTCGGTGAGGTTGAGATTGGTGAAGGCATTCGATAACATCGTCAGGAATTTATTCCCGAGCGAATGCCAGAAGAAGAGGATCCGGTGCGGACGTCCGCCCATGAACCGGGACCCGTAGACTACGTCGGCCTTGTCTTCGATCAAGGGGCGAAGCAACAAATTGAATTCGTGCGGATCGTATTCCAGGTCGGCATCTTGCACGATGATGAAATCACCGGTAGCCAGCTCGATGCCCTTGCGTAGCGCGGCGCCTTTCCCCATGTTGACGGGTTGGTTGAACAGGCTGATGTGCTGGTCCGGGTGTTCGGATTTGTACGCCTCGACGGTTTCCCGGGTCTTGTCGCGTGAACAATCGTTGACCACCACGATCTCTTTTTTCCCGCCGCCAATCAACGTCACTTCGTTAACTTCTTCCAGGATGGTGCGAATGGTTTTCTCCTCGTTGTACGCGGGAACGATGATGGAAAGGGTATAAGGACTCATCGTGCTCATGGATCTTTTCTTACGAAAGCTTCGACCTGAAAGTTGTCAATCCAGATTTCTGAATTGCCGCGGTACCAGGCATAGATCTCGAATTTATCAGCTTCTGAATACGGTCTCGGCGTCATGTAATCGGCCGTTATCTTATTCCACTGGCCCGGCACGAAGGGTTGCTGTTCGAAGTCGAATGCCCGGTATTTGAGGTTATACTTCTTATGCGGCATCACGATGACCAGCGATGCGGGATTTTCCCGGATATCGGTTTTCGAATAATACCAACACGAGACCCGCAACCATACATGGTCCTTGTTCCACGGGACCAATTGGTCGTAACGGATCCGGTAGGTTGGATAGTAGGGATACTCAGGAGACAGCTTACACGAATGTTTGCCGGAGTAAGCGAATGTGGTATCGGTCCGTGAAGGATCCAGCACACCGGAGTTCAGGCTGTCGAAGTCGTAGAATGCCTGCGTGAAATGATCGTACTCCTGTTCGTTGTCGAAGGTTTCCGTCGCGGCGAACGAACGTTCCACTTCCATGAGTTTCCGGTCTTCGTCTGTGACCTTGGTCTTCAGGAAAATCCGCTTATAGTAGGCATAGGTCATCCGGTCGTCCGGGATGATCCAGTGCAGGAACTGCCAGGTCTGGAAAAGATTCAGGAAAACAAAGAAGCTCAAGGCCGCGCCCGACAACAGGCGTAGCCAGCGTTGACGTTTGCCCAGTTCGGTGATGACGTAGCCGAAGGGAAGCGTCATCACGGCGTAGGATTCCGCGAAGTAGCGCATCCCGAAACTTCCGCCGTTCCACCAGGCCGCCCAACTGGCCAGCAAATAAAAATTGACGGCTGCGTAAGCGACAACGGCCCACTGGATGTAGCGGTTGTAGCGGCGGATCAGGAATAATCCGATCAACGGGAAGATCAGGATCGGCGTATAAACGAAAAGACTTTTCTTGAAGGAAAACAGGTTGTTCAGAATATGCGGTTTCAAAAAGTCGAATCCTTCTGTCCGCTGATAACTGAAAAAGATCGCACTGCCCGTCACCTTGTGCCAGTAGATAAACTGCGGGATGAACACGACAATTCCGCAGACAACCAGGATCAACACATGGGAGAAGTTTTTCCGGACCAATTCCCACTTGGCCCGCAGACTCTCTTTGTCGTAAACGCCCCATAGCAAGGGTAGTAACACGCAAACGATCTCGCTGGGTCTTGACAGCACCATCCAGCCCATGACCAGACCGCCTGCGACCATGTACTTGCGTTTCGGTTGTTCGTGCCATTTCGATATGCAGTACAGGAGTACCGCATAACCGGTGAAGAGCATCGCGTGCGGCTGGAGGTAATTGTTGACCGCTTCGGAGAAGTAGTTGGTTCCGAAACACGTGAACAAGAGCACGAAGGCTGTTACCGTGTCGCTGAAATAGCGCAGCAGGAGTCTTCGAAGGATGATCCAGCCGAATAGTATGTAGCAATAGACGCCCAGTCCGACCAGGAACTGATAAGGGAATGAAAATCCATCAGCCGGATAGTTGCTGCCGGTGGCCCAGGAGTGCGCTAAAAAGAAGAAGGGCGCGTAGGCGTATGCGAAACCACAGGTGTAATTCATCACCCGGTTGCCGTTCTCCAGTTCGAAGGCCTGGTAAAAGGTCGGGCTGGGGTTATAGCGGGCAAAGAGAGTGTCGATGGTTGCCTTGTTGCGGATGCCGGGATCATCGTAGATGAAGGTCATCGGCAGGTACAGGTAATACGAGGTTACATCGAAAGTGAGTTCCTGTGTATAGTACTGATGCTTGAGCCGGGGTAGCGTGAAATGTCCGACGAGGATGCCGGCCAACACCAGGAAGAGCGCTACGAGCGAGGTACGATTCCTGGCGGAGGCATTGTTCGGTAGGGTCATGGAGAAAGCTTATTGTGTTTCGCCGCCGGCCGATTCGGTATTCGAATCGCGTACGATGTAGAGCGGACGGTTGCGGATATTGGCGCTTAGGCGACTGATATACTCTCCGATCACACCCAGTGAGATCAACTGTACTCCGCCGATGAACAGCACGGCCAGCATCAGGGAAGTCCAGCCCGGAACATAGTCGCGCGTGACGAAACGCGCGTACAAGGCATAGAGGATGAGCAGAAAGGCGACACCGGAGACGAAGAAGCCCGCCATGGTGGCGAACTTCAGGGGCAGGTTCGAGAACGAAGTGATCCCGTCGAGCGCGAAGCGGATCATTTTCTTGTAGGTATAACCGGTCTCCCCCGAGTGACGCGCATCCCGGTCGTACTCCACATAGGTCTGATGGAAGCCAATCCAGCTAATTTGCCCGCGCAGGAACTTCTGTTGCTCCGGCATCTGCTTCAGCACCTCGATGATCTTACGGTCGATGATGCGGAAGTCGCCGGTATCGACGGGAATGTTGATCGAGGTGATCTTTTTCAGTGTGCGGTAGAAATACCGGGCCGTCAACTTTTTCAAAAAGCCCTCGCCCTGGCGCGCGCGACGTTTCGCATAGACCACCTCGTAACCTTCCTGCCATTTGGCGAAGAGGTCGAGGATCAGTTCGGGCGGGTCCTGCAGATCGGCGTCGATGATGACGGCGGCTTTACCGGTACAATGATCGAGTCCGGCGGTGACAGCGATCTGGTGACCGAAGTTCCGGGAGAAATCAATGAACCGGACATTGCGGTCACAGCTCGCTAATCCCCGGATGAGCTCGATGGAACGGTCGCGGCTACCGTCGTTGATGAAAACAAACTCGGTATCGACTCCCAATTGCTGCACAACCCCGTTCAGGCGTTCGTACAGCCGCGGGATATTGCCTTCCTCATTGTAAATGGGGATGATGACCGATAGTGTTTTCATGGGAAAATCAGGCCCGAAAAATAGAAAATCCCCCCGGAACGACCCTTTCCCCGGCACCAATTCTTACCTTTGCAATACGATGATTTCCAAGGTTCGAGCGTTTTTCATCCTGCTCATATCCGGTATCCTTTTTTCGGCCTGTAAAAAACCGGCGACGGAGATGGTTTTCTCCAACGATTTCGAGGAATTGGGGAACTGGTACTGGGTGCCGACCTTACAGATCGGAGAAGGACATTCGGGTTTCCATTATTCAGCGACCGACAGCCTGAATCCCTATAGCATCACCTTTTCAAGGACGATTTTCGAACTGGGGCCACAACAAATGAACGGAGCAGAGTATTCCGCCTGGGTTCGGGTTCGGGAGGCGGGAAGTTTCTTTAATTTGGTTTGTACGGTAGAGAAGGAAGGGAAAAACACCGTGCATTGTTCTCAGGACTTCCGACCGACTTCTGCTGATACAGGTCGTTGGATTCAATATCACTTGCATTGTGATTTTCCAAAGGGACTGGATCGCGATAGTCGAGTAAAACTGTACGTGTATAATACCAGCCGTTTTCCGGTGGATGTGGATGACGTGGAGATTAGCTTTGTTTACTGAAACGAATAAGCACGATACAGTACGTCTACTTTGCTTGCTTAATCCAGTTTCATTTCCGGGATCTCGCCCTCGACAATCAACTTGCCGGCGGTCGAGCGTACGATCTCTTCGACGCTTACCCCCGGAGCGCGTTCGAGTAGTTTGAAGCCTCCTTCCGACAGTACGTCCAATACAGCCAGTTCGGTGACGATCTTCTTGACGCACTTTTGACCGGTGAGGGGAAGTGAACATTCCGGCAGCAACTTCGATTCGCCGGCCTTGTTGACGTGTTGCATGGCCACGATGATGTGCTTGGCGGAAGCGACCAGGTCCATCGCCCCGCCCATTCCCTTCACCATCTTACCCGGGATCTTCCAGTTGGCGATGTCGCCCTGTTCGCTTACTTCCATGGCGCCTAAGATGGTGAGATCGACCTTTCCGGCGCGGATCATGCCGAAACTCATGGCGGAATCGAAGAACGAGGAGCCTTTCAGCGTCGTAACGGTCTGCTTGCCGGCATTGATCAGATCAGGATCTTCTTCGCCTTCGAACGGAAAAGGTCCGATACCGAGCAATCCATTTTCAGATTGCAACACTACTTCCACGCCGGCGGGAATGTAATTGGCAACCAGGGTAGGGATCCCGATGCCGAGGTTGACGTACATCCCGTCCTTTACTTCCCGGGCGATGCGTTTGGCGATTCCGTTCTTATCTAACATGGCTCGCGATGATTGACTTTAGAAACTTGTGGCAATTCCAATTACTCATCTGGGGAAATCGGCTAAGACCTTCGATCAGCCCCGCTTCCGGACCGTCCGCTGTTCGATGCGTTTCTCATAAACGGGACCTTGGAAGATGCGATGGACGTAGATGCCCGGCGTGTGGATGTGATCGGGATCCAGTTCGCCCGCGGGAACGAGTTCTTCCACTTCCGCGATGGTCACCTTGCCGGCCATCGCCATGAGCGGATTGAAGTTGCGGGCGGTCTCCCGGAAGATCAGGTTGCCGTCGGTATCGCCTTTCCAGGCTTTCACAATGGCGAAGGGCGCGTCGAACGCGTACTCCAGCAGGTATTCTTTTCCGTTGAAGGTGCGGGTTTCTTTTCCTTCCGCGACCTCGGTGCCTACTCCGGCGGGCGTGAACACCGCGGGCATGCCGTATCCTGCGGCAAGACAACGGGTAGCCAACGTACCCTGGGGAATCAATTCCACTTCCAGCTCACCACTCAGCATCTGACGTTCAAACTCCGCGTTCTCTCCTACGTAGGACGAGATCATTTTCCTGATCTGACGATGCTGCAGGAGTAGCCCCAGGCCGAAATCATCGACTCCTGCATTATTAGAAATACAGGTCAGCCCTTTTACGCCTTTGCGTACCAGCGCGGCAATGCAATTCTCCGGTATGCCGCAGAGTCCGAAGCCTCCCACCAGCAGGGTCATACCATCCTGGATGCCTTCAATGGCGGCGTCCGCGTCTTTGACGACTTTCTTCATATCGCAGGAAATCTTTGACGAAATTAAGCAACCGGCGGCATTCCGCTTAGAAATCCTTGTCGGGATTTTCTCCGGAACTACCGCCCTGCTGCACGTACCTGTCGCAATTGAGCTCAACGCTCAGCTTCTCTTTGGGCGCTTCAAATTCGCCCTTGGAGATCTTGATGTTGGCATCTGCATAGACTTTTTGCATGAACAAGGCCCAGATGGGCATGGCGGTACGGGCGCCCTGCCCGAGTTCCAGTGTCCGGAAGTGAACAATCCGGTCCTCGCAGCCGACCCAGCAACCTGCGGCCAGGTCGGGCGTGATGCCCATGAACCAGCCGTCGCTCTGATTCTGCGTCGTTCCGGTTTTACCGGCAATCGGGTAGGGTAGTTTGTATTGTCCGCGCAGCCGCGCTCCGGTGCCGAATTGTACCACGCCCTGCATCAGGTTGAGCATCAGGTAGGCGGTCTCTTCATTGATGGCTTCCACTTTGCGCGGCACGAATTCCTGCAGGATGTTGCCGTTCTTGTCTTCGATGCGCGTGATGTAGGTCGGCTCCGTCCAGACGCCTTTGTTCGCGAAGCTGCAGTAGGCGCCGACCATTTCGTACACGGATACGTCAGGTGTACCCAGGCAGATCGCAGGTACCGCGTCGATCGGGGCGGAGATACCCATCTTCCGGCAGATCTCGATCATGGCCTGAGGACCGAATTGCTTCATCAGGTAAGCCGATACGCAGTTCACCGATTCCGCCAGTCCTTCTTTCAGGGTCAGCATGCCTCCGTATTTGGCATCGGCGTTTTCGGGCGACCAGGTTTCACCGGTCGGAAGATCGAAATAGACGCGTGCGTTCGGTACTTTGTAACAGGGTGAATAGCCTTCCTGCATCGCCAGCGTGTAGAGGAAAGGCTTGAAGGTCGAACCGACCTGGCGACGACCCGCTTTTACGTGGTCGTACTTGAAGAAACGATAATCGTTGCCGCCCACCCAGGCCCGTACATAACCGGTCTGCGGTTCCATGGCCATGAATCCACCCTGGAGGATCTTCTTGTGATATTTAACCGAATCCAGCGGGGTCATGACGGTGTCGATCGGACCTTTCCAGGAAAAGATGGTCATCTCCGTTTTCTTGTTGAAGGCTTTCTGGATCTCCTTATCCGATGCGCCGGCAGCCTTCATGGTGATGTAGCGGTCGGAGCGTTTCATTCCTTCCGTTACGACTTCGGGATGTTCCTTCCAGGGTTCTTTGCCTTTCCAGTGTTCGAAGAATTGCTTTTGCTTCTCCGTCAGGTGCTCGCGCAGGGCTTCTTCGGCATACCGTTGCATCCGCGAATCGATGGTGGTGTATATACGCAGACCGTCAGTATAGAGGCTATAGGGCTTACCGGTTGAATTGTTGATATGCTCTTTGCACCACTTCAACAATTCTTCCCGCATCACTTCCCGGAAGTAAGTGGCAAGTCCGAAGTTGTGGTCCTCCTGATGGTAGTTCAGCCGGATGGGCAAGGCGCTGATCGAGTCGAACGCCTCCTCGGTGAGAAAGTCGTACTTCTTCATCTGTCCCAATACGACGTTTCGGCGGGCAAAGCTGTTCTTCGGATTCCGTACAGGGTTGTACCGTGTCGGGGCTTGTAACATGCCTACCAGCAATGCCGACTCCTGCACATTCAGGCTGTCCGGACCCTTTCCGAAATAAGTCCGGGCAGCGGATTTGATACCAAAGGCGTTGCTGCTGAATTCGACCGTGTTCAGGTACATGGCCATGATCTCTTCCTTGGTGTACCGGCGTTCGAGGCGTACGGCAATGATCCATTCCTGTATCTTCTGGATAACCCGCTCGATCTTATTGCCGGGTTTTTCGTGGAAGAGATTCTTTGCCAATTGCTGAGTGATGGTACTGCCGCCACCAGCGGTACCTGCGCGAAATACCGCCCGTAACAAACCGCGCAGATCCACGCCGCTATGCTCCTCAAAACGGATATCCTCCGTGGCTTTGAGCGCCTGGATGACGTTGGGCGACAGTTCGTAGTAGTGCGCGTTGGTACGGTTTTCAATGAAATACTTTCCCAGCAATTGCTGGTCGGAAGAGATGATCTCCGAGGCCAGGGCGCTCTTCGGGTTTTCCAGTTCCTCAAAGCTGGGCAACTGTTCTCCGACCCACCCTTTGTAGGCAAAGAACATCAGGCCGGATAGCAGGAACAAGGGGCCAAGGACCACGATCCAGATAAAGAGGACGAGGCGTGATTTATTACCGGAGGCGGCAGGCATGTGGGATCTGGGGAATAAGGGTTCCAAATTACGGATTTCGAAGGGGGCAGCCCCTCCGGAATCGCCGAGTATTCAACGGAAGAACCAACATTTCATTGCGTCCCGCCGGGTAAGCGCCGCCGGGAAAACTATTTTTCGACTAATTTTGTTGCTGAGAAAAACAGAACCGACAATATGCTTTCCAAGAAGATCAATACCCTGTTGAACAAGCAGGTCGAACTGGAGGCGTCCTCCTCCAACGTTTACCTCGCCATGGCTTCCTGGGCGGAGGTACAGGGATTCGAAGGCGTGAGCAACTTCCTGTATAAGCATTCCGACGAAGAGCGGATGCACATGCTCAAGCTGATGAAATTCATCAACGAACGCGGCGGACACGCGTTAGTACCCACCCTGAAGGCTGTTCAGTCCTCCTACAAGAACGTCCAGCAACTGTTCGAACAGATCCTCGAACACGAGATCGGCGTTTCGGCCGAGATCAACAAGCTGGTCGATGAATGCCTGAAGGAAAAGGACTACACCACGCACAACTTCCTCCAGTGGTACGTATCCGAACAGATCGAAGAAGAGCGACTTGCGCGTACGGTGCTCGACAAATTGAAGATGATCGGCGGCGACAAGAGCGGCATGTACCTGTTCGATCGTGATCTGTTGCAGATGACGCCGGCAGACGGGGCTGGAGAGTGAATGAAAAAACAGGTATGAAAAAGGCCGACATTTATTAGTGTCGGCCTTTTTTCTGTGCGGATATGGTTCTTATTTTCTAAAGGTGTCCAGGGAATTGACGATTTCAATTGTGTTCACTTTTATTGGATAGGCTTCAACTTCATTATCTTCCTTGAGAATACTTACGCTGAGGGAATTCTTCATTTGGTCGGAGTATGCCACAGGTGTTACGCTGCCGGAGCCCAGTGCTTTGTTGATTGTTTTCGCCTCCTCGGGGTCAGTAACAATCACCACGAACATATTCTGTGTCTGTAAAAATTTTCGGATCACGGAATTGACGTCTTCTAATGTTAGTCCTGATAGTAATTTTTGAAGCGTCGTTAGCCAATCCTCGCGCCCATAAAACCTGGAATCCATCAGGTATCCAAGACGTCGCGCGGGAGTTTGAGCATATAACTTAGTGTAACTCTTTAGGAATTCACGTGTTTCCTCAAAATCCTCCTGACTCATTCCATTTTTAATGAGGGCATCGATCTCTCGGATAGCCATCTTCAGGGCGAAGGGAGCATGTCCAAATTGAATATCCTTGAGTTCTTCATATTGTTTACGAAGGCTGGCGGCCGTTTGAACTGGCCGTAACCATATGCTGAAATAATTCAATGAGCGGGGAGTTCCGGGTGGTGGGAGCATATTGGAACCCCCGTTCTCGTACCATTCAATATACGTGTAATCTCCGTAGTTCATGGATCGAGCTTCTCTGATTTTTTGATAAAGGCGAGAGTAGGATTTTCTATGTTCGCCTAGCCAGGAATTGGCAACCATTAACGCAGCGAATTCGTCGTCTGATCGTGTAAGGTTAAGTGGGAACCCTGCAGAAATCGCAGAGCCCATAGCGCCTTCTTTTGAAATGATACTGAGTTGAAGGCCCTCCGGGGTACGGGCGTCACCGACTTCACAAAATGGTGTATGTGCATTGAATGATTTGAAATCGTTTAGGATCTGTTCTTTCAACGATGCCGGGTAGTTGCCGGCTAATCCGATCAGAAGTTTCCCGGATGTAAAGTAATTTTTGTAATGCGTTTTAATGTCTTCGAGAGATAGCTCCGCCAAACTATAAGATGTTCCGGCAGTAAGATGGGCGTAGGGGCAACCTCCGAACAGCTTATACTCGAGGTACTTCTTACCATACTCCTCGTCTGATGATTGACGAATAACTTCATCAACATAATTTCTCTGGTTCGAAATCACTCTTGAGAAGTCGTCCTCCCGAAATCCTGGTGAAAGCAACAGATCGCGGATGATCGGGTAAAATTGATCAAGGTGTTTTGTAAGAACCTCAAAACTAAATGTTGACGTTTCTTTATCAGTAGAAGAGTACATGCGAACCGCCCATGGATAGATGGTACGGGTGATTTCAGTGGAGCTAAGTTTCTGGGTACCTCCTTCTGCTATTAGGGAAGTCGTGACATCAGTGATGCCCTCTTTGCCGGGAGGGTCGCAAATCGACCCATTCCGGAATACCAGGCGTATGACGACTTTGTTGGATTGTAAATCAGGTATTTCAATCACTTCCTGGCCAAAGGCTAGGATGGGGAAGCCCGTCATGAGCAACACATGGAAGATAAATCGGAATAACATACGTTTATTCATGGCTTTTTGAAGGGGGAGTTTTCAGCACTGGATATGGTTCCAATCGTTAGACGATCTTCCGTGCAATACTGGTTGGCTACGCGTTGGATATCATCGGCGGTGATTTGCTCGTATTGACGATACTGTCGGTTCAGGGATTCGGGATCTCCTGTTAACCAAATGGCGCTACTCAATGCTTCCGCAATCGTAGTTGGGTTGTCAATGCTCATGGCAAAAGAGTTCCGGATGTTTTCTCGAGCCTGATCAATTTTCTTCGATTCCAGTGCCTTGACCTTAGCTTGTCCAAGTGCTTCGAGTAAACGATTTTGAATCAAGATCATGGAGGAATCGGCGACCAATGAAGCTTCTACGCTAAATAGAAATGGATCTCGGGTTGGATAGATTCCAGCATCCAATGAACGTACCGTCTGGTCCTTCATAACCAGATCCTCATAAAGGGTTGAGTTCTCGGAGAAGAGTACCGCGCCAAGGATATTCAGCGCAGCAAGGTCTTTCGAATTGTCGGAATAGGCCGGGCCCCGGTAGTTCAAACTCAGGTAGGGTGGGAAGCCTGGTTTTTTCATGTGCGCAAAACGAACACCAGATTGTGCTGGTTCCTGGGGTACCGGAGATTTATAGTTCCCCATTTCCCATCTTCCAAAGTACTTATTGGCTAATCCTTCCACCGCCCCCGGTTTTACATCACCAACCACGAGGATAGTTGTATACTCCGGTCGATAAAATCTGCTGAAAAAATTTCGGGAATATGCAAATTGGTTAGGCATATCAATGATGTCTTTTAAGAAGCCCATCGTTGTATGTTTATAGGTGTGTTGATCGAAAGCCGCATTCTGGATCAACTCGTTCAATTTGGTATACGGGTTCGAGGAGTTCTTGGTGTATTCACCTTTTACCGCGCCCGCTTCGGTTCGAAAATCTTGTTCTGAATAATCAAGATTCATGAAGCGGTCTGCTTCCAGATCGAACAGTAGGTCTAATTTTGATGCATCAGCGGTCATGTGATAAACTGTGCGGTCGAGACTAGTGTTAGCATTTGCAGATGCTCCGGTAGATTTTAAAGCTGCACTGTATGCTTCCTTTGGGAATCGTTTCGTTCCCCGGAACATCATGTGTTCGAAAAAATGCGCAAAGCCGGACTTGCCAATTTCAATCTCGTCTCGCGACCCAACCCGCACAATGATATAGAATGCTGCAACGCCCGGGCTGGGATAAGGAACTGTTACGACGTTCAAACCATTTGCCATTCGCTTCTGGTAAATAGGGTATGGAAGAATGTCGCTGGACGTCATTTTCTCCCCTTCCCGGTTGCTTGGTTTCTCTTTTTCCGAACTTGCCTGCTGAATGGGCTTAGTAGCGGAGGGTAAAGGCTTTGAAATGACTGGAGCCACCTGAATGGGTTTCTTTTTGGGCGACTGAGCCAAAGTGCTTAACCATAGGCTACAGCATATCAATAAGAGTAGTCTTCTCATGGACTTAGGATGAATGTATATACTGCGAAGGTATCGAAAAGGCGGTACCCGTTTCATCGCAGGACCAATAAGGATTC
>ERZ724526.1403-NODE-1403-length-12533-cov-5.107950_pt1 | contig 12533 bp, 1 predicted proteins | sample MGYA00376059_ERZ724526 | MGnify/ENA primary metagenome ERZ724526 (study PRJEB28724, sample SAMN07190883) | activated sludge metagenome | isolation source: activated sludge of sewage treatment plant in Hong Hong | place: Hong Kong | collected 2016-03-17 ... | reverse complement strand
CGGTAGTAAGCGACTGCGAGCCTGATGTGACGTGCAGTGCGAAGTTCACGGTAGAGGCAGCGCCTGTAGTGGTGCTGAACTGCCAGTCGGATACGACGGTGACATCGTGCAATACCCAGACCTCGATAGATGCGGCATTTGCCGCGTGGTTGTCGGGCGTAAGTTCGAGCGGCGGTTGCAATGCAGTGCTGAGCAGCGACGCTACGACGGCGCCGAATGCGTGCACAGGCGGCACGGCCACGGTGACGTGGACGGTAGTAAGCGACTGCGAGCCTGATGTGACGTGCAGTGCGAAGTTCACGGTAGAATCAGCCGCCCCCGTCGTCCTTTCTTGCCCCGAAAACGCGGTCATCCCGCCATGCCAAAGCCAGGCTGCTATCGACATGGCGTATGCCGACTGGCTGGCGACGGCTATGGTGAGCGGCGGATGCAATACAAGCCTGAGCAATGATGCACCGGAGGGCTTGCTGCCTTGCGGCGGTCTGGTGACGGTGACGTTCACCGCGACGAGTGAGTGCGAAGTCCCGTCTGAATGTATGGCAACTTTTGAGATTACCGAAGACCTTACGGCGCCTGAGATCATTTGTCCGGAAATGCAGACGGTTCCGCTTGACGGGAACTGCATGGGTACCCTGGGCGATTATACCGCTCTGGCTACGGTTTCAGATGCCTGCGGCGTGGTATCCGTGACGCAGGACCCTGCGCCGGGTGGCTCGTACACTGGTGTACAGACTGTTACGGTGACGATCACGGCCACCGACGGTTGCTCGAACTCGGGCGATTGCAGCTTTGAGGTATTGTTCAGGGATGTTACCCAGCCGAGCATCACCTGTCCGGAAAATATTGCGGTCGACAACGATCCCGGTGTTTGCGGCGCTGATGTCGATTACACCGTAACGGCTTCCGACAACTGCGGTGGCGTAACGGTCACCCAAACAGGTGGTCTGGCATCCGGCGCAACCTTCCCGGTAGGCACTACAACCTGTGTCTTCGAGGTCGCCGACGGCTCTAATCTGGTGAACAGTTGCCAGTTTACGGTAACGGTCACCGACGTTGAACCGCCGACCTTCACTTGCGTGGAATCGGTGATCCGGAACCACGACCCGGGTGTTTGTACCTACCGCGTGATGGGCACGGAGTTCAACCCGATTGATATATCAGACAATTGTGGGATTGCTTCTTCGACCTATTCGGTAGTCGGTGGTGCAGGCGTTACGCCCAATACGGGCAACACGCTGGCCAATGCCTTGTTCAACGAAGGCAGTACGACCATCGAGTGGACCTTTACCGACGTAAACGGAAATGCAGCAACATGCCAGACGATCGTGACGGTTATCAAGTGCAACGTGGTTGCCGGACGACTGATCTGGGTGGGCGACACCATCACGGGTGTGGGTATGGCGAAGGTTTATCTCTTCAACAACATTGCCCTGCCGCCTGTGAGCACGTTTAACTCGACACCTGCTACCGGTGATTATTCCCTTGCGGCGCCGAACAACGGCGTATTCACGGTTCGTCCGGAAAAAACGATCAACCCGCTCAACGGCCTGGCTCTGACAGACGCCATTGCGATCCAGCAGCACCTGACCGGCTTTGCCCTGATCCCGTATCCGTACCGCCGGATTGCTGCCGACGTGAACAAGAGTTACTCCATTTCGACGGTCGACGCATCGATCATACAGCAGGCGATACTTGGCAATCCTTCGGCCCTCAATATCCTGAAGGCGACCAAGTCGTGGCGCTTCGTTCCGACAAGTTATGCCTTCCCGCCGCCGGCCAACAACTTTGTGCTGCCGGTATTCCCCGAAACACGCTCGGTAACGGTATCGGGTAGCGACGTGCTCGGCCAGGATTTCTACGGCATCAAGGTGGGCGACGTGATCCAGAACGGCATTCCGGGACTGGGAACGGCCAATCCGGACAACAAACCCGGCGATGGCAAGAACCCTGAACCGGTGATCTTTACGGTAACCGATCGGGAACTGAATGCGGGTGAAACGGAATCGGTACAATTCGATGTGTCCAATTTCACAGATATCGCAGGCTTCCAGTTTGCACTGCGCTTCGATCCCTCGGTGATGGAGTTTGACCATATCGAGATACCGGGCTCTGATCTGCAGTTGACCGAAGCGGACAACTTTGGATTGTTCGATATCAAGAAAGGTGAAATCCGCGCGTTGTGGTCGACGGCAATGGGTATCAACCTGAACAATGGCGCTGCCGTATTCAGAATGGTCTTTAAGTCCAAGGTCAACGGCGTGAAACTGAGCGACGTATTGAATCTGGCAACGGACGTGATACCCGAACAGGCCTTCACCACCGGACTACGCCTTGCAGATGTTCAACTGGTGTACACGAAATCGCTGGTGTCGGGTACCGGTAATCCCGTTACCGCTTCAGGTATCGAGTTGTTCCAGAACCAGCCCAACCCGTTTGCAGAACGCACGAATATCGGCTTTATCCTGCCCGAGGCCTGCGAGGCTGAACTGCGGGTGCTGGATATCAACGGAAGACTGCTGTATACCGAAAAAGCATACTTTACGGCGGGCGCGCATATGCTGAACGTCGACTTGAGTGGCGAAACCGCCACAGGATTGATGTATTACGAACTGATCACGCCTTACGGCAAAGCGTCGAAGAAGATGGTCATGACAGGAAAATAGAGCAGAGAATACTTGCCTGGAAAATCATTGAGGTCATCGTGGTCATTGTGAAATGGCTACGGTGGCCTCAATGCCATTTTTAGGATGTAGGTAACGATAGTCAGAGACTGGCGGCACGCGCGATTCACCTTAATCCATAGTTCGATTGTTACAAAAAGCCTGTTTATTTGCAAATCTGGTTTTATGAAGCATTAATGGAGTTGTCTTTAATCAAGATTCACCTGTACAACTCCCGGTAAAGGCATCTATTATTTCATCGCTTTACCCTGATTTTTTTACTCCCTTGTTTATTATTCTATGAAAGAAAATATCCGCTTCTCATCCCCGGGGCATATTTCTTCCCCAATCCGATCTGCTCTAACCGACCTGCTCTTTTACTTTTTACTGGTGTTGTGCGGTACGGGCACGATGTATGCCAATCCGACACTCCCGGCTGCTGTGGGCATTACCCTCGACGGCAACCCGGAAGCCTGTCAGGGCGCCGTGGAAGCCTATTTGTTTTATTCGGCACTCGACGGCGCCCCTGTGCCCGATGAATACAGCATCGACTTTGATGCGGCTGCCGAGGCGGAAGGTTTTGTGGATGTACCATACAGCGCGTTGCTATTCAGTCCCATTACCCTTGTCGTGCCCGGAGGCGCTGCTCCCGCGGTGTACAACGCAACCATACGCGTGCGCAACGCGCTCAACGAGGAAAGCGATCCGGTTCCTTTTACCCTGACGCTCCACCCGCAACCGGCCTTGTCGCTGCTGTCGACGGCCAGTCCCTCGATAGCCGCCTGCGGTGATACGGTGACTGTTGAAATAAGCGTGCAGGGCGGATTTACAGGTCTGGCATCGGTGCAATACAGCCTGGCCTGGGACGCTTTTTCACTCGAGTTCATATCCTACGATGCCCTGGAGATCGGCGGCGCAGGCGGCAACCCTTTTATTGGAGATGGCAATGTCTTTCTGGGCGAACTGACGTACAGCTGGTTCGATCCCATGGGTTTTGATGGAGAAGACCTGCCCGACGGCACCGTGCTGCTGACCCTGAAATTCAAGGCATTGACCAATGCCGGCAGTGCCTCCGTTGATCTGACAGGTGTGCCGCTGGCCCTGGAATCGGCCAACGGCTCGTTTTGCAGCGGCCCCGTGACGGTGCAAAATGACGCAGCCGTTGATTTCGCTCCCGGCCCCGACCTCGTGTTGTCGACAAACGGCCCTGCAACGGTCTATTGCGGCGACTCGGTGGTCGTGACCATCGTGGCAGAGAGCGGCTTTAACAACCTGGGCTCCCTGCAGTACAGCGTCAACTGGGATGCCTTGTTGCTCGAACTGTTGTCGTATGACGCCCTGCAGATCGGCGGTGCAGATCCTTTTATCGGCGACGGGAATGTTTTCCTTGGCGAACTGACCAGCAGTTGGGTCGACCCCGGAGGCTTCGACGGGGAAGACCTGCCCGACGGCACGGTGTTGCTGACGCTGACATTCAAGGCGCTCGCCAATGGCGGCACGGTATCGGTTGACCTGACAGATACGCCGCTGATGATCGAGGCCTCGAACAGCTCGTTTTGTACCCAAGCCGTTACCCTTGACCTGAATGCTACCGTTGAACTTTTACCCCAACCGGATGTGGTATTGTCGTCGAACGGCGCCTTTCCAGCAGCCTGCGGCGATACCATCGACGTGACCATTGCAGTGGAAAGCGGCTTCCTAAACCTGTCCTCCTTGCAGTACAGTGTCAACTGGGATCCGGCAAAACTGAAATACGTGACGAACAGCGCCCTGCAGATCGGCGGCGGCGACCCGTTTATCGGCGACGGGAATGTCCTGCTCGGCGAGCTGAGCTACAGCTGGTTCGATCTGCTGACGATCGACGGCCAGGACCTGCCGGATGGCACGGTGCTCCTGACCTTGTCTTTTCAGGCCCTCACCGACGTGGGTAATGCCACGGTGGACATCACCGGCACACCCCTGCCGCTGGAAGCCTTCAACAACTCGTTTTGTACCGTAGACGTAACAACCGAAAATAACACGGATATTTCCTTCACCAATGCGCCGCCGATAACGCTGCTGGCAACAGGCCCCATGGGCGCCGGCTGTGGCGATACCATCGCTGTGACGATTGCCGTTGCCGATGGCTTTGCCGACCTGATGTCGCTGCAGTACAGTGTGGAATGGGACGAAACCCAATTGATGTACGTGGATAATGATGCCCTGCAGGTCGGCGGGGTAGGGGGCGACCCCGCCATCGACGATACGAATGCCGGCCTGGGCGAACTGACCTACAGCTGGCTCGACCCCACGGCTCTTGACGGGGAAGACCTGCCCGACAGTACCATCCTGCTTACCCTTACTTTCAAGGTACTGGTAAACAGCGGTAATGCGATGGTGAACCTTACGGGTTCGCCGCTGCCCCTGCTGGCTTCGAACGGTGTCGGTTGTGACAAAGCCGTCCTGATGCAGAACTTTGTCGACATCGCCCTGTACGATACGGTGCCGCCGATGATCGTCGTCTTGCCGCCGGGTGTGGTGACATTTAACGATACCTATGTGGTCGGTGTATCGCCGGGCTCCTGTTCCCAACTCGTGAGCTGGTACCGGCCCAGTGAACTGACGCACCTCATTACCGACGGCTGCGGCATCGATACCCTTGTCGAGGTGCAGCCCATTATGCCCGATGGTTTGGTGTATTCTGCCGGCTCGGGCGACTTTTTTGTAGATAACGGTGTGACGCCGTATCCATATGTGTACACCAATCCGCTGCAATGGGTGACGCCCGTTTCGGCGAGTTTCCCGGTGGGTACGACGACGCTCGTTTACGTGGTGTCGGATATTTCCGGAAATACTGCCAGCATCACGATTACGGTGACGGTGGAAGAAAACGAGCCGCCCATGGCGGCCTGCGTACCCGGCATCGTAACGCTCCCGCTCGACGCGACGGGCAATGCGGTGCTGACGTCCGGCGCTGTGAACAACGGATCGTCGGACAATTGCGGAATCGACAGTATTACGGTTTCGCCATCCATGTTTGATTGCACTCAACTTGATATAAATCAAATGGTTACGCTGATCGTAACCGATTTTGCCGGAAATAAGGACTCCTGTACGGCAACGGTAGATGTGGTGGACAATCTGCCGCCCGTATCGATATGCCCGGCAGATTTTGAGACCAGCACCGACGTGGCGGGTTGTAGCATACTCGCTTCGGAGATTATGGGACTGGAACTGACGGAAATCGCTGCAGGCGATCCGCTGACCGACCCTGGACAATACAACGACAACTGCGGTGTGATCATGATCACCTATTCGTTGTCGGGCCCGAGCGGTGCGACGGGTTCCGGGCCATATCCCATCCCCGGCGGGCAGGAATTTACCCAGGGCCTTACCTTTGTGACCTATACTTTTAAAGACGCGGCGGGCAACAGTTCGGACTGCACCTTCGAGATAACCGTAAAAGACCTCGTGCCGCCGGTTGCGCTCGATTGCCCTGCCGATATAACCGTCAATGCCAATACAGGGGGCTGTTTCGTTCTGGTCAACTGGACACCGCCGACGTTTACGGACAATTGCCCCGGCAATCTTACGGTCACTTCGACCCATTCGCCCAACACCTTTTTCCTGTTCGGCACCACCCAGGTGACCTATACCGCGACGGATGCCGCGGGCAACCAGGGCACCTGCACGTTCAATGTCGTCGTGAATGACATTCAACCGCCTGTTGCCAAATGTATGGATTTTACGGCGTCGCTTGACGCGAATGGCGTCGTCACGGTGATGCCGGCGCAGTTGGACAACAACAGCACCGACAACTGTTTTTATGATTATGTGACGGTGGATTCGGTATACGACTGCACCCGCATGGGCCCCAATGCCTATACCCTGTACATTGTGGACGGGAGCGGCAACCCGGATTCCGCCACCTGTATATTGACGATTGCAGACGATATCCCCGGCATAAAAGACCCGGAGATCACCGACTGTGCCGGATTTACGCCCGCCGTGGTGGAACTTGATGCTGCCTGTACCGGCACGCTTGATGCCGCAACCTATGCCCTGAACTTCACGATTACAGACAACACGCTTAATTCCATGCCTTCCTGCCCGCTCGCTTTTGATGTGGAGGTGGACGGCAGCGGTTTTGCGCCTGCCTACCTATGGACTTGTGCCGATGCAGGGGTTAATACCGTCACCTTCCGGGTGAGCGACGTATTTGGCAATACCACCGTGTGCACCAAAACGGTTACGGTGAATGATGTTACCCCGCCAACCATCCTGAACGCGCCGCCGGATGTTACGGTGGAGTGCAGCACCTACGACCCTGATGACTTTACCACGCTGGGTCAGATCACCCTGGCCGACGTGACAGATGCCTGCGACGACAGCTGCAATACCGAAATAACCATCGCTTTTGCAGATGTAACCAATCCCGGCGCCTGCGACAATGCAAGTATTGTCACCCGCACCTGGAAGGTAACCGATGCCGCCGGCAACGTGGCCTTGCATACCCAGACCATCTCTGTGGTGGATACCCAGGCGCCGGTTTTGTCCGGCATTCAAACGCTGGTGAACCTGGAGGCGAACAACCAGAACGACGCGCCACCCTGCGTCGCGCCCTATACGGTGGAACTGCTCGACAGCAATGTATCCGACAGTTGCACGCCTTCCGGACTGTCCTTCTTCGACATTACCTATGCTATCCAGTTCCCGTCCGGGTCTGTACCCGCCACACCGGGCTCGAGTATAACGCAGAATTTCCCCATCGGAACCTCGACCGTGACATTTACGGTCAGCGACCCCTGCGGCAATGCCACGCAGACCACTATTACGGTAATGGTGGACGATGTGGACGGGCCCGTCGTCAACGAGCCGTTCGGCAGTATTTTCGGCAACCTGCAGAAGGTTTGCGACAGCACATTCACCATTTTGAATGCTACCGGCAACTGCGGCAACAGTTTTACCTGGTACCGCCCGTTCCGCGACGACGACAATTTCCTCGATTGCTCCGTGTACAATGTTACGGAAACCATCGACAATCCGTCGGTGCAAAGCGCGATAAATGGTTCTTTGCCATTTGTTTATACCAACCCGCCCCTGTTTAACATACACCCGACCACCTTCTTCCCGATCGGCCAGACGACCATTACATACCTCGCTACCGACGCCGCCAACAATACCACCACCTGTGCCTTTACGGTGGAGGTGCTGGATACGGAGGCGCCGTCGATCAACTGCCCCGGCAACCAGGATCTGTCGGTTTCGGCGGGTTGTGTAAATGCGGTGGTCGTGCCGAATTATCTGAACGGAGTGCTGGTAACCGATAACTGTCAGAGCAATGTGGTGCTGACACAAACACCGGCGCCCGGCACGATGCTTTCCGATGTGGTCAACCCGGTAGCAGCCGGTCAGGCATTTGTGGTGACGGTGGTCGCCATGGATAGTTTCCCTGCCAACCTGACGTCGGCGCCCTGCACGTTTACGGTAACCCTGACGGACGGGGATGCGCCTGTACCGAATTTGCTGATACTGCCGGTCATCACCAGTTTTTGCGGCATTGATACGATAGATGCGCCTTCTGCCTCTGATTGCAACGGCAGTGTGCTGGATACCATCTACGGCACGCCTTCGGTCGCGGTGATCGAAATATTGCCTCCCCTGGTACCGGGTGGCCCGCCACGGTATGTCATCCCTGTGGGTAATTACGCCATCACGTGGTCGTACACCGACCCGCAGAACAATACGACCACACAGTTGCAGAGCGTAGAGATCATTCCGGACAACAATCCGCCGATTGCGATCTGTATGCCGCCGTTCGCAGTGAACCTGAATGCCGCCGGGGAGTATTCTCCTTCCCTTGCGGAAATCGATAACGGCAGTTCCGACCCCGATATGTGTGGTCCGGTGACGCTTGATCTCGATCCGGCGCTCCTGACCTGCACCAACCTGAGCGCGCCGGTCAATGTGACCTTGACGGTAACCGATGTTTCCGGAAATACTGCCCAGTGCGTGACGCCGGTGACCGTGAATGATGTTACTGCGCCGGTTATACCGCCTGTGCCGGCTGATGTTACGCTGGAAGCCTGCGCCGTTATTCCGCCTCCTGCCAACCTGTCGGCCATAGACAAGTGCGACAACGATGTGACCGTCGTGTTTGTACAGGACACGATCTCGTTTACCAGCATTTATCAATACACAATTCGCCGCACCTGGACGGCTACCGATGATTCCGGGAACGCCACTACAGGTACGCAAATCATCAATATTGCGGATACACAGGCGCCGGTATTCGCCGCCGCAACGCCGGATACCCTCGTTGTGGTTACCGATCTGAATAACCTCAACTGCCTGGATACGGTGGCGTTCAATGTTTTGCCTTTTGTGACCGACTGCGATTCCACGGGCCTGACCATTACGAATAACCGCACGGGGCAGGGCGCGAATTACAGCGAAATATTACAGGTGGGCACCTATTCGCTGGTGTTTACCGCACAGGATGGCAGCGGCCATGTTTCAACCCATGAAATTGTACTGGTGGTGGAAGACGGGACGGACCCGATAGCGGCCTGTATCAACGGTGTAAGCATATCGTTACAACCGTCCGGTAGCGTCATCGTCACACCGGCAAACATCAACGCCGGCAGTACCGACAATTGTACCGCGCAGGGCGATCTGGAATTAATGATCCAGCGCCTCGACCCTCTCGGGGCAATCGGAAACAGTATCACCTTTACCTGCCCGGATGCCGACGGTATAACACAACATCCCGTGCAATTGTATGTGACGGACGAAGCGGGCAATGTATCCACCTGCGAAACCTTCATTATTGTGCAGGACAACACGATACCGGTCATCACCTTCTGTCCGTCCGGAAAAACGGTGCAATGCACCGACGATCTGTCGCCGGCTGCCCAGGGTACGGCCATAGCAACGGATAATTGCCTGGTCGGCTCGGTGGCCTACACAGACTCCACGGCGGCGGGTACCGGCAACATCTGCACGGTGCTGTTCCGCACCTGGAAAGCGCTCGACCTGTCCGGCAACATGAGCACCTGCCTGCAGGTGTTGAATATTCAGGATACGGTGAAACCCGTATTTACCGTATTCCCGACAAACGATACCCTGACCTGTACGGATACCCTGCCTGTTGTTCCGGTCTTGCTGGCGACGGACAATTGCGATGCCGACGTTCTGATAAGCCTGGTGGTCGATACCATCGACGTCGCGCAGGGCGCCTGTGCGGAGTTCAGTTATACCCTCCGGCGCACGTGGACCGCTGCGGACGACTGCGGCAACACGAGCGTGTACACCCAGCAACTGGTGATCACGGATGCCGTAGCGCCGGCATTCCCGGGCATGCCCGACACCCTGATGCTGTTCACGGCCGATTTTCCGCCAAACCTGAACTGCCTGGCGCCGGTGTCCTTTGATGCGGAGCAATACCTGAGTGATTGCCAGCCCAATGATTTCATCACAGTGACCAATAATGCACCGCACGGCAACGATACCCTCGACATCAGCGGTAGTTATGCCGTTGGCGAATACACCGTTGTATTTACGGCAACCGATGCATGCGGCAACACCGGAATGGATTCTGTTGTCGTGATCGTCAGGGATAACAGCATTCCGACGGTGCTTTGTAACAACAATGTAGTCATTGCACTGGGTACCAATGGAACGGGGACCCTCTCTCCCGACGATATTGACCTCGGCAGTACGGATAATTGCGGCATCGATACGATGTTCCTCTCGGTCAGCACATTCGATTGCAGCAACCTGGGGCTCAACCCGGTGACCCTGACCGTAGTGGATGCCTCCGGAAACGCCAACTTCTGTACCGTTACGATAAACGTCACGCCGGGAACCGGCGGTGCAGGCTTCAGTCTGACCGTTACCGGCACACCGGAATCATACCTTGGCGCCGGCGACGGCACCGCGCTGGCGGTCGCTACTGGCGGCTCGGGCCAATTCTCCTATACCTGGAGCAACGGCGCCATGACGCCCGGTATCTCGGGGCTGTCTGCCGGCGTGTATACCGTGACGGTGGTGGATTCCATCGGCGGTTGCACCGTGGTGGACACGGCAGTGGTAGATTCCGGGCCTTCCCTGGTACTAACGATCGGCGGCGGCTCCGGTTGCCAGGAACAGACCATTTCGGTGCCTGTTACCGTGGATAATTTCTTCAATATCAACGACTTCACCTTTACGGTACACGTCGATCTGGACAGCGTCGGTACGATACTGGGCATAACACCCGGCAGCATCAATCCGCTTGTTGCAGACGGACTCAGCGCCAGCGTGCTGGCCGGTAACAACCTGGGTATCAACTGGTCAGATACTGCGCTGACGTTACCCGGCAACACCATACTGTTCTATGTCGATGTGCAACTCGGCGCCGCGATGGTCGGCTCCACCAGTCCGCTGGTCATTACCGATACGCCGGTCAACCTTCAGTTTACGCAGGATAGCAGCGGTGTCGACGTATTGGTGGGCATGGTTGGCGTTCAAAACGATACCATCGCGATTACCTGCGCAGTTGGCGCCGACCTTCAGATCGGCGGTGATATCCGGACCTGGCGCGCGCCGACGTTGCCGGTGCCCGGCGTGGAGGTATCCCTGACGGGAACGCTTCTGGCCAACCAGACAACCGACCCTACGGGTACCTACCTGTTCGACGTTGCGCTCAATGCCAACACCATCGTCAAGTGTTTTAAAGAAACGGCGGGCAATGCGGGTATCACCGGTTCCGATATCCTGTTGATCAAACGCCACGTGTTGAATATACAACCGCTCACCTCGCCCTACCAATTCGTGGCGGCGGATGTCAGCGGCGAGGGCAACCTTTCGATTCTCGACTATGCGCGTATCCAGGAGGTCGCGCTCGGCACAAAACAGCATATCACGGGTTCTCCCGACTGGAAATTCGTCCCGAAATCGTACGTGTTCCCGACGCCCCTTCCGCTGATCGTACCACCGCCGGACAGCATCAGCCACTTGCCGGTGGATATGAGTTACCTCGACGACGACTTTGTGGCGGTGCGCATGGGCGACGTAAACGGCAACGTGATTCCGAGTTTCACGAACGATGATGTGGACGACCGGGGCAGCGAAGTTTTCCGGTTCCAAATGAACGATCGCGCGTTTGCTGCGGGCGAGTTCCTGACGGTGCCTTTCCGCGCGTCGGGCTTCACAGAACGTTCCGGCTACCAGATGACGGTTGATTTCGACCCTGCTGTGCTCGACCTGACGAATGTACTACCGGGCGTATTGCCCGAAATGGATGCCTCCAATTTTGGTACGGCCTATCTTTCGGAAGGCATGCTGAGCACCCTTTGGGTCAGTGCAGTGCCAAAAACGGTGAAGGATGGCGAAGTGTTGTTTGTGCTGACATTCAGGGCATTGCGCGATGGAAATTCGCTGGCCGATGTGCTTCGTCCCGGTTCGGAAGTGACGCGTGCGGAAGCCTACGACCGGGATGGCGGCACGATGAAGATCGATTTTGAGTTTGTACACGACAATGTTCCGACCGCTACTTTTGCCTTGTACCAGAACCAGCCGAACCCGTTCAGCAGCAGTACTGTGATCGGCTTCCGGTTACCGGAGTCGGAGCAGGCTGTGTTGCGCATATTCGACGCTTCGGGCCGTCAGGTGAAAATGCTGTCGGGCTACTACGACCGGGGCTACCACGAAGTGAGGGTTGAAAAATCCGAACTCGGCGGACCGGGGGTATATTATTACGAACTGGAAACGGCGCGTGCGACGGACCGGAAGAAGATGATAGTGGTGGAGTGAGGCCACCCCACCCCCGACCTCCCGACTAAAGTGCGGGACAGGCTCTCCCCCGAAGGGAGGGGGGCGCGTTGCTTTTGGGACAGGTTCAGGCTGATGGGG
>ERZ724526.1402-NODE-1402-length-12544-cov-4.922492_pt1 | contig 12544 bp, 10 predicted proteins | sample MGYA00376059_ERZ724526 | MGnify/ENA primary metagenome ERZ724526 (study PRJEB28724, sample SAMN07190883) | activated sludge metagenome | isolation source: activated sludge of sewage treatment plant in Hong Hong | place: Hong Kong | collected 2016-03-17 ... | reverse complement strand
GTTAAGGCCTGGTTAGACGCAACATAAAAATGATCACAATCGTTTATTTGTCGTGTAGATTGCAATTTTAACGCTCCTGTTACGGGAGCCACCTGATTCGAAATGTTCATGGGATTATAATTTGTTGTTTTACGACCGCGCCGAAAGAGGCGCGGTTTTTTTGTTTTTAGGCCTACCTTTCGCACTTCAACCGACACCATCAGTCTGTAGCTTCTCTTTTTCTTATGTCTGCATCAACCGGCGAAATCAAGCGCGTTACTACGCATGTCATCCAGTCCATGAAATCCCGCGGGGAAAAAATTGCCATGCTTACGGCATACGATTTTTCCATGGCACGTATCCTTGATGAAGCGGGGATCGATATTCTTCTGGTTGGCGACTCTGCGTCCAATGTAATGGCTGGGCACGAAACAACCCTTCCCATCACGCTCGACCAGATGATCTACCACGCTCAATCCGTGGTTCGGGCTGTGCGACGGGCCATGGTGGTAGTCGACCTGCCGTTTGGCAGTTACCAGTCGAACCCCGAGATTGCCCTGTCCAGCGCCATCCGTGTCATGAAAGAGTCGGGTGCGCATGCGATCAAACTGGAGGGTGGGGCAGAGGTGGAAAAGTCCATTAAAAGGATTCTGATGGCCGGCATTCCGGTGATGGGCCACCTTGGGCTGACACCCCAAAGCATCTATAAGTTCGGTACCTATACCGTGCGCGCCAAGGAGGATATGGAGGCCCAGAAACTCCGGGAAGACGCCAAATTGTTGCAGCACCTCGGTTGTTTTGCCATTGTCCTGGAGAAGATTCCCGCACAGTTGTCCAAAGAAGTTTCCGAAAGCCTCGAAATTCCCACGATCGGTATCGGCGCCGGAAAAAATGCCGACGGACAGGTGCTGGTGACGCACGACATGCTGGGTATCACCAAGGATTTCAAACCGCGTTTTCTGCGCCGTTACCTGGAGTTGTTCGACGAGATCGGCAAGGCGACCAAGTCTTATATCAAAGACGTGAAGGATAAAAATTTTCCCGGTGACAATGAACAATATTAAGCGCCGGGAGCGTTTTTTCAAACGTGCAACAATGTATTTTTGCGCGGTTTCTTTATAATCTCCACCCTCTTATGCTAACTATTCCAACTGTAAACATCTTCCAGCCAAAACCAATACGGCTCACCAGCATGGCATCGAAAAAATCTTCCCGGTTAAAATATTCACTTTTGTTTCTGTTGGTAATCCTCCTTGCCGGCGGGTATTTCGCCTGGCAGCCGCTCAAATCAATTTATTTTTCCGGTGTTCCCGATCAGGTACGCAACCAGTTCGTTTGTATTCCTACCGGCTCGTCATTTGATGAAGTCGTCCGGATACTGCGCGAAGGCGGCTTTATCCAAAATGAAACGGATTTCCGGTGGCTGGCGGAAAAAATGAAATACAAACGGGATAAAATGCGGGCCGGCAGATTTGAAATCCAACCCGGATGGACCAACCGCCAACTCATTCAGCACCTGCGCACGGGCGAGCAAGCGCCTGTACGCCTTGTGCTCAACAACGAACGCCTTCCGGAGGAAATAGCGGGAAAGGTGTCGCAGTTTATCGAAGCCGATTCCCTGTCACTGATCAACACATTCCGCGACGCGTCTTTCCTGAGCACGATCCGATATACCCGGGAAACGCTAATTTCGGCGTTTATACCCAATACTTATGAAATGTACTGGAATACGGATGCCAAAAGTTTTGTCAACCGCATGCTGAAGGAACACGACGCCTTCTGGGACAAGAATAACCGCCGGTCGAAAGCCCAAAGCCTCGGCCTGACCGAATCCCAGGTGTATACCCTGGCGTCTATTGTCGAACGGGAAACCAACGCCAATGCCGAAAAGCCTACTATCGCCGGCGTTTACCTCAACCGCCTTAAAATTGGCATGCGGCTCCAGGCGGATCCGACCAGCGTTTTTGCCACACGCGATTTCACAACCCGCCGCGTGACCGAGTACCACACCACCTTCGATTCTCCCTACAATACTTATGTGTACAAGGGGTTGCCTCCCGGCCCGATCAGTATGGCTTCGATCCCTTCCATCGACGCGGTCCTGAATTACCAGCGGCACAACTACCTTTATTTTTGTGCCAGGCCGGATGAATCGGGCACCCATGTTTTTGCGGAAACCTTTGCGGCACACAAGGTAAATGCCGACCGGTTTCAGACGTATGTCCGCCAACAAAGAGGGCTGTGAACCTTTTCCGATAATTATTTCGACGGCTTAAGGACTTCATTCATCCAGCGCAGGGTGTATTTGAATACCTGTTCCTGTTCCGGTTCATTGTGTATTTCGTGGTACAGGTCGTCCCACTCTTTGTGCTCAACGCGCCCTTTTACCCTTTCGCTAAACGCCTTTGTCGCTTCCGGTGAGGTGAGTTTGTCTGCCCCGCCGTGCATCAGCAGCAGGGGCATTTCAACCGGGCCTTCGTATTGGTCGAGCCAGTTGGCGCCGTCGAGCAATTCCATGCCGGCGACAACACTCAGTTGGCCGTGCACCAGAGGGTCGTTGGTGTAGGCACGTACTACCGCCTCGTCTCTGGAGAGGAAATGTGCCGCCAGTTCGGTAGGCAGGGTAAGTGCCGGGGTGATATTTTTCAGAATTTTTGCTGCCAGCAGTTTCAGGGCAGGCGGCTGAAACGCCAGGCGTATCCAGGGGCCTGTTGCGATCAGACCGGCAAGGGCGGGTTTTCTGCGCAGGGCGTAGTTCAGGACAAGCTGCCCGCCCATCGAATGTCCGTATAGGAAAAGTGGCACACCGGGATACATGGCCGATGCGTGCTCAAGCATCAATCCGATATCGTTGAGCAGCAGGTTCAGTTTGCTGACATGGCCGCGTTTGCCCTCGCTTCTGCCGTACCCCTGCTGGTCATACCCGATAAAGGCAATGCCGTGGTTATTGAACCAGGTTGCGACATGATCGTACCGACCGATATGCTCACTTTGTCCGTGTACGAATGCAATCACGGCAGCAGGTTTTTCAACAGGCCATTCTGCAGCGTACAACTGGAGCCCGGTTGTGTTTTTCCAGGATAAAATATTCATGAGAGACTGGTAAATTTTATAAGCGATCTATTCGAAATAGGATTTCTTGCCTTTCTTAAACACGACCATTCTGGCGTTGGGCTGTTGAGGCTTCACTGTTTTTTTGTAAAACCGCCTGATGCCGACCGGGGTAGAATAGTTGCCGGTGAAATAGTAATAGTTGTTTTCACCTTCCTTTTGCCAGTAAATTTCGCTGAACAGTCCAAAAACAGGCGAATCGGCAGCCAGTAAAGAATCAGATTGGGCGATTTCCACCGTGAATCCATTGAAGTTGGTGGCCAGTTCCGTCAACTTTACCAGGACTGTATCGACCTTCGGCGTTGGTGTAGGGTCTGATGCAATACCCCTGACCGGCGTCGGAGCGGGCATATCTGCCAGCAATTCCCCGTCATGTGTTTCCTCCTGGGTCATTTCCTCTTGTGATGTTTCCGATTCTTCCTTTTGCGGTATTTCCAACTTTGGCAAGGGCACAGAATTGTTCGCTTCAGGCATTTGTCTGGAGGGCAACCGGATTTCCTGCTTATTGGGGCTTGCCTTGACCGGCATGACTTTCTTTTGGGGAGCGGGCATTTTTTTAGACGCCTTTGTTCGCGATTCTTCGGAAATGATCTGTTCCAGGCTTGGCCACCGCTGATACTCCAGCGAATCCCCCGAAATGCCGGTAATCCGGAGTTCGGTCCGGCGATTGAGTTGGTGTTCGGCCTCGGAACATTCCACACCATTCCTGCAGCGATTGGTCAGTTGACTCTCGCCGTAGCCTTTTGCCGTGATCCTTGTGCTGTCGATGCCTTCGCTGACGATATAGGCTACTGCGGCTCTGGCGCGCTTGTCCGAGAGGTCCATGTTATAGTCATCATTGCCCCTGCTGTCGGTGTGCGAACCCAGTTCGACGGATAGTCCGGGGTTGTCGTTCATCAGCGTGACCACATTGTCCAGGCGTTCGGCAGCATCCGGGCGGATATCCCATTTATCGAAGTCGTAATAAATATTTTGAATGACAATGCGCTTGTCGAGTTTGGCGCGTTCCAGTTCGATATTCGACAACAGGGTACCCATTGTATTGGAGGCAGTGAGATTTTCGGTGATACCGGGCGTCATGGTGCGAACGCCGTCGACACACAGGATGCAGCCTTTGATATTTACATATACTTCGATTCGTTTGGCCAGAAAACCGGGTTTCCTGATCATCATCGTATAGTGATTGCCCTGTTCGAACGTATACTGGAAGAACGCCTCCGGGTAATCTTTCAACACCAGTTCGGGTTTGCCTTTTGTCCGGTTGTAGATTTCAATGGTGGCGCCAAGCACGGCATCAACCACGACATCGGGACTTTCCCTGGCCTCGGCTATGGTAATATCGAAGAGGTATCCGGGTTTTCTGCGCATTTCCAGTTTCAGAAAAACCTTGTTTGTGTCTATCGTAAAGTGCTCCTCCCGGTCAAAAAACACATCCTTTTTGGCTGTCAGCCGGTATGCTCCCGGCGGAAGCAGGGTACTGAAGTGTCCTTCTTCATCCGATTCAATTTCAGCGCGAACGATCATATCAGGCATCGCATAAACAGTGATTTGAACCTGCCGAAGGTATCCGCGGTTGTTTTCTTCAAAAACAAATCCTTCAAGGACCGTTTGGGCAGAGGCGGGTGCAGGCGAAGTGTGCAGCGCCGTCAAAAGTGCTAGGAAGAGAATGTTTTTCATTGTAAATCAGGTTTTTAGAAAAAAAGAACTTGAACAAAAGTAAAAAGAGTTGGAAGTTTGTCCCGCTTTCTTATCAATCGACCGACGGAGCGCCACTATTGATCTGCTGCGAAACAAATGAAGAAACTGAGTATCATTTACATGGGCACACCCGAATTTGCCGTGCCGTCTCTCGAAATCCTGTGTGAACAGGGCTATGATATTTCCGCTGTCATCACTTCTCCCGACAAGCCCGGCGGAAGGCTTGGAGTGCAACAATCCGCGGTCAAGAAATTTGCCCAGTCCCGGGGTCTTCGTGTGCTTCAACCGGAGAAACTTAAAAATCCGGAGTTTTTGGAAACGCTTCGATCGCTGAAGGCAGACCTGCAAATCGTGGTAGCCTTCAGAATGTTGCCCGAAGTCGTCTGGAATATGCCTCCTCTGGGTACCATGAACCTGCACGGCTCGCTGTTGCCCAAATACAGGGGCGCTGCGCCGATCAACTGGGCTATTATCAATGGAGAGACCGAAACAGGGCTGACCACCTTTTTACTGAAGCACGAGATCGATACCGGCGATCTGCTATACCAGGAACGCATTTCCATTGGCGAAAACGAGACGGCCGGCGAGTTGCACGACCGCATGATGTTGCTCGGAGCGCAACTGGTTTTAAAATCGGTCAGGGCAATTGAAGCGGGTGAGGCAAAGCCCATGCCCCAGGCCGATACTGCTGCAACCCACGCACCGAAAATATTTAGCGACACCTGCGAAATTGATTTTGCCCAGCCAACATCAAAGGTGCACAATTTCATCCGCGGCCTTAGTCCCGTTCCGGGCGCCTGGACGAAACTGGACGGTAAAACACTCAAGATTTTGCGTTCGCTCAAAGACATCCAGCCAGGTTCCGGTACTCCCGGCGTGTTTAGTTCCGACGGCAAAAACTACCTGCGCGTCAGCACCGCCGATGGGTACATCCAGATTCAGGAATTGCAACTCGAAGGGAAAAAGCGCATGTCGGTCCGCGATTTTCTCAATGGCTACCGGATATAAACCAGCAGTGGCACAATTTATGTTGATTTAACATTAACGGTAAAACGAAACTGTTATTCCGCCGTTCTTTTGCACATCCGGAAATCGAATTACACAAGCCTGACCCTCATGATTACTTATCTGATTTTATTCCTTACCCTTTCTGCTACCGCTGTTTACGGCCTGTCGGGCGATCGACCAAAGCCCGATACTGAAGAAGATTGAGGCCATTTCCAAAACTACATCTGTTTGATTCAAGTCTGTTTTATTTCAGGGATGCAGCCCTTGCCAGGGTTTGCATTGCCTGATTTCGTCATTTCCCCGGTTATGGAGAATATTTAGAAAGTGCAGGGTACACGCAAACTACCGCACTTTACGTTCTTTGCGGCGAAGATGGTTTTATCAAAACAAAAAACATCATCTAATCGCGTTTTATGAATATTCTCGTGACGGGGGGCGCCGGTTTTATCGGCTCACATACGGTGGTTGCGCTTTCGACAGCGGGTTTCAACCCGATTATTCTCGACGATTTTTCCAATTCCGAAATTCGCACGCTGAAGGGTCTGGAGAAAATCATGGGTTATACACCCCGGTACTATGCAGAGAACTGCTGCGATGCACAGGTGGTCCGGCGAATCCTCAAAGACGAACATATCTCCGGCGTCATCCATTTTGCTGCTTTCAAGTCTGTGGGCGAATCCATGCAGGAGCCCTTGAAATATTACGACAACAACCTCAATTCCCTGATCGTCCTTACCCGGTCGATGCTGGAATGCGGCATATCCAACCTGATTTTTTCCTCATCGGCTACCGTATATGGTCAGGCCGCGGCATTGCCCGCAACAGAAGATGCGCCCATACCTGTCGCCATGTCTGTTTACGGCAACACCAAACAGATCGGAGAAGAGATATTGCGCGATATTGCGTTGGCCGGCAAATCCTTAAAATCAACTTCGCTGCGCTATTTCAACCCTATTGGAGCGCATCCTTCCGCGTATATCGGCGAATTACCCCTTGGGGTTCCAAACAACCTTGTACCTTATATCACTCAAACGGCTGCAGGACTACGCCCTGTGCTGACCGTTTTCGGCGACGACTATCCGACGCCCGATGGTACCTGCCTGCGCGACTTTATCCATGTGATGGACCTCGCAGAAGCCCATGTCGTGGCCTTGCAATACCTGATGAATTACCCCTCGAATACCTTTTACGACGTATTCAATATCGGCACCGGCAAGGCAAACAGCGTACTGGAGATCATTCGAACCTTCGAAAACATCAGCGGGAAATCCCTGAACTACCGATTTGGGGAGCGCCGTTCGGGTGATGTGACCTCGCTGTATGCCGATGTTTCCAAGATTGAAAAACACCTGGGCTGGACGGCACAGAGAACCATGCGCGAAGCCCTGGAAGATGCCTGGCGCTGGCAACAAAGTCTGGCAACGGGAGGTTAATGTCTTCGTTATGGACAGAGCAAGGCACCTTGAATCAATCGGAAATGAAACATTTGACCTGTGCATTATTGGCGGAGGAGCATCGGGCGCAGGATCGGCACTCGACGCCGCTTTACGTGGCCTGAAGGTAGTCCTGGTCGAGCAGGACGATTTTGCCGCCGAGACGTCTTCCAAAAGTACAAAATTGATCCACGGTGGGGTGCGCTACCTCGAACAGGCATTCAAAAACCTGGATTTTGGACAACTGCGCCAGGTCAGGCACGGACTGGAAGAGCGGCATATTGTGCTGCATAATGCCCCGCATCTGGCACACGAACTCGCGTTGATTACGCCGGTTTCCACCTGGCTGGAAGGGCTTTATTTTTCGATCGGACTAAAGTTGTACGACTGGTTTGCCTCTGGCAGCGATACCCTGCAGGGCAGTCGCTGGCTTTCCAAAGCGGATACCCTGGCAAGGGTGCCCGGCCTCAACAGAAATATTCACAGCGCTGTATTGTATTACGACGGGCAACTGGATGATGCGCGGTATTGCCTGGCGCTCGTGCAGAGTGCTGCAGAAGCCGGTGCAATAGTGGTCAACCATGCGCAGGTCGTTGAATTTGAAAAAGACTTGTCGGGTGGTCTTCAGGCGACTGTCGTTCGCGACACGTTGTCAAATGGTCAGATGCGGATCAGGTCAAAGGTATTCCTCAACTGCACTGGTCCGCATGCCGACCGGATACGCGTGTTGGCCAACCCGGCTTTGACTGCCCGTATCCGGCCTTCGAAAGGCGTCCATGTGGTGCTTCCTCTCGATGTGTTGGGCAGCCGCGACGCCCTGCTGATACCCAAAACAAAAGACGGCAGGGTTGTATTTGCCATTCCTTTCGAAGGCATGCTGTTGCTGGGCACTACGGATAATGACTTCCCAAACCCTACGAATGAACCCGTTCTGGAGACTAAAGAAGTTGAATTCCTCCTCGAAACCCTTCAGCCCTTTGTATCAAAACCACTCGACAGAAAATTGGTCCGTTCCGGCTTCGGCGGACTGCGGCCCCTTATCGCCGCCGTAAACAAGCAGACAAAAACCCTGTTGCGCGACCACGAAGTGGAACGGGATACCGAAAGCGGCTTGTTCAGTCTGCTTGGCGGCAAATGGACCACATACAGGCTGATGGCCAAAGACGCTATCGATGCAGTATGTAGCCAACTTGGTGTGGAGAAAGCATGCCCGACCAGTACGCACCTGCTGGCCGGCGCAGAGGACTTTGATTTTGACCGGATAAAAAAACAATTGACCGATCAGGGATTGAATGACGATATTTCACAACATTTGACGCTGAAATACGGATCGCGTGCCATCCGGGTATCGGCAATTGGTCAACAACAACCGGAATTACTGGAGCCCTTACTGCCGGAAATGCCGTTTGTCAAGGCGGAAGTAGTGTATGCGGCGCGATACGAAATGGCCTGTACGGTGCGTGATTTTCTGGCGCGCAGGATCAGGCTGGAAATCAGTGACTGGCAGGCCGCGATGGCCGCAGCGCCTGTAGTGTCGGACCTGATGGGCGACGAGTTGGGTTGGACCGGGCAGGAAAAGACGGAAAATGCAGCAGCATATATGGAATTGATCCGCACCTTTATTCAAAGGTCGCAGGCCTGAAAACCCGAAACGGAATTCACACACATTGCCATTTGATAAACTAACTGATTATGAACACTTTCCTCGCCGAGTTGCTCGGGACCGCCTTGTTGATCCTTCTGGGCAACGGGGTCGTTGCCGGCGTGGTGCTGAAGGACACCAAAAACGAAAATTCCGGCTGGCTGGTCATTACCATCGGCTGGGCCCTTGCTGTCACCTTTGCCATTTACGCGGTAGGACGCATCAGCGGTGCACACATCAACCCTGCCGTAACGATTGCTTTGGCGGCAACGGGTCAGTTTGCCTGGGCAGACGTGCCCGTCTATCTTCTTGCACAGTTTTTGGGCGCCATGCTGGGGGCGGCCCTGGTTTACCTGCACTATCTGCCACACTGGGAACGCACCGCTGATCCTGGTGCAAAGCTTGCCGTGTTTTGTACGGCGCCTGCCGTGCGACATACCCCTGGAAATGTTATCAGTGAATTTCTGGGCACTTTTGTGCTCCTGTTCGGGCTTTCTGCCCTCGGCGCGAACAACTTCGCCGAGGGCCTTAACCCCCTTGTAGTGGGTGCGCTTATCCTGGCGATCGGCCATTCGCTCGGCGGCACCACCGGCTATGCCATTAACCCGGCACGTGATCTCGGACCACGGATTATGCATGCCATATTGCCGATACCGGGGAAAGGCGACTCGGATTGGGGTTATGCCTGGATACCCGTCGTAGCACCCATCCTGGGCGGCATTTGCGGGGCAGTGGCCTTTCGGGCGTTATTGGGTTAACAGCGCTTACTGCGACATTGTGGAATTTTGACAGGCCGCGAAGTGTTGCCTGTTGAAACTGTCTGGAAATGGATAAAAAGATATTGAACCGGATCGTCACGCGCTCCGGCGTACCCGATCTGCCGGAAATATTGAGTGACCGACTGACCGAATCCGATTTGAATACCCTGTTACTTGAAGTATTCCACCGGAGATCAAAAGTTAAATCGCCGGCCGTGCTCCTGCAAAACTACCGCAACAATCGCTTTGTGCAGCCGGTTGCAGCCGATGCAGTTGGATTGTCCGGGTTTTTGCTTGACTGGTTGACCTCTGCGGCAACTGCCGGGTTTACGCCCCTCGAACTATCGCCCGTTTGTCCGCTTGGTACCTGTTCCATTATTGCCACAGCACATCAGAATAAGGTGGTCTCGGCATTGCGGGGTACTGAAGTGGTAGCCGACGCCACCAATGTGCTGGCCCTCGAAAGCGCGGTCAGAAGACAGCGGGAAGGCTTTCCCACAGAAACAAGGCATTTTAGCGCTGTTCACCGGCATGTGCGCGCACAGGAGGTGCCGGATATGCCGGGGTATAGTCCGCATTTCAGTATTCTGGGCCTGACATCCGCCGGAAGGGACAAGGGCGGTTTTGACTTCGAGAAAGAAAACCTGTGGCGGCATATTCATTTCTACCGGTCCTTTCTCGAGGACAACATGCACCTTTCGCCGATAAAACTGCGGCTGATAAGTCTTCGGGGAGAAAGCGGCGACAATAGAATGTTCGATATGATGCATGAATTCCTGCGGGAAAAGTTGTTCGATTTGACTGTCGAAACCGCCCCGACAGCCCGGAAGGAGCAGGCATATTACTGCGATGTGCAATTCAAAATCGTTATACCCATGCCTGACGGCGGAGAAATGGAAATCGCGGACGGCGGCTTTACCGACTGGACACGTCAACTGACGGGCAACCGCAAAGAACGACTGCTTATCAGCGGCATCGGGCTGGAACTATTGTACAAAATGACCAATGGGTTGTTATAATTTCAGATTTTCAAAGACATTTACGGGATTGACTGCACATCACTAATCATTAATTGCCCAAATACATGAATTACATCCTCGCAATCGACCAGGGAACCACATCCACGCGTGCCATCGTATTCGACAGAAAAGGGAATACCATAGCGGTGGCACAGCAGGAGATCACCCAGTATTTTCCGAAGCCCGGCTGGGTCGAGCATAACCCTGTGGAGATATGGGAAACGGTGCAGGAAACCGTGCGGCAGGTCGTCGAAGAGGTCGGTGCAGAAAATATTGCCGCTATAGGTATCACTAACCAGCGCGAAACAACGGTCGTTTGGGATAAAAGGACAGGAAAACCGGTGTACAATGCCATTGTCTGGCAAAGCCGTCAAACGGTTGATATCTGTACTTCATTAAAGGCAAAAGGACTTGACCCGGTTGTACGTGCGAAAACGGGTCTGTTGATCGACGCCTATTTTTCGGGCACCAAGATCAAATGGATACTCGATTACGTACCCGGCGCCCAGGCGGAGGCTTTTGCCGGCAATCTGCTTTTCGGTACGATAGATACCTGGCTCCTGTGGAACCTGACAGAAGAGCGCACCCACGCAACCGATTATACCAATGCTTCCAGGACGATGATCTATGATATCCGGGCGCTGAAATGGGATGATGAGTTGTGCGCTGCGCTCGATATTCCGGCCAACATGCTTCCGAAAGTGATGGATTCCTCCGCCATTTACGGTTACGCACGTGAGGCTGTGCTGGGTATCGAAGGCGTGCCGGTTTGCGGTATGGCGGGCGACCAGCAGGCGGCCCTTTTCGGGCAGGGGTGTTTTGCAGAAGGCATGGCAAAGAACACCTATGGAACCGGCTGTTTTATGCTGATGAACACCGGCGACAAGGCGGTCGCATCGCCGAGCGGTCTGCTCACGACTATTGCGTGGGGTATCGGCGGGAAAGTGGAATACGCCCTGGAGGGCTCCATCTTCGTAGCCGGCTCGGCAGTGAAGTGGATGCGCGACACCGTGGAATTGTTCGCCGATGCGGCGGAGACGGAGCAGTTTGCCCTCAGTCTGCCATCCTCGGAGGGCGTTTACGTGGTACCTGCTTTCGTAGGCCTGGGTACGCCTTACTGGGACTCCGAGGTGCGCGGCGCCATATTCGGCCTGACACGCGGCAGCAGCCGGTCGCACCTGATACGCGCCACGCTCGAAAGTGTGGCATTCCAGACGAAGGATGTTTTGACCGTCATGGAAAAAGATTCAGGCATACAATTGAAAACGCTGCGGGTCGACGGCGGTATGGTGCGCAACAACTTCCTGATGCAGTTTCAAAGCGATATGCTGGGTGTCAATGTAGAACGCCCGGTGGTGCAGGAAACCACCGCACTTGGCGCCGCCTACCTCGCCGGTCTGGCAGTGGGGTACTGGAAAGACGAGGCTGATATTGCCCGGAACTGGCAACTCGACGTCGTATTCTCCCCCGGCATGCCGCACGAGGAATCAGACAAGTTATATCATGGCTGGCAAAAAGCGGTGGAAGCGGCGCGTGTTTTCAAACCATAAGCCGCGGTTTTCCGCAATTTCTGCAAATGATGAATCCAAAACTCGAACCCTTTGCCAACCGCCTCGCCAAAATGCACAAGCATTTGGGCAAATGGGCGCGACGTCAGCATATATCCTGCTACCGGGTGTACGACAATGACATTCCGGGCACGCCACTGGCCATCGATATTTATGAAAACATTGTACACGTGGCGGAATACGCCCGGGATCACGGCATGGAACCGGGCGAACACGCAGCCTGGCTGGATGACTGTATCGGCGTGATCGGCGCTGTACTGGGCGTTTCTTCCGACCTGATCTTTCTGAAGTTCAGACAGCGGCAAAAAGGCCTGAGCCAGTACGACCG
>ERZ724526.1400-NODE-1400-length-12546-cov-3.378673_pt1 | contig 12546 bp, 10 predicted proteins | sample MGYA00376059_ERZ724526 | MGnify/ENA primary metagenome ERZ724526 (study PRJEB28724, sample SAMN07190883) | activated sludge metagenome | isolation source: activated sludge of sewage treatment plant in Hong Hong | place: Hong Kong | collected 2016-03-17 ... | reverse complement strand
GGGCAAATTTCATTTCCAGGAGTATTGATTATAGCGCCAAGATTAACCGGGCTGGTCCATTGCTGTTTAATCTTGTGACTGACGTATAAATCATAGGAGCCGAAGCCTCCGGCCATATTAGATGAAAAGTATAAAGTATTCCCGTTATTGGCGAGACTCGGATAACAAACAGAGTACTAAGGATTATTATAAGGAAAGGCCGTGACAGAAGACCAATTGCCTTTTTCATCGACTGCGGCAAAAAAGATTTCCCGGTTAATGATCTCCGCTGAAGATCCGTTGGAATGTATTGTTCCGGATTGACTATAAGCAACCTGGTTTCCATCCTCATTGAAAGAAAGATTGGTGTTTTCGAGGCTATGGTTGCCAAGAATCTCCTGTAGTTTTTTTGAGGATGTTGAGGATTTTACGGTCAATGCGGGTGCAGAAGGGTTTGCCTTGATCGCTTCTTTAAGGACTATGTTATCAAGATCTTTGGAATTGGTTATGACTTCATCCTTGTAAACGATGGCCTGGTTGCTGCGGTCTTTGAGATATTCAAGCTCGCAGTTTTTGGACTTTCCCAATTCCTGAAGCGCAAAGTCACAGGCAGCTGCGTTTTGATTTCCTAAAGCTTTATTGTACTGCGCGTATCGCAGGTATTGCTCTTTCGCGAGTTTGAATTCTGATTCTGTCCTTAAAATATCACCATATTCCAGAATTGCCACTGGATTAGCCGGATCCGCATAGCTTAATTTGCCATAAATCGTTAACGATTGGGTAATTTGTCCGTTATTCTTATAGGCACGGGCAAGTTCCATTTCAATATTGGCGTCAAGTGGAAATTGGCTGTGCAGGTTTTCCAATAACTTAATTGCTTTGGCGTACTGATGATTGGATGCCAGTGATTTTGCTTTTTCCAGTTCAGTTTGACCGAATCCCCGAATAGGGATTATCAGCACCAGAAATAACAGAATTGCGTGAGTTTTCATATTGAGCTTTGAATTAAAAGTATTATAAATAAAGCGCTAATATATGTGATTTTTTTATATTTTGTTTATAAATGACGATTTTTTTTAATATATATTGAATAAAATGACGCCTTGGTATGATCATTGCTGCAGGTTTAATTTTTCTGCCTTCAAATAATTTGGTTCTATGGTTCTCAGAGTTGTGATTATTTCATGTTTTTGGTCACTTTTAGCCATGCGCACCTTCGGGCAGTCTCTGGATTACAGGCAGGGTGAAGTAATTGTTATGCTCAGGCCTGGTGCTTCTATTTCAGCATTGATCCGACATACTTTGAATACCCGGATTCATACAAAGTCCTCTCTATCTGCTGAAAAACTGTCTGAGAACATGAATATTTACCTGGTAAAATTCGACTTTGCCTCTCTTGGCGAAGATCAGCTGGTCCGTGAGTTCAAAGTCAATTCCAGTGTTCTGTTGGCTCAGAAAAATCACCTGATCCACGAGCGCAACATACCCAATGATACCTACTTCTTTCGGCAATGGCAGCATTACAATGATGGCAGCCTTGGAGGGGTCGCGGGGGCTGATTTCCGTACAACAAAAGCCTGGGATATAGCAACCGGTGGTATAACCGAACTGGGTGATACCATTGTTGTATGCGTAGTGGATGGAGGTCTTGAGCAGACGCATGGAGATCTTAAAAGTAATATTTGGTATAATTACCGCGAAATACCCGCCAATGGAATTGACGATGACGGGAATGGCTATATTGACGACTACAAAGGTTGGAATACCTACAAATCAAATGATTCTATCGAAGTCAATAATCATGGCACCCAGGTGTCCGGGATTATTGGGGCCAAAGGAAATAACCGGATTGGTGTTGCGGGAGTCAACTGGAACGTAAAAATCATGATGGTACAGGGTGGTGGCGATGAAGCCAATGCAGTCCTCAGTTATAACTATCCCCTGCAAATGCGAAAGATGTATAACGAGTCAGGAGGTCAAAAAGGTGCATATGTGGTTGCAACCAACAGTTCCTGGGGGCGTGATTATGGAAAGGCTGAGGAATCTCCAATCTGGTGTGCCATGTATGATTCATTGGGTAACGTTGGCATACTCAACGCTTGTTCGACAGCCAACCTGGATATCAATGTGGATCTGGAAGGGGATCTCCCGACGAATTGTACAAGCGATTATCTGATTGGCGTCACCAACATAAATAACGAGGATCTTAAAGTGAGAAGGGCAGGGTATGGACCAAAATCTATCGAGATTGGTGCATATGGTGAAGATGTATTTGGGACTGCTTCGGGTAATACTTTTGGTTATTTTAACGGTACGAGCGCAGCGAGTCCCCACGTTGCCGGAGCCATTGCCTTATTGTATAGTGCACCATGTAATGCTGTCGTGACACTCTCCAGAACAAGCCCGGCATCTGCGGCACTACTCGCAAAGGATATCATTTTACAAAATGTACGTCAGCTGAATGATTTGGTCAATCTCGTGTCAAGCGGAGGTGTTTTAAACATCTATGATATGATGAGGGGACTTACGCCGGTCTCTGCTCGTGCAGGAATCAATAAGCTTTTTTTTAAAACAGATCAGGCCATTCTAAGCGCGGTAACAGTGCAGTATCGTAAGGTTGGCGACGTAATCTGGAATGAGATCATTATCAAGGACAATAAAGAATACGAATCCGTTGATCTTGAAAAGTGCAATGACTATGAATATCGTGTCAAAGGCAACTGTGAAAGGTTCAGAGACAGTTTTTCAAATGTTATGGTCTTGCGAACACTGGGTTGTTGTTTGCCTCCAGCTCAGATAAAAATTGTTGAAACGGGGTTTGACAATGCCATGATCGAATTTAAGGGTTTAGGCTTATTGCCCGAATTTTTCTATACCATTACTGATGAAACAAAACATCAAACTGATTCTTTTCTTGTAAAAAATTATACTGATCCAATTTTTGCCATTACAGGTCTAGTGCGATGTACGGAGTATCATGTGCGATTGTATACTTTATGCGATCAAAAGTTATCCATCCCGTCAACAGTTATTTCCTTTCGAACCTCTGGTTGTGATCAGTGCGATGATATTGATTACTGCATTCGAGACAGGCCCGCTTCAGAATTTGAATGGATTGAATCTGTGGAAATTGATCAGCAAGCTTATGTCACCGGAAACAACCTGGGTTATGGCAACTTTGCAGGAACTGGGATGAGCTGGAATCTGGTGCGGTCTTCAACCCATCAGATGATTATTGAGCCTGGGTACAGTCTTGACTCAAGTCTGCTTTTCATGGCCGCTTGGCTGGATATGAATCATAACGCTGTCTTTGAAGATCAGGAGAACCTTATCCCGCAAGGATTTGTCAAGGTCGGATCGGCCCAATTCAATTTTGTAATTCCTGCAACAGCTAGAACTGGAATTACACGTTTGCGCGTGATTGCCAAATATGGTGAAAACGGTATTTCGCCACCGACGGCCTGCTTTTCCGGAATTGAATTTGGCGAATACGAAGATTATTGTGTTGGCATCGTGGATGCAAATTGTCAGCCTGTCACCTCGGTAAGAGAGACAACCAAAACTTCGACCAGCATAAGTTTCCAGCTGACCAAATCAGATGCAAATGATATTTTGACCTATAAGTACAGAAAAACACCCTACGGATTATGGACTGAGGGTAGCGTTTTTGATAGCAAGTTGCAGATCAGCAATCTTGACAGTTGTTCTGAATATGAGCTTAGGTTAATTCATGATTGCGATCCTGTTCTGTCTGTAGAAAAAGTAGTGAAGTTTGATACAAAAACGGTCAATTGCCTGGTTGCTTCAAAGGATAACCGCCGATTGTTGTTAAATGCCTATCCCAATCCATTTCAGGATGAAATTTTCTTGCGAATTGAAAGTCCAAATGAATACCGCATAAAAATTCTTGCGCTCACTGGTGAAGAAGTGTGGTCCACCAAGATGCACGGTTCGTCGAATCCAGTGAGAATTCAACCTGTCCTGGATCCGGGAGTTTATCTTCTGATCATTCAGGACGGAAATGGTATTCTAATGACACAGAAGATCATTCACAATTGATATTTTAGTAAATAATTTGGTTCGGAAAAAGGGTGATGTCCCACGCCAGAGGAAATAATCTATCAATGCTAGGAAATGTAAATTGGCCAATAAAGATTGATACTTCATTCATGATCTCTGACCGGAAAGGCCTCTTTGGCCGTCGTTTGAAGATCTGATTCGGGCACTGCCTCAGGAAAATGATCCTTTTTACGATTGTTAAGATAAGGTTGTCCGGCTTCTGTCCATGCAGAATACCAAATTGATCCGATCGCATGTATGCAATCGCGAAATCGCCTTTCCACATGGTAGTCCAATAATTGATTGTATCGTGCTGCATATTCCTTGCATGGCAGCTTTGTAACCACGCCAAGTCTCTTTTCAAAACAATATTGATCGTCAACAGCAAATTCACCGCTTAATTTTTTTTCCATGGCAAGAACCTGCTGGACCATATGATGAGATTGGTCTAGTACCTGCCAGATATACTGTTCAATATTCTCAATGTAATCAGCCCGCCCAACGACAAAGTCAAAGTAAAAAAAAACAAAAAGTTCCGGGATCCTGCTTTCCCAAAAAGCATGAATACCTTCCTGATTCGTGAGTTGCCCATTGTAATTGACTGAGGTATGTAATGGTACATGCGCATCTCCAACATAATGACCTATTTCCGCCGACAACCTGATAATCTTGGCATGATCTTGCTCACTAAATGCTTTGACAAGCCTTTTGTAGAACCATGGCAGCGAATAGGGTAAGATACCATGAACACTAAATTGATCCCTGATCAGAACAGCAGTGCCGGACGGAAGTGTTTCTGAGAATAATTGATTCACACCGGGTTCGTTGATGATCCAGTGTGTTGGATCTTGAACAGGTATTGCGTAATGGTTAACCCAGGTTGACATGCTGTCCGAAGGTATTCCATTGCGGTAGGTAGTGAATCTTGTTTTGAATTCAGACGTAAAGAGGAGCGAATCTGTACGGTTATTTTCGGTGCCGCTCGTGTCAAAAAGTAATATTGTGTCTTTGCTGCTGATCAGGAAAAACTGGGCATAGTCAACAATGGCATCTTCATAGCGACGGGGAAGATTGGCAGCGGCATTAACTCCCCAGTGATCAAGATCTATAAAATGCCTTGGTGCTTCATTGCGCAGCGCGTATCTTCTCTTATCCGGGTCAATGGCATGTTCTTCTATAAACTCAATATTGCTTTTATAGAAATCTATCATTGCTGAAGGTAGCGTGAAAACTGCCAGGCGGTTAAGCAGTCGGTGTGCAAAGAATCCCCAGTTTTCCGCAGCGACGGGTCTGGCTTCAGAATTATAGTGTAAGGGTGTCAGTGCGCAACAACATAAAAGCAGTGCGGGTGTTATATATTTCACATAGTTGATTTACTTAAATGGTCTAGAAATTCTGTGCGATCCAAAAAAATATTCTTCATCTGCGGAAGTTGAATGAGAAGAAAATCTCCATCCTGTCTGCAGATATAGAATCTGTAAAAATTTCTTGCGTCTAGAAAACTTTTTTCCATGTTGATAGCCTGATCACTCTGTTCGGGAATCGGAAAAAATTTTAAAGTAATTGGTTCCTTGTTTTTAATAAGCTTCAGTTGCATAACTGCATAGGGTTTGATGGCGCAAATTGAGTCCTTGGCCCTGTGATCGTTGATAATGGCTTCGGTACTAATTGGCGCAAACTCCTGTTTGTAAGAGTTAATATAGCGGTTGCCCGGCACGTTGGCCAGAATATTGCCAGTCTGATCAGTAACTTTGAATTCCTGATTCCTAAGTTGTACGGTATAATCTCTATCTGAATCATAAGGAAAACTCATGCTTGCAGATTCAATGTCTTCTGTCTTCATATTCAACAGGCTTCTGTCTCTCCAATCCTGCTCATCAATATCATATCTAACCCTGAGATTGGTTGGGGATGGGCCGAGATACATAATATAGGGTTGCACGGCTCCGTTCATGAGGCAGTATAGTCCTTCTTCATCATTGGTCACGCCGCCAACGTAATAAGTTTTGATAAGCTCTTGCTTGAGATTATAGATTTCAACTTTAATACCAATAGACGCAAAATCCTTCATGATGGTTTCATAAGCATTGCGTGGCGGTATGGATTTAATTTTGAGGTTGTGTATAGTCTCCAGCATGTATTGCATGGTGTTGGGAAACACTTTATATTTGTTATTCACCATCCAGCCATCGTCCTGGCGAGTAAGGAGTATATTGCCTCCCTGCTTTCGCGCTAAAAATATTTTACCTACGTCATCGATATTTTCTACCGCAAAATCTCTATCGGGTGAATTTGATTTGTTTTTAGTTAGCTTATAATTTATAAAATAATAAGTTATAGCACCGGATAGAACAAATAAAACAAAATAAATCAGGGTGGATCTTTTTTTCATATTGTAGGCAATTTGATGAATTTCTTCTTCCGGATATAGTGATTGATCAGTCCTGTTATAATAAGCAAAAAGATGGGAAGTCCAATGTTGATTAACTGCCACTTCATTTTTTCATTTTCAGCCTTGACCCTGTCAAGGAGTCGGATTCTGAATTCTTTTGACCTGGCCGCCAGCACATTATCGGGATTAATCATGTAGTCTACGGAATTGAGAAGGAAATCTTTATTTCCATTGAAAGCCTTTCTTTCCCATTTGGAATATCCCAGGGGTGAAAATTTTCCGGTTTCTTTGTCAACGAGATTTTTAGCAATATCTCCATCTGCCACGACAAGCACTGAAGTTGGCTTGCTCATACTCTTAAAGTCGAGTTGAAGATTTGCAAGATTGCTTTTCATTGATTCATCGACGCGGTTTTCATAAAGTGACGGAAATATACCTTCACCCAAAACTGCAACCGGAAGATGAGGCTTGTTGAATTTGGAAGGATCTGGTTTGTAATGTAGAATTTCGAAATCGATTTTTGTTGGCGCTAATTGATAGCGGCTATACTGCGAACTAGTAATGAGGATGGTATGTCTGACACCAGTCTTCGTTTTTAATGTATCTATGTAAGAAGGAAATTCACTGTTGACCCGGTCAATATTCTGAACAATCGGATGATCTCCATATCCCGAAAGAAGTGGGTGATAATACCATGGGAAAAGCTCAATCTGAGGCTTTCCACCTTGTGAGCCGATGACTTGTGGAATTCGGCTGCACTCCAGGTCGAGTACAAAAGCAGGCTCTATTCTGAATCCATAGCGAAATAACAAATCTTCCAGATTGAGCTCCAGTGGTTCCGGTATATACTCTTTGCGCGTATTCAGACTGTCCAGGCTCATGGCAAGTCTGTCAATTAAAAAAATAACCTTGCCGCCATTCATAATGTATTGGTCCAGCGTAAATTTATTCTTTTCTGAAAGCGCCAGGGAGGGTTTGGCCATAATAACCAAATCAATTTCCTTTTTGAGGACGGGCACACTGTCGAGATTGACATAGCCAACATTATAAAATAAGTCCAGGTTGCCGAATAATGATTGTGTCTGATCTTTATCCAGTTCGCCGTGTCCTGTAGTGATTAAAACATTTTTAAACTCCTTCGTTTGAAGGTTTTGAAGTCCGTGTGCCAGTTTATATTCTAGCAAGCTGATAGAATTGGCAAGGTTTTCATCTTGATTCAATTCGGCACTTGATTCAAGAAGATTGACAGCGACTTTTCTTTCACCCAGACTTAAAATCGCGTAGGGGAAGATGATCTGTTCTTTATTTTCGGAACCTGTTCGCACCATCAGATTGGTGGGAATTAATCCTTCTTTGGTCAATTCTTTTCTTCGTGTGTTGATTTCTTCGACGCTTCCTACGTTGGGATCTTCAAAAACATATTCGATGTACGATGATTCAGACGCAAACTGGTCGAGGATTTCTTTGGTAGATTGTTGAAGTCGCTTAAAGCCGGCAGGAAAATCTCCTTCGAGTAGCACGTGTACGAGAACGACATTGTTGGTCGAACGAAGTAGATTTCTCGTGGCCTGTGTAAGGGTAAATCTATTCTCTTCAGTCAGGTCTACATATCCGTGTATATAAGATGCAATAATGTTGACAAATAACAATATTCCGCCTAGCATCAGCGCTTTTATCCCAAGTCCTAATTTCTTCCACATAAGCTTAGAATAAACGGTTTTTAATCCACTGAATCGTCAACCATAAAAAGAAAAAAATTATTCCTGAGAAATAAATCAAATCACGTGAATCAAGGTATCCTCGGCTAATTGAGTTATAATGAAATTCCATTCCCATTCTTTGAATTAGATCGTCGACGCGACCCACAAACACCGGCAGTTTGCTGACAAAATAGAATCCATAATACATGGCATATCCGGTCAGTACTGCAATCAGAAATGCGCTGACCTGATTTTTGGCAATCGCTGAGCAAAAAATTCCAATAGATACGAGTGCAGACGCGAGAAATAAAAGGCCGATATAGGAGCCCAGGACGGCGCCGGTATCAATATTTCCTATGGGAGTTCCCAGCTGATATACCGAGTAGAAATAAAACAAGGATGGAATAAGACAGATCATCACCATGCTGAGGCAGGCGAAGAACTTGCCAAAAACAATTTCTGATTCTGAAATGGGTTTTGTCAATAGGCTTTCCAGCGTGCCGGTATGTATCTCTTCGGAAAAACTCCGCATGCTTAATGCAGGAATCACAAACAGAAAAAGAAAAGGAGCGACAGAAAAAAGTTGGTCCAAAGAGGCATAATTAAAATATAATAAACTGAAATCAGGAAAAACCCACATCAACAATCCGAGTACGACAACAAATATTCCGATCACAATATATGCAATCAGGAGACTGAAATAATTTGATAATTCTTTTTTAAAAATCGTCCACATTTTATTTGGTATCCTGTCTTGTCAATAATGTAAAAACTTCTTCAACGCTGCTTCGGTCACGATGTATTTCCCGAAGTGGCCAGTGATTTTGAACTGATGCATTGTATATAATGTCGCGTAGATCCTGCGAAGAGCTGGAATACAATTTATAACTTGTTTTACTTTCAGATTTAATCGAATCAATTCCTTCAAGATTCTTGAGTATGCGTATATCAGGTTCTGCCCTGAATTCGACATGTACAATCTGGCGATCCTGAAATCTGTCCTGGAAGGATTCAATTGGGTCATCAGCAACAAGATTGCCGTTGTTGATGATGATGACTCTGTCGCAGAGCATTCTCACCTCCTGCATAATGTGCGTTGAAAAAATAATTGTCTTTTCTTTGCCGATATTGCGAATCAGATCTCGTATTTCAATGATCTGGTTTGGATCTAGGCCACTGGTAGGTTCATCCAGAATCAACACTTTGGGATCGTGTAATAATGCCTGACTTAAGCCAACCCTCTGCCGATAGCCTTTGGATAGTTCAGCAATTTTTTTATTTTGTTCTTTGACAAGCCCGGTTAGTTGCAAGACTTCCTCTACGCGAGAAATAGGCCGGAATAAGCCATTTAATCTGGCGAATATCATTAGATACTCACGAATATACATATCCTTGTACAAGGGATTGTTTTCCGGAAGATAGCCCAGGGCTTGTTTGCACTCTCGGGGGTGTTTCTGTATATCCCAACCACACACTTCAATGACGCCAGAGTCCGGGGTATGATATCCCGTGATCATCTTCATCGTCGTCGTCTTACCTGCGCCATTTGGCCCCAGGAAGCCAAGAATTTGAGAAGGTTGAGCCGTAAAACTGAGATTGTTGACCGCTGTCTGGGCTCCGAATTTTTTAGTTATATGACTGATTTGCACCGACATTTTGCAGAATAAGGCCTAAGATTAACGTTCCAAAAGTAATATCATTGATGGCAGCAATAAAATATAGTAATAATTACTCATTTCCAGGATTCCAAGTCAGTGTGCTGTTTTTTCTTATTTATAATGTTCTTCACGGTTCGCGGTAGATTTTTTCAATGTTCAAATTCTGCTTCAGACGGCGATCTTAGCAGTGTCACCAACTCATCCAGGTCAAAAGCACCAGACAACTCAAAATGTCCAATAGCTTCCCGTTTCAGTTCAGCTAGGTGTGCGCGCGTATCGAGCAGTAGCCCGAATTCATGTGCCAGCGACCGAATGTAAGTTCCTTTAGAGCAAATTACTTCAAATCGAATATCAGGAATTCCAGTCGGATCAATTTTGAACTGTTGAATCTGCACTGTCCTGGGCTTCAATTCGGGTTGATGTCCCTGGCGAGCCATGAGATATGACCTTTTGCCGTTGATTTTGACCGCAGAATGAATAGGTGGTACCATCTCAATACTTCCCACAAAACGCTCTGCGCATTGGTAAAGCGCTGTTTCGCTGAGGTGTTCAAAAGGTCGTGTTTCATTGATTTCAGTCTCAAGATCATAAGATGGAGTTGAAGCGCCGAGCCTAATGATGCCACTGTACTTTTTATCCAGTGACTGATAATCCTGAATATTGCGCGTCATTTTTCCAGTGCACATGATCAGTAATCCAGTGGCGAGTGGATCCAGGGTTCCTGCATGGCCTATTTTAATATTTTCACCATGGGTGAATTTTTTGAGCGCGCGTTTAACAAGTTCTACGGCAAAAAAAGAAGTTTTTCCATAGGGCTTGTTTACAAGGATAACTGCGCCTGTCTTAAAATCTGTGTGATTTATATTGAGGTGAGATAGCTGCAAATTGATTAGTCTTTAGCTCCAAACTGCAAAGTTAATGCATCATTGACTTGAACCAATTATTTGATACCATATTGATTATTTGCAATTATCTTATTGACGGACTGCATTCATATAGTATACAATACTTTTTAAGTTGGTATGATTTGATACCCCTTATCATCTGTCAATTTTATGCAACAGTGAAGTGTTATTTATTCTAATGACAATTAGAGACCTCTCCAAAAACCATATAATGCAATCAGGATCCCTGCGGTCATACAATAATATGCAAATATATGAAGCCTGATACCGGCTACCATGCGCAGTAGAAGGCGGAACGCAAATATCCCAACCACAAAGGCTGCAGCAAATCCGGCAAGGAGTGCTCCGGAAGAATACTGAAGGTGGGCAAATCCACCATTCAGGATGTCTTTACCGATTTTACCAAATATAAGCGGAAGTACCATGATGAATGAAAATTCAGCCGCTTCATACCTGTTGACATTACTCAGGGCCGCGACACTAATTGTCGAACCGGATCTGCTGATCCCGGGTAAGATGGCAAACATCTGTGCAATGCCCATAAGTAGCGAACGCCATTCGTTGATCGGCTGATTGGTAACCAATGCTTTATTGCCAACGAACAAAACTAAGCCGTTGACAAAGAGACAAAACGCAACGAGCATGATGCGTCCCTCAAATAAACTGCTGACTTCTTCTTCAAAAAACAATCCAACAATCGCCGCGGGCACCATGGAAATCACCACCAACATTGCAAGTCTCCAGGATGAAGCATCACGCATCATCAAGCCGCGTATGATGCTCACTATTTTTTCCCGGAATACATAGCAAATACTGAGTGTCGTGGCAATGTGAAGCAGCACAGTAAGTTCAAGACTGTCCATGCCGCTGGATTTATCTCCCAGAATATATTTGGCAATTTCAAGGTGGCCGTCACTACTGATTGGCAGAAATTCTGTGATACCCTGGACAATGCCCAGAATAACAATCATCAAATATTCCGACATATCAGACTTTAAAGATCGCCCAGATCTGTACAATCAAACCCGCGAGAATAAACACTGGGGCAGCAACAGTCCTTCGGAAGCCATAAATAATATTTTCATCCCAGGTATCCGGATTGGGCATATTGCCTCCGGACATGAGAATAAAGCCAATAACCAACAATGCCAAGCCGACAAGTACAATCCTGTATTGTTTAGGACCGTATGTGACCGAAGAAGCTGTTCTTTCTGAGCTGGTATTGAGGTTTGTGGCTGAGATTCCGGCAGACTTTTTGACTGTGATCGTTTCTGTTGTTTTTTTTGATTTTGATTCTCCCATTTGTGGATAATTATTTAGTTAATGACTGAATGGTCTTTTTTAGGCCCAAGCGATGCAAAGTTGGGCCAAGAATTGCTAAAACGGTGATGACCGCTGCAAAATTATTCAGGCTGACGATTTTATACAGATCTGGCATGAGTACAAACAATATCAAAATACTGATTCCAACCCAGACAATCGCGAAAAATCCACTGGCAAGGCCAAGCCTTAAGGAAAGACTTCTGTAAGGCGTAAATACCTGATTATCTGAAGCCCCCAACAGATGCATCGTTTGTATAATCTCGGCCCTTCGGTGTAATAGGTTACGTAACAAGTAGTGAATAATAAAGTAGGCTAGTCCGACAAAGAAAATTGTCAGAGCAATTAGAATCAGAAGGATCTTGCCCAGACCCTTATTCATCTCATCACTTAAGCCTTGTCCGGCATCTGTTCGGGTGATTGTATTCTTATATGGTAACAGGTTATTCTTTAAACTCTTCAGAACCTCTGGTTTGGAGACAGTGCCATTGCTTTTGGCCAGGATCAAATCCCGAAAAGGGTTCTCGGTAAGG
>ERZ724526.1398-NODE-1398-length-12548-cov-11.445529_pt1 | contig 12548 bp, 10 predicted proteins | sample MGYA00376059_ERZ724526 | MGnify/ENA primary metagenome ERZ724526 (study PRJEB28724, sample SAMN07190883) | activated sludge metagenome | isolation source: activated sludge of sewage treatment plant in Hong Hong | place: Hong Kong | collected 2016-03-17 ... | reverse complement strand
GAAGCTGGTGTAGGGGTACCAATTTACCAATGCTTGCCCCTACAGCAGTGAAGCTGGTGTAGGGGTACCAATTCCTGCCCCTACAGCAGTGAAGCTGGTGTAGGGGTACCAATTTACCAATGCTTTCCCCTGCAGCAGTGAAGCTGGAGAAGGGGTACTGATGTACCGATTTATTGATGTACCGATGTACTTTGATGTACCGATTTATAGTCACGTAGGGTCAACTGTTGAAAAGCGGGTGGATGAAGAAAATTACCTCCCTGAAAACAATCCAAAAATGAGAAAATAGTTGGCTGCTTTCAGGGAGGGTAAAAGAATGTTTATGGCTATCAGTTTATTCTTATGAGATTGGCTTTTTGTGTGGGTGTCAGATCTGCTATGTCAATGACATTGAGTTGAGGGCTTGTAGATGAAATGCCCTGTACCAGGTCAATAGAGATAGCATTGGTTACGGGCTTCCACATGGCACCGGATAATGGGTCTACAACCAGCATGCCTACCACGCCTCCAATTAGCAGATTGCCCAGGTACCAGCCGTTCATTTTATAAACGATGGGCACTGTTTTTGACTGATATCCGGGAGTAGTAAATGTAACTGTGTATTCTTCTTTGGACAAATAAGAAGAAGCAGCAGATAGCTTAACAGTGGCGGGTGTTGTGCCGGTAAATACCTCTTTGCCCTTTTTATTGACAACAGAAATTTTGGCATTGGCAGGATTGCTGGTAATGGTAATGTCATGAACACCTTTGCTAAAAATGGTTGCACAAGAGGTAAAGACCATGGAAACAGATAAAAGAATAAGTGCGAAATGAAATTTCATAATGACAGTTTTAAAAGGTTTATAATTACATTTATTAATTGACACAAATCTATATCAGACAGGTTATTGGTATCAATGATCTGGCATGTTGTTTGAACACCGTTATCTGATAATAAATAGGTAAACTATATAATAAACGGCTTAGACAAGCAATATGCACCCCAATTTTGGAGCCTGTGGCGTTAATCTAATCTTAAAATAATGGCAGGAACATCAATGAAATGTTAAATCAAATCCTCCTGCGCAGTCCGAATTAAAATACAATTCATTATTTTGACTTAAGCCCTGCAATTGCGGTTCATTGCCCTTATCTTATTCAATTTAATAAGCTCGAGTATGGCCAACATAATTAAGGAAGTAGCCAGTGCCACCTGAAAATGTTGCCAACCCGCCCATTGCAGATGAAGTATTTGTTGAATTTTATCATTCAATGAAAACAAAGAGATCAGTGCTATGGTGATGGCAAGGAGCAGCCACACTACAAGCTTTTTTTGAAAGAGGTATTCCACGACCATCACCGTATTGGAAAGTTTGGAAAAAATGAGAAAAACATTACTGATCAATAATGCTGAAAAAGCAATCATTCTGGATGCTGACTCATTGTGTCCTTCTGTCAATGAAAGTTGAAAAGTGATCAGAGTTGTCAAAAACAACAAGAGTCCGTGAAAGATACTTTCTGCAATCTGTTTTCGGTTTAAGAATGAAGCTTTGTTTCCACGTGGTGGGCGGGACATAATGTTTTTTTCTTCGCCTTCAAACTCAAAAGCAATCGAACATACAGGGTCAATGATGAGTTCCATCAAAATGATGTGAAGTGGCAATAACAAAAGGGGCATGGTTGCACTAAAGGCAGGCAACAAGGTAAGGCCAATTATGGGTATGTGAATGGCAATGATATAAGACATTGCCTTTTGAAGATTGTCGTAGATCCTTCTCCCTGTTCGAATACCTGCTACTATGGACGAAAAATCATCATCGAGTAGCACCAATCTGGCGGCTTCTCTTGCCACATCGGTGCCCTTGTTGCCCATGGCAATGCCAATATCCGCTTTTTTGAGTGCGGGAGCATCATTGACACCATCGCCCGTCATGGCAACCACCTTGCCCATTTGTTGAAATTGGGTTACCAGTCTTAATTTCTGTTCGGGCAGGATCCGTGCAAAAATATTACATTCACTGAGCCTTGCCTTCAAAGCTGCATCGTCCAATTGGTCCATTTCTGCTCCCGTGAGAATGTTGTCACTTCTCAACCCAATTTTATTGCCAATGGTCGCTGCAGTGAGCGAGTGGTCCCCCGTAATCATGTACACTTCGATGCCAGCCTTTTTACAAGAAGTTATGGCAGTGGCCACCTCCGGTCTGACAGGATCCTCGAGCCCCATTAAACCCACGAACTCAAAATCCAAATCCTTTTGGCTTTCAGGGATGTGATCAATGCCTGAATTTACATTTGCCATTCCAATAACGCGAAAGCCTTGTGATGCCATAGTCTCGACCGCATTAAGAGCAAGTAATTTTTCTTCCCCAACCAGCCCACACAATTCAATGATAGTTTCTGGAGCCCCTTTGGAATAACCATGGATACGCCTTTCTATGGTAGTAAATAAGCGAGTAGTTGCCAATAACTTTTCAGATATCGGGTACTCTTTAACCATGGTCATTTCGACATCTTCTCTCAGGTTTGCCTGCTGGTAAGCTGTCAACATGGCTTTTTCCATGGGATCCGATGTATGGGTGGAAGATGCCATTGCCGCGCACCTTATAACTTGTATTCCAGAATCCATCTGTGGTGTTGCAGGTGTAAGTTTGCTGCCATCAAAAACCATAGCAACCACCATTTTATTTTGGGTAATGGTGCCGGTCTTATCGGAACACAATACCGATGCAGAGCCCAGGGCTTCGATTACGGATGGCTGTCTGGTCAAAACATTGATTCTAGCCAATCGCCATGCACCCATGGCCAGAAAGAGGGTAAATACAACGGGAAATTCTTCCGGCAGGATAGCCATTGCCGCTGCCAGTCCGTTGAGCATAGCTTGCAGCAAATTTCCCCTTACACTGTAATAAACCACTACAATTAATACACAAAGGAGAATACCTATGACGGCTACATTTCTTACAAATACGGCCATTTCTTTTTGCAGCAGGGTTCTGGTGTCTTTTTTCTCAATCAGACTGGTTGCAATGGTTCCCATTTTGGAATGAACACCAATTTTTTCGACAACGGCCAAAGCTCTGCCTTTTACCACCAAAGTGCCAGCAAACAAAACTAAATCCGATCCTCCTTTTTTCACTGCAAAGGCCTCGCCTGTAAGCATCGATTCATCCATTTCGAGGCTCTCTGCCTCTAAAACCATTACATCGGCGGCCAACCTGTCGCCCTCCGAAACATTGATCACATCCCCTGGCACCAGTTCACGTCCCGGCAATTTAAGCCATTGGTTGTCCCTCAATACATTGACCCTTGGGGAGGCCATTTTTTTGAGCGCTTCCAGGGCTTTTTCACTTCGGTAATTCTGATAAAATGAAATGGCAATAATTAAAAAAACAGTGCTCAACATCACCATTCCTTCCAGTTTATCACCCATAAATAAGTAAAGGGATGCGCAGCTTATCAACAATAAAAACATTGGTTCCCTGACAACCTCAAGGGCAATTTTTATCAGCCCTTTGTTTTTTTCTTCCGGTAGTTCATTAAATCCATATTTTAGTCTCAAGCGACTTGCCTGATCATAACTTAAGCCTTTTGGAACTGTCGACATTTGGATTCATTAAAATTTGCATGAATAAAGATGCAGCTTATGAAGTCAAAAAACAATGATTTCGACAATCCTTCAACCATGATTGTGATTCAAGTCAAAAGTAAGAATTGGGTATTTATAGCAAAATTGAAGTCAATAATTAAGGCTTGATGGCAACGAACCGCACCACAGAACCCTTACCTACATGGTATTTTCCTTCCTTCAGATCAATGATTTCAGTGCGAAGGGTTTTAAATTTCAAATTCGAAAATTCTTTGAGTACTTCTTCTTCATTGAACAACATGTCAGCTGATTTGGGTCCTCCTGATTCATACTTTAGCTGATCTTTGCTAAAAGCTTCAAATACAATCAATCCTCCTGGTTTCAACCAATCTACCAGCTGGCTGTGAAGGGCATTTCTGATGGAAGAAGGGAAATGGGCATAGATCAAAATGATGGCATCAAAACGCTGATTTGCAAAATGGAGGTCTTGCCAATCACCCACCAGATAAGTTATATCTACCTTTCTTTCCGATGCCAATAGCATTGCCTTGTTACGTGCAGCTTCACTTTGATCCCAAGCGAGAACTTCACAACCATTTTCAGCTGCGAAAACTGCATTTCTGCCTTCACCTTCTGCCGGAAAAAATAATTTGCTGCCTGGTTGGAATAAGTCCAAATTTTCTGCAAAAAACACGTTTGGATCCTTTCCATAGACAAATTCCGTGTCACTGTAACGCTCGTCCCAAAATGATGTCATTCTGTTTCTTTTTTGCTGCCGCCGTCAAATATACTGCTAAATAGAAGTCCTCCCATCAATGCACCGTATGCTGTGCTATTAATCGGATTGGATGTGATGGCACAACTGCCTGAAGCACATCCTACAAAATAGTAGTAGGCGTAGCCACCTATGCTGCCCAGGATCACCCCGATTATGATCATATGAATCTCCTTTTTACTCATTTTTATTGCTAAATTTTATACTCCACATACCTCTCAACTGGTCGGCACCATAACCTTTGGCAAGATCTGTAGGATATAATTTGTCGATCCGTTTTTTTATTTCCGGGAGTATGTCCTTTTGAGAACCATGGCATTGGAGACATTGGTTATTTGTAGTGATTGGGTAATAGAACTGAGTGTACATAGAATCCTTCAAAGTTACACCTTCGCTCTGTTTGTTGGCAGCCAATTCACTAACAAATTGTTGTAAGTAAGTCAATTCAACATTACCGGCCTTATTAAGAGGATTACGTGGTTTATCAGTGATCCTTTTAATGGTAGCATGATAAACTTTTGAAAGGCTATCTGTAATTGGCATGGCTTTGAGCTTACAAAATTCAAGGGCCGCTTCCACTCCATTTTTTTGCAATTGCCCCATCAGGTTTTTGCCCAATTCCTGTTTTGCTTTCAACGCGATACTCAAACCCGGGTTTTGATCAGATGAAGTCACTGCCGGGGGTGTGATGCCAATTTGTTTCCAGGATTCACCATTCATATTTTGCCAATGGGCTGCAAACCAGGAAGGTTCTTCGATTTTATAGTCATACATATAAGCAGCCACCCTTGCTATCATGCTGTCTTGGTATGTCTGGATGGGCATCAGACCAAATCGGGAAATGGCGCCTTTCATCTGAGAAGTCTGTGTTGAAGGGTGCATTACAAATTGACTCAGGCCATTGATAAATTCATCCCGTTTAGGAAAAGCCTGGAGGTAATGGGCTTTGACGGCTACGAGCGGTGGCGCTACCCTACCCTCTTTTTCCGGAGCGGTAAAACTATGGCAGGTATAACATTGGCTATGTATATAGGCGGAAATTTCCTGAGGGCGATATGTAGCAGGGGCCATGACCATTGAGTTGTAATCTACCCCCTGTTTTTTTTGCTGAGGGGCGCAGGAAGTGATACCCAAAATACTGATTAAAAAGATCAATTGCTTCATTACAAAATTTGAGACGAATTTAACAGAGAATAGCTAAAATGGAGGTAATCGAAGTTACATAAGCCTAAATTAGTAGAAGAAAAAAAAACGAAAAAGCAGTTGTTCGTACTGGAAGGAAACTTATCTTTGGAAGAAAGAAGAATAAAAATATGAAAAATTGGCTGTTGAGCCTAGCTTTGATTATGTCTCTATCCTCCAATGGGCAGGAGCGATTAAGCCAATTCAACAACGGCAAACAATCGGCGTATGAGCAAGGCTTCGAATGGAATGACAACAAGTATATAATTTCGTTTCTTGTTAGTGGAGAGGTGAGCATTTACCAATTTAAGGGGCCAGATGATTTGAGGACAATTTTTGAGCAATTGATACCCTCTGCTTACAATTTGGCATTCACGACCCGTTTTTACGAAAATTGGGTAATCTTTCAGAGCAGCACTAAACAGTATACCTACGATCTGGAGCGTCGTCAGCTTTACCAATATGATTTACCTGTCGGGCCTTTTGACAATGGAGTAGAAAGTATGTTGCACGCTGCAGACTATTGTATTTTGCGCTTTGAAGACCAGAACAATGATTTAAATTATTATTACATTCTGGACTATGACCGGGGCATAGAAAAATTTCCCCCGTCTTACGGCACCCCTGTGTGCAGAAATGGCCATGAGTTTGTGTGCCATTCCTTTGATTATGCCAACGGCACTACCACTTCAAAGTTTAATGTAATCGATATAAAAACAGGAGACCAAAAACTAATGGTCAAAGACCTGCCCAATCAACCAACTGTAAATTATTATGACCAGCATTACTGGTTTGTGGTTCAAAACGTACCCTGCAGCTTTGATCCTGTTACGACAGTGTTGAAAAAATATGAAGCTATTAAACTAAGCTATTACGGCTCCACGAGTGTTCATAAAAAGGGAGATGTACTGATTGTTATGGGTGGGGTGCCCAGCAATTTTCAAATTGTTTGTTACGATACAAAATCATCAAAAATTTTAAGCAACAGCCAGGGGGTAGCTGGAGGAGGGAATTTTATGACAGAAAAGGTAAGGCTGTATGGCCAATATCTACTTTGTTTTGATGCGGGCAATAGAATGTATCAATTTGACTATCAAAAAGGATTCGTACGTAAGTACAAGGTAAGCTATATTCCCTATCCACTGTCCAACATCATACCAAACGTAAGGGAAAATGAAGACTACTTATACAATGGAAAGGGATTTACGAAAATACGTTTTCAGCAAGCAGACACGATGTTCATACCCATAGATACAGGAACCCTTATTCCCGCTATTCAAAATTTTACAACCTTCCAGTGGGATGATGGCAGGGTGTTGGCGTTGCAGCTTGTAAACTTAGAACGCACCACCAATCACTATTGGATAGACCTCAAAAACTCAATTGCAACTGCTGCCAACCCGACAAAAAGTCCAAGGGGTATGGATGAATCAAGTCGGTTTTTTCGATGTGGATCGAGGTTGTATTTGTGGTCGAATGGTTTGTATTATCTCACAGAAAATGGAATGGAAAAACTTCCATCGCAAAGCAGCGGTTGGGGGCAGAATTTTAACTTTGGGCAAGGCAGAAATGTGTACTGCATGCCGAGAGACACCATCATGGAAAGTTACACCCTCGAAAACGACCAATTGGTTGTATGGCATCACACGGGTGGCAAAGCAGTACGTTTTGGACAAATTCCCCACCATGCGAAAATCTATGAAGTGATGGGTCTGGGAGAACGTATTTATGTTTATGAATACAAAAGAAAATACAATCTGTCAATATACAAGACTGATGGACAAAAGATTTTCAGTGAAGAATCATCATCCAATACCCGTCTATTACAGGGCAGTCCAAGCGATTACAGTTTTTATACCTTACTGGGGCAGGTTGGCAGGAAAGCATTATACATCCGTGACACCCTATTGTTGTCAATGGATGAAAACGGCATTATAAAAACAGTCCATAAATCAAAAGAATTCAAGGCCCTAACTTATATTTTCACAAACCGTGGAAGGAATTACCTATATACCAATTCAGAAAGCTTTAATTTCTATGAGATCACGGGTGACAAATTGATAAAACTTTACCAAAGTGATGAAAATTTAAATGCTGTTTATAGCAGTGAAGAGCATGGTAAAACATTTATATACCTGAATGATCAGCAAAGTTCTCTCCTGGTATGGGATGGAACAAACATAATAAAAGCCGGCACACCTCCGGGCATGAGACAAGTGGCCATAGAAAAAGACTACATTCTGGGCAGGGTATACCAAAACAGAACAGCTTATCTGATAGATATGCGGGATTTGAGACTCAGAAAAATAGAACCAGGCCCTGAAAGAGAACATTTCACCAACATAGCCATCACGCCGAATGACACCATCCTTTACAGCTATGCAGAGGAGGGCGTTAACATGCAAATCAAAACCTATCGGTTCCACTCACAATTTACGCAAGTGAGTCCACTGGAAAATTTTCCTAACAGCTGGTTTTTGAGTAAACTCAATGTAGAAGGAAGTGGTAATACCCGATTGGTGTACAGTCAACATTTGTCGGGCACTTTAGTGCAAGGAGGATTATTAAGCTTAACTTCAGATGTAAAGGCAAGAAAGACCTTATATGATGCCACACCCATTTACAAAAATGATCATTTGGTGCAAGCTTCTTATTTGTACTTCATGGGACAGGAAAAAGTCAACGGATTACAGCTTTACCGAATACCCATCGATAATACTGGTACAATGGTGACTGATGTTAACAGTGATGATTTGCTAATATATCCAAATCCTACTTCAGGGCAATTAACATGGGAAACATCAGCATTCAACAACAGTCAAGTCCAATATTGTATAAAAGATATAAAGGGAGGTCTTGTCCGAAGAGGGGCTGCCAGCAGTTCACTTGATATAACCGACCTGGGTGCTGGTAGTTATATAATTGAGCTTACCATCGGACAACGCACGTTTAAAAAACTTATTGTAAAAATTTAATCTATGGATTCACATGGTTTTGCCGACTTGCCGGTATTACTTAGGTCATTTAAAGATGCCATCCCTTTATTGTGGAGAAATCGATTGTGGAAGGGCTACTTTGCTCACGGCCCCGTGAGTTATTTGTCTATCATACTGGTGTTGGTCATTTCCTATAAGACCTATTCCTATTTTAATCCTGAACCAGTTAATACGATAAAAGAAGAAATAAAAAACCAGGCTATGGATGTTGCCAAAAAAAGTTTGGGTGCCAACATTGCAGACAGCATTGAGAAAGAAATACAAAAAGAAGGAATGAATGCTAAAATATCATTAGACAAAGATTCATTGGAAAAAGGTGTGGTGGCAATGACTGTAAATACAGACACCCATCATCAAAAGAATGAAGACACGCTGGTAAAAAAAGAAGAAGCCGAAATAGCGTCAGATACTGTTGCATCTGCCGGCGATGCCGAAAAAGAGGAAAACCTGACAGGGAGAGAAAAACAAATATCCAAGTCCCATATCGATGAAAAGAACATTTTTTCCGGAGGATCCAAATACCTTTCTATCATTCTCCTCAACATGCTCATAGCTCATTTTTGCGGTCGCATTATAGGCATGATGGGCGGCTTTGAAAAAAAGATAGGCATCAAGTCTTATTTCAAATCACAATTCAGGGTCATTCAGGTAGGTATTTTCAATTGGGGACTGGAAATTGCAGTGGGTATAATCATCTCCATATTTTGCGGAATTTTTCTAAATGATGCATTTGAAAAAGTTGGAAAGATATTGTTACAAATGTTTTTTTTAGGATATCTGTTCTTTGATAGCTACAATGACTACTTTGATTTAAAAATAAAAGAAAGCAGACAAAATATACTTCACCACATCATGCCGGTAACATTGGCAGGTGGCATAGCATATGCAATAATGAGTATACCCTATGTGGGCAGTATTATAGGCCCAATAGTTTGTTCGGTTGCTGTTACCCTATACCTTGCCAGAGAAAAAGGCCTTTATTTAAAAACAGCGGCTCTACCTGAATAAGGTAGTGATGATGGAATGCGCCTGCATGGAAAAATGATAATTCTGTCCTCTAAAGAAAAAGCCGGTTTCAAAATTTTCTTCTGTGGGGTTCATTACAACCACTGCCACAGATCCGTCGGTATTTACAAAGCCGGTTGCCAATAATTGAGCGCGATTGGTAGAAACCGAAATTCGTTTGGCACCTGGTCTGATGAATTTGGAAAAATGCCCTATGTAATAATATGAATTCATCAGGTGAAGACTATTTTCTTCTGTCTTTGCATGAATGGGTGCAAAACAATAATTTTTTACGTGATTGGGGCCACCGATTTCATCCAATAAGATATTCCAATCTGTCCATGCAACTGAGCCCTGGTTGAAGTCATTGATCATGTTTTCACCATAGTTTTCACCCCACTGCCATTGGTCAAAAGTAGCCCAATCGAAGGGGTAATTGCAGGCCTCGGTCAACAAAAGGTGGGTGTCCGGAAATTTTTCCTTCACCCTTTGTAAATTCAGGTACTGCCGTCCTCCATTCCAAATTTCGTACCAGTGGAAACCGATGCCCCATACGTATTTGGCCGTTTCTTTTTCCCCAAGAATGGGCAACGAGCGGTGAAAAATCAGGTCTCTGTTGTGGTCCCAGGCTATGAGTTTTTTGTCTTTCATGCCGTTGGCGTGAAGGGTAGGTCCCAGGTGGTAGCGAATAAAATCAGCTTCTTCCTGAGCTGTATAAATACATGACTCCCAGGTTTGTTTTGCCATGGGCTCATTTTGCACGGTGAGTCCCCAAACCGGCACGCCTGAAGCTTCATAGGCCTTGATAAATTTTACAAAATAATTCGCCCAGGAATTTCTGTATTTGGGCAAAAGACTGCCTCCCTGCAACATGTTGTTGTTGTCTTTCATCCAGGCTGGCGGACTCCAGGGCGAAACAAAGAGTTTAAAGTTTTTATCAGAGATGGCCATGGCCTCTTTGATCATTGGCACTTTGTACCTGAGATCATGGGCAATGTTGAAGCTGCGAAGGCTTGAATCCCCTTCTGCTACATAGGTATAATTGTCTGAAGAAAAATCGCAGCTGTTGATATTGGCCCTGCCAAGCGAATAGCCTATGCCTTTGTCCTGATCAAAGTAAAGCTCAAGAAACAGTTTTCTTTTGTCTGGTGAAAGTTTATAAAATGTCTCTGCACTGGCATCGGTAAAGGCCCCTCCAATGCCTATGAATTCCTGAAAGGTAGCAGATTCATCAATAAAAACCGAGGGCTCAGTCTCAAAAGGTTGTCTTGCCTTGCTGACATCTATGGCCTTGATTTCTGCCATCCTTTGTCCTGTATTTTTTGCGGTCACAAAGGCACGCACTTGTGTGGTTTTGTTTTGCTGGGAAAAAACCATAAAAGACAAGCCCATTAATACTATAAAGGAAAAAAATCTTTTAATCATGACTTAAACAATTAAAATCACCAAACGAAAGTATTGACCGATCCTGGTTTCATTTCCAATACTGCTGAAACCCTGCCATCGGTAAGTTGAATTTTTTTAGTAGCCGCGCTTTCATTCATCACGATGATCACTTTGGAACCATCCGGGTTTTTGAATGCTACATTGGGCGTAGATTCAAACCAGGGTGAAGCAATGCGCACTGCTCCTGCCTTGACAAAGCGGGATGCGTGGGCTATGATGTAATAGGAAACATTTCTTGTGAAGGTATTAGCATCAATGGTAACTGCACCCAGACAAAGCGAACAACCTCCATCCAGATGTGGATCCAATGTAGGGTCTGATGCCAGGTTCCACTCGAGTACATTTTTACTCCAATTGCGTGTAGTACCCATGACTACGTGGCGAAGGTGCCATTTGAGGTCGTCACCAAATTGGGCATTACCACCTGTCCATTGTTCGGTAAAATAGAGATTTTTTTCAGGGTGGGCATCATGCACCAGACTCAGCGCCCCTTCATCGCCACCGTACAAGTGAAAGGCAGATCCATCAATGAATTGGGCGGCAGCCGCATCCGATAAAACGGCAAGTGGATATTGATAGTTGTCGCAATTATGATCCCAAATGACAATTTTGGTGTCTATTGAAGCTGCTTTGAATGCAGGTCCAAGGTGATTTTTGATAAAATCAGCTTGCTGTGTAAAAGACATCACCATGCTGGGATTGTTGCCTCCATGCTGGGGCTCGTTTTGTACTGTTACAGCATCTACCTCTATGCCCTGCTGACGCATGGCGTTGATGTACTTTACAAAATACTGGGCGTAACTGGCCTGATATTCTGCTTTCAAATTTCCGCCAACGCTTTGGTTATTGGTTTTCATCCAGAGGGGAGCTGTCCAGGGAGAAGCCATTATTTTGAGTTCGGGGTGAATGGCCAAAATTCTTTTCAACAGGGGTATCAAAAACAGGGTATCTCTCGACAAATTAAAACGGGTCAATGCAACATCGGTTTGTCCTGCCGGCATTTCATCATAGGTAAAAAAGGTCTCACTCAAATCAGAAGCACCGAGGCTGATGCGCAGGTAAGCGATACAGTTTTCCCCTTCGCCGCAACCAAACAATTCACGAATCAATTTGTCGCGTGAAGCAGGATCCATTTTTTCAATCAAATAGGCACTTCCCCCTGTGAGGGTGTAGCCAAAACCATCCATAGTCTGGTATAGGGTTTGGGTATCTACTTTGATGGTAGGCAGTGAAGGGTTGCCTTCTCCAATCTGTACGGTGGAAGCAGAGAGCAAATTGGTTCTGTCAAATGTAGTAGACCAAAAATTGGATTTAGGAATCGGGTTGGGTTCTACCTCCTGCTTTGTGGAACAAGACCAAATGATGCTTGTTCCCAAAAGCAGGCTGTAGTAAAATACCCTGAAGTTTTGTAGTCTCATACAATATTTAAATGGGTTTAATAACCCGGATTCTGACTAAGTTTTGTGTTTTTATCCAATTCAGATTGCGGTATAGGCCATAACAATCTTTCATTGGTTAGGTTGTAACCTATCTTATCACCATTGGGTCCCACTGCATTGTTCATGACATCGATGGCTTT
>ERZ724526.1397-NODE-1397-length-12565-cov-6.006875_pt1 | contig 12565 bp, 12 predicted proteins | sample MGYA00376059_ERZ724526 | MGnify/ENA primary metagenome ERZ724526 (study PRJEB28724, sample SAMN07190883) | activated sludge metagenome | isolation source: activated sludge of sewage treatment plant in Hong Hong | place: Hong Kong | collected 2016-03-17 ... | reverse complement strand
CGATGGATTTGGACTCGGACTTGGAGTTGGGTTGGGATTAGGCTTGGGATTTGGCCCGTTCTCACCGTTTGCCCCTTTCGGTGGATTTGGCTACTATGGCTTTGGCTATCCATTTGGTGGGTTTGGTTATTACAATAGTTTTGGTGGCGTTGGTTTCTATAATAGCTTTGTTGGATTTTCTCCTTTCAACCGTTTTGGGTATCCTTATGGTGGTTTTTCAGCGTTTGCACCGGCTGTTCCATTAGTTTCATCGCCCATGGTGATGACGCCAGCGAGAAAACCAACTTATATTCAACAAAGGAGCTATACACGCAGCGCCCCCGCACCTAAAACAAATTATTGGCATTATTGTCGTAATCCAGAAGGGTATTATCCTTACGTTAAAAAATGTCCGGGGGGATGGTTAAAAGTTTTGCCCCAACCTGCTTCATAATCAAATTTTCAAAGGAAAATAGGTCATGTTGAAATTCGCCAAATCGGTAACGTTATGCTCAACCGCCTTGCTTGTGGCTTGTGTGCATATTCCGTCGGGACCCAGTGTTTTGGTATTGCCTGGATCAGGTAAAACTTTTGAGCAATTTCGCAATGATGACTATCTATGTAAGCAATATGCTGCTGAGCAAGTCAGTGGACGGACACCACGGCAAGCTGCAATTACCAGTGGTATGGAGAGTGCTGCACTGGGTGCTGCACTAGGTGCAGCCGCTGGAGTAGCGATTGGCGGAGGGGAAGGTGCTGCAATTGGTGCGGGAACCGGGTTGTTAGCTGGTGCGTTAGGTGGGAGCAGCTCAGCTCAAACTTCTGGATACTTAGGACAGCAACGGTACGATATGGGTTACTTGCAGTGTATGTATGCAAACGGTCACCGTATTCCTGCGCCGGGTCGTTTTGCGACAGAATATACGGATGGCGGCAGTAATCGCTATCCACCACCGCCACCACGCACCGGTTCTGGAAAATTTCAACCGCCTCCTCCCCCGCCTGGTAATCCACCACCGCCACCTCCTGGCTATTAAGTTTGGGGAAATTAGCGTTATTAAATTTTAGGGGAGAAAAGATGAAAAGTTTATTATTAGTATGTTCTGCAATATTAGGTTTATCTTTGATGTCTTTTAGTCTGGCTGACCCTATGTCAGTTTTCAAAGGGCGCGCGATTTTTATTGCGGCTGATAATCAACTCACCGTTTTACCGGATTCGCCTGTCCAAGCGTTATCATGTCGCTTTGAGAATGGAATTTTTGTAGCTGGTTCATCACCTAGTATTGCAATTCCTATTCCAGGTGCTATTGATGTAAAAATAATTGGCACTCACGCCTATGTTGCTACTTCAAGCACCGAAAATAGTTCAGCTACAACGGGTTATGCTAAATATGATGTCACAGCATGCCTACCTGATGGGCCTTTTACTCCGTATCGAGCACGTGCGAATCTAACGTCGGGCGAGCTTGTGATACCGTGCGTCGAAGTCAGTGGCAGTGAGTATAATGTGGTTATGAAACAACGTGGTAAATCGTCCAATTGGGAAGTGGATTTTGTTGGTACAGGGTGCAATTAACGAGCAAAATATTTTTAACAAAGAATTACCTTGGACTGTCATCTAGTCAATTGTCTAAGGTCATTCAACCATTTAACTAGGTTAGTTTCTCCCTAGCCTTTGGCAATTTATTCATGGTTTTTTAAATAACTATCCCAATAGGGAGATTCTTCAAACCGTTTGATTAGAAAATCAATAAATGCTCTGACACGTTGCGAAAGGTGTCGGGTTTGTGGATAGATTGCATAGACTGCCAGTGAGGAATAGTGGTATTTATCGAGAATCGGTACTAAAACACCCTTTTCAATTTCCTGGTACGCAATGAATGTGGGGATTAATGCAATCCCCAGCCCATTAACTGCAGCATCACGAAGAAATTCACCATTGCTTGCTTTTAGATAAGGCGTTATTTTTACTCTTGTTACTTGATCTTCAGTATCGCGCAGATTCCAATATTCAAAATTACTAGTCAAGTTATATACAAGACACTGGTGATGGGCAAGTGCTGCCGGTGAATCTGGTTTACCGTTCCGATCAAGATAAGCTGGGCTGGCACACAAAATTACATTGATGGGCGCAATTCGCCGTGCGATCAAACTTGAATCCGGTAAATTGGCGATACGGATTGCTAAATCAAAACCCTCTGCCAGCAAATCTACTTGTCGATCATTAAAATCTAAATCAAATCTAATCTCCGGGTGGATTTCGAGAAATGCATTGATTGCAGGTCCTAGGTGCATCAAACCAAAGCTGAGTGGTAACGCAACTTTTAAACTACCCTTTAAAGCGCCATGGAATCGGGATGTAGCATGTTCTGCTTCGATAAGATCAGCAAGAATACGAACCGATTGTTGGTAAAAAGCGCGCCCACTATCCGTCAGATTCATTCGTCGGGTGGTACGGTGAAACAATTCAACCCCAAGGTGCGCTTCGAGTTCTTTCAAACGCCGGCTGATTACTGATTTTGCGATATTCATCCGAGTTGCTGCGGCGCTGATGCCACCTGCTTCTACAACGCTGATAAACATACTCATATTTTCAAAACGATCCATAAAATGGTTTTATTGTTGCTTATTTAAGAAATATTAATTCTATTACCGAGTCTTTATTCTTATTTTAACAACGATAATAATACTTCCTGACAACATTTTATAAATCATTGATATAAGGAGAGCGCAGCATGAATAAATTAAGTGAAGCTTCTCGTATCATTCCTGCAACGAGCATACGAGAAGGGGCAGGCGTGATTGTAAATCGCACGATCGGTACACCGATGTTGCGTCATTATGATCCATTTCTATTGCTGGATCATATTAGTAGCGATCAACCACAGGACTACCTCGCTGGATTCCCAGCTCATCCGCATCGAGGATTTAGTACCTTTACTTATATGATTGATGGGCATATGACGCATCATGACAGTATGGGTAATCACGGAGAGCTTGATCCAGGATCTGCACAATGGATGAAAGCAGCTAGCGGTGTTATCCATTCAGAAATGCCAAAACAGCAATTGGGTTTGATGCGCGGTTTTCAGCTGTGGATCAATTTGCCAGCAGCCCATAAGATGGATCGCCCAGAATATAGGGAGTATAGCGAGAAGATGTTTCCGGTATTAAGGTTTCCAGAATACACGGTGAAAGTACTCGTTGGCCACTTTGAAGGGGTCAATGCGCCTATTATCGACCCCGTTACTGAGGTAACGTATCTTGATGTGCAATTACAACCGGATAAAGCTTTTCGATATGACCTGCCAAACGACAATAGTAGCTTTATTTATGTTTTTGAAGGGTATGGTCAACTTGCTAGTCAAGCAGTACAGCGCCATTCTCTTGTGATATTAGATGCATCGGATAATAACCCCATTACATTTCTTGCAGGAAATAAAGGAGCACGCTTTATTGTGGTGAGCGGCAAACCCATTCACGAACCAATCGTACGGTATGGTCCTTTTGTGATGAGCACCAAAGAACAAATTGACCAGGCAATGAAAGATTTTCAGTTCAATCAGTTTGTCCGTGAACGTGCTTGGGTAAACCAAAATCATTAGATGATTAATATTCTATAAGGAGATTCAAATGAAAAAGTATAGTCAAATGCTGGCCCGAGTATTTCTCGCACAAATTTTCGTACTATCAGGGATATTCAAAATAACTGGGTACGAAGGTACACAAAGTTACATGGAAACCATGGGAGTTCCCAGTATGCTTCTACCATTGGTAATACTCATTGAAATAAGTGGTGGTTTAGCAATTGCTATAGGATGGCAGACTCGATGGGTTGCGATTGCATTGGCTTCATTTACAGTATTAGCCGGGATAATTTTTCACAGCAATTTCTCCGATCATATGCAAATGATCATGTTCATGAAAAATGTTGCGATTACGGGTGGGTTACTGTTACTCGCTGTTCATGGTGCTGGGGAGTATAGTTGGGATGGGCGTAAAATTTCAGGTTAAATTTATACCTATAAAGAAAAGCCTGGTGTAAGTGTTAGTAAGCATCGCATCAATCGGTTGTTAAACTAAAATTAAGGTTGCCAAAAAGGATAATCGGTATAACCTTCAGGTCCAGATGTATAAAACCTAGCTGGATTTGCTTGATTGAGCGGTGCTTTGTTTTTAATTCGCAACGGTAAATCAGGATTAGCGATAAAGGGGACTCCAAAAGCGATTGCATCGACGATGCCTTCTTTGACGGCATACTCAGCTTCTTGTGGAGTATAGCCTTGGTTACCGATTAAGATACCCTTATAATGAGTGCGTGCAGGTGTAATGATATCCCCTTTTTGTTTCTGCAAGATATCGCCTCGAATCAAATGTAAATAAGCAAGATTATAATCATTCAAATGACTTGCTAACCACCGAGTCAAACTTATTGGATCGCTATCAATCATATCGTTGTAGCTGTTAAGCGGTGAGATGCGTAACCCCACTTTGTGGCTTTCCCAGACCTGACTGACCGCTTCAATGACTTCCAGCATGAGTCTGGCTCGTTTTTCTATTGAGCCACCATAAGGACCATGGCGTTTGTTTGCGCCATCGCGTAAAAATTGATCCAGTAGATATCCATTGGCACCATGAATTTCAACACCATCAAAACCAGCAGTTTTTGCATTTTCAGCAGCAGTTTTAAATCCGGTGATAATGGAAGGTATTTCACTATCAGCGATTTCACGCGGAGTAACGTATGGTTTCTTTCCTTCAGGCGTGTGAACTTCATCACCTAGAATGGGAATGGCGCTAGCGCTAATAGGTTGCGCGCCCCCATTAAGCAGCGGATGGCATGCACGGCCACCGTGCCAAAGTTGTAAAAAGATTCGTCCCCCTGCACGATGAACGGCTGTGGTTATCTGCTGCCAACCGTTAATTTGTGCTTCAGAATAAATGCCGGGTTCTTTCCAGAAAGCAGAATGGCCCGCCATGACCATAGTTGCTTCAGCGATGATCAGGCCAGCGCTTGCGCGTTGTGCATAATATTCTGCCATCAAGGCATTAGGTACGTGGTCAATACTAGCCCGACAGCGTGTGAGCGGTGCCATGATAATTCGATTAGAGAGTGTCATTGTCGCTAGATGCAGCTCACTCATTAAATTAGGCATGATTAAGATAGAATTGATAAAGTTTCAAGCCTAGCAGAAACTCTCAAGCAAGATCAAAATTATCCCCACACGATCAAAAATTTTACAATTTCGTACCCCCTTAGAATCAGCGCTATAATTAGCACTTTAATCTAATAATAAATAACATGACTACCATCGTATCAGTGAGGCGCGGTAAGCAAGTTGCTCTAGGAGGGGATGGGCAGGTTACGCTCGGCGCCGTGGTTGCTAAATCGAGCGCGCGCAAAGTAAGACGGCTTTACCATGGAAAAATATTAGCTGGGTTTGCCGGAGGAACGGCGGATGCGTTCACGCTATTTGAGCGGTTTGAAGGTAAATTGGAGAAGCACCAAGGTCACTTGATGCGATCAGCGGTGGAGCTAGCCAAAGATTGGCGAACGGATCGCATGCTGCGGCGTCTTGAAGCGATGCTGGTTGTGGCTGATCATGAAGCCACGTTGATTATTACTGGTGCGGGTGATGTGATTGAGCCGGAGCTTAGTCTTGCTGCAATTGGGAGTGGTGGCGCCTATGCGCAATCAGCAGCGCGTGCTTTGCTTGAAAACACAGAGCTTTCTGCTAAAGATATCGTCTCGAAAGCGCTGACCATCGCTGGAGATTTGTGTATTTACACAAATCAAGCGCATATCATCGAGTCTCTCGATTAATTGATTGAATTTTTTAATAAGCAATAAATTTATGTCACAAATGACCCCACAAGAAATTGTCCACGAATTGGATAAACATATTATTGGACAAATCAATGCCAAGCGCGCAGTTGCAATTGCACTGCGCAATCGCTGGCGTCGCCAGCAGATTGCTGATCCATTACGTCAAGAGATCACGCCTAAAAATATTCTCATGATTGGGCCTACCGGGGTAGGCAAAACTGAAATTGCGCGTCGTCTAGCTAAATTGGCTGATGCACCTTTTATTAAAGTCGAAGCGACTAAATTTACTGAAGTCGGTTACGTGGGGCGTGATGTTGATTCGATTATTCGTGATTTGGTTGAGTCCGCAATTAAGCAAGGGCGTGAGCAAGAAATACGAAAAATGAGACCGCTCGCCGAAGATCGCGCAGAAGAACGAATTCTTGATGTTTTACTGCCCCCCGCTCGTGACCTGGATTTTCGTGCTGAGAATGAAGATTCCAACGCAACGCGCCAGAAGTTTCGTAAAAAATTACGCGAAGGTGAGCTCGATAATAAAGAGATTGAAATTGAAATCGCTGGTGCACAGGCAAGTATGGAGATTTTTGCACCGCCTGGGATGGAGGAGTTGACTTCACAAATTCAAAGTATGTTCCAGAACATGGGTTCTAGCAAAAAGAAAGCACGTAAGTTGATGATACGTGATGCGAAGAAAATTCTCATTGAAGAAGAAGCGGCTCGACTTATCAATGATGAAGAATTGAAGTTAAGGTGCGTGCAGAATGTGGAGCAAAATGGAATTGTATTCTTAGATGAAATCGACAAAATCACCAGCCGCTCCGAGACGGCGGGGGCGGATGTTTCACGCCAAGGGGTACAACGTGACTTATTGCCTTTGGTTGAAGGCACAACGATATCAACCAAATATGGCATGATTAAGACTGATCATATCTTGTTTATTGCAAGCGGTGCATTTCACTTGGCTAAACCTTCTGACCTTATTCCTGAGTTGCAAGGACGTTTTCCGATACGGGTTGAGCTGACAAGCCTGACAGCGGCTGATTTTGAGCAAATTCTTACCAATACCGATGCGTGTTTGACGCGTCAGTATGAAGCGCTGCTTAAAACAGAAGGAGTCATACTGAATTTTGCGGAAAGTGCAATCAAGCGATTAGCTGAAATTGCTTTTTCGGTTAATGAAAAAACTGAGAATATCGGTGCAAGGCGGCTACATACCGTGATAGAGAAACTACTTGAAGAGATTTCATTTAATGCAGCTAAGCATGATGGCGAAACCCTGGTGATCGATGCGGCTTATGTTGATAATCGACTTAACGAATTAGCTCAAAGCGAAGATCTTGCACGCTATGTTCTTTAATCGAAATAAGTTGGTATAAAAAGGTTTTTACCCTCATCATGTCGCGCGAAATTATGGTGTTAAGTGGTGTGCGTACTGCTATTGGGGATTACGGCGGTGCGCTCAAAGATATTCCGCCCACTGCGCTGGCATCAAAGGTCGTACGAGAAGCAGTCAATCGCGCTCAGGTTGATATATCGAGAATTGGTCATTTGGTTTTTGGCCATGTCATTCACAGTGAAGCGAGTGATATGTATCTGTCACGAGTCGCGGCTATTCAAGGGGGGCTACCACAATCTGTTGCGGCATTATCGGTAAATCGATTATGTGGAAGCGGCTTGCAAGCGATTATCTCAGCAGCGCAAACTATCCTATCGGGTGATACCGATATTGCCATTGCAGGCGGAGTAGAATCGATGAGTCGAGCAGGTTATCTTTTGCCTGCGCTGCGCTGGGGTCAACGGATGAGAAATAGTTCAGCGATTGATATGATGGTTGGTGCTTTAACTGATCCCTTCGATCAAGTTCATATGGGAAATACAGCCGAAAATATCGCAGCAAAATGGAATATTGGGCGTGAGAAACAAGATCAGTTTGCGCTGGAAAGCCATCGACGTGCGACACAGGCGATTCGTAACGGTTACTTTACCTCGCAAATTTTACCGATTGAAATATCATCGCGTGGCAAAGTAGTTGTTTTTGATACTGATGAACATCCCCGTGACTCTATCGATTCGGAAAAATTATCAAACTTACCCAGTGTTTTCCAGGAAAATGGCACGGTTACCGCAGGTAATGCTTCAGGTATCAACGATGGCGCAGCGGCTGTTGTGCTTTGTGATGCGGCAATCGCAGAAAAAGATCATTTGCAACCCATCGCACGATTAGTAGCTTATGGCTATGCCGGTGTTGATCCTCGGTATATGGGGATAGGCCCTGTTCCAGCAGTGCATCAAGCACTACACCGTGCTTGTTTAACGATTGATGATATGGATGTTATCGAATCAAACGAAGCTTTTGCTGTACAGGCCTGTGCAGTTGCTTGCGAGCTTGGTTTCGATCCGATCAAAACCAATCCCAATGGCGGCGCTGTTGCTTTCGGACATCCAATCGGTGCTACGGGATGTGTTCTGACGATCAAGGCCCTTTATGAACTGCATCGTATCAAGGGGCGCTATGCATTGGTGACGATGTGTATCGGCGGTGGGCAAGGAATTGCAGCCATTTTTGAGCGATTACCCTCGTTTGCACAGTTAAATTAAAAAGGTAGATGCTACGATGATCACATCCTTGACCCAATCACCCGCATGGCTTGCTTTAAAAACACATCAATCTAAGCTTGAATCGCAGCACTTACGCAACTTGTTTGCAGAAGATCCACATCGTTTCGAAAAATTCTCGATTCGTTTTAATGATTTCTTGCTTGATTTTAGTAAGCAACCTGTAACGAATGAAACCATGAATTTATTGTTTCAGCTTGCGACACAGCAAAAATTGAATGATTGGATCGCTCAAATGTTCCGAGGGGAGAAAATCAACGTTACTGAGCATCGTGCGGCCCTGCATATCGCATTAAGGGCTAATCAAACAGTTACGACTGAAGGTGTGGATATTTTACCAGCGGTAAAGCAAGTTTTGCAGCAAATGGAAAGCTTTACACAAGCAGTTCATCAGGGTATTCATCGTGGTTACTCAGGGTTAACTTTCACCGATGTGGTCAATATTGGTATTGGTGGCTCAGATCTTGGGCCAGTCATGGTCACAGAAGCGTTAAAGCCTTACTGGAATGGGCAAATAACACCTCATTTCGTATCGAATATTGATGGGGCACATCTTGCCGAAACACTAAAAGCGTTAAATCCGGCAACGACGTTATTCGTAATCGCTTCAAAAACCTTTACGACACTAGAAACTATAGCTAACGCCCATGCAGCGCGTACCTGGTTTTTGACACAGGGCGGTTCTGAAAAGGAGATTGCACGTCATTTTGTAGCGGTTTCAACGAATCAAAAAGCGGTCCAACAATTTGGAATCGATCCTGCCAATATGTTTGTTTTCTGGGATTGGGTTGGGGGGCGTTATTCACTGTGGTCTGCGATAGGATTACCGATTGCCTTGACCCTGGGTATGCAGCATTTTTATGATTTGTTATCAGGTGCGAGGCAAATGGACCAACATTTCCTGACAGCACCTTTCGCTGAAAATCTACCAGTAATTTTGGGCTTAATCGGAATTTGGCAGACTAACTTTCTGGGCGCAACTAGCCACGCTGTTTTACCGTACGATCAGTCGCTGCATCGATTTCCAGCGTATCTACAGCAACTTGAAATGGAAAGTAATGGTAAAAGTGTTACCCGAGATGGAACACGAGTTGATTACCAAACCGGTACCGTTGTTTGGGGGGAATCCGGAACTAACGGTCAGCATGCTTTTTATCAGCTACTCCACCAAGGGACACCGACTGTAACCGCGGATTTCTTAGCGCCTTGCCAGAGTCATTATGCCGTGGATCACCATCATCAATTATTATTAGCTAATTTCTTTGCGCAAACAGAAGCATTAATGCTTGGTAAGACTGCTGACGAAGTGCGAGTAGAATTACAATCGCAAGGCTATACGCTTTCTGAAATTGAACAATTGGCACCGCATCGGGTTTTTGCGGGTAATCATGCGACCACGTCGATTCTATTCAAAAAACTTGATCCGAAAACATTGGGTTCGTTAATTGCGCTCTATGAACACAAAGTTTTCGTGCAAAGTGTCATTTGGAACATCAATCCATTTGATCAATGGGGTGTAGAATTAGGAAAGCAGCTTGCTAACAAGATTATGACTGATTTGAAAACCGACCAGAAAGTTACTGCTCATGATGCATCAACCAATGGGTTAATCAATTATTTCAAAGAAAATAGCAACATAGCGAATTGAAATCGTTGATAGATCAATACATTTAATAAATAAATGTCTACCCGTCTCTCGAAGCATGCGCTAAAAGTCCTTTTTGTTACGTCGGAAGTCTATCCGTTATGCAAAACTGGGGGACTAGGTGATGTGAGTGCGGCATTGCCAGCGTCGTTACGTGAACAACAAGTTGATGTTCGCATCCTCATTCCTGGTTATCCGCAAGTGCTTGCAGGATTAAAATATAAACGAAAGGTAGCTGAATTCAATGGTTTAGCTCATTTTCCCCCTGCTAAGTTATTATCAGCCAACCTGCAAGTCAATGCCTCAACAAGTATCCCAGTTTTTGTCATCGATTGTCCTTCGTTATATCAAAGAACGGGAGGGCCCTATTTAGATGTGGCTGGACACGATTGGCCCGATAATGCACAGCGTTTTGGCTTGCTCTCAAAAATGGGTGCATTGCTTGGCAGTGATGCCAGTCCATTGACGTGGCAACCCGATGTTGTTCACTGCAATGATTGGCAAAGTGGCTTGACGCCCGCTTACCTTCATTTTCATCGGGGTTTGAAATCGCCTACCCTAATGTCAATTCATAACTTGGCATTCCAGGGTTGTTTCGCACCCGAGCTGGTGAGCCAGCTTGGGCTACCTTCTGAAAGTTATAGCGTCCAAGGTGTCGAGTATTATGGAAGCTTGTCATTTATTAAAGCAGGGCTTTATTATGCGGATCATATTTCAACGGTTAGCCCTAGCTATGCGCACGAGATCCAGCAGGAACGACTCGGGTTTGGGTTGCATGGTTTATTATCTGCTCGCAAAGAGCAGATCAGTGGGATTGTGAATGGGATTGACACCATCGAGTGGGATCCATCCGCTGATATTCATATCGCTAAAAAGTATACCATTCGTCGTTTATCCAATAAGCAAGCGAATAAACTGGCGATTCAGCAAAAGCTAGGACTGGAGCCCCGATCTGATCACTTACTGTTCGCTGCGATCAGTCGCTTTAGTTATCAAAAAGGATATGACTTGCTATTTGAGGTTGCACCTAAACTCCTTGCATTGCCCGCGCAACTTGCTGTGTTAGGTGCAGGAGATGCGTCGATTGAAAGAAATTTAGTACAACTGGCCGAACAATTTCCAGGCAGGATGGCTATTCACGTGGGTTACGAAGAGGCCCTGTCGCACCAATTGGAAGCGGGTGCCGACAGCTTTCTAATGCCCTCTCGCTTTGAACCGTGCGGACTCAATCAAATGTACAGTCAGCGCTATGGGACGGTTCCACTCGTGCATGCAACGGGTGGCTTGATTGATACCGTGGTGGATTACTCGCCCGAGGCATTAAAGAATGGCACTGCAAGTGGTTTCCAGTTTCACGATTTATCACCGGATGCTTTTTTTGAAGGAATAAACCGCGTCGTCGCGGCTTATCAAGATAAAGATATATGGGAGCAATTGCAGAAGAATGGGATGCGCAAAGATTTCAGCTGGAAAACCAGTGCCGCTACTTATCGCGAAATTTATCAACAGTTAGCTCGAGCGCACTAGCCAATCTTTGCGGCGTTCTGCCTCCTCCATCATTTTCTGATAAACCGCTAAACGTCGAGCGTTTATTTCACCTTTCTTTGCTGCGACCAACAAAGCACAACCAGGCTCGGTCAAATGGCGACAATTACTAAATTTGCATGACCCGTTCAGATAAGGGCGGAATTCAATAAATCCCCGAGCCAAATTAGCTTTATCAATGTGACTAATTCCGAATTCTTGCATTCCAGGTGAATCAATGATGGTGCTGTCTGCATCAATTGCATAGAGTCTAGCGTGCGTCGTAGTATGGCGCCCACTATCAAGTGCTAATGAAATCTCTTTGGTTGCACGTTGCGCCTCGGGTATGAGTGCATTGATAATGGTCGATTTACCCATACCTGATTGGCCGATGAGTAGGCTTCTTTGCTGATGCAAATAGGGTATGAGTGGTTTAATGTCATTGACCGCGCTTATACTCAGGCATGGATAGCCTAACTGCTGGTATAACGCTAATTTCTCTGTTGCTACGTGGACTGTTTCCGATAAATCACACTTGTTCAGTACGATGAGAACTTGAATTTTTTCGTTTTCTGCGGCAACCAGATAATGATCGATCAGGGCTTCACTGAAGGTCGGGATCGTTGCAACGACAATAATAAGTTGAGTGACATTGGCAGCGATTAATTTCTGACGAAAAGCATCGCTTCGATAGAATAAATTTACCCTTGGCAACACGTTTTCTATGACACCTTGGCCGGGCGTAGTTGGGAGGATCTCAACCTGATCACCACAGGCAATCCCTCCCTTTTTTCCTCTCATAAAACAAGTCAGAATTAACCCTGCGCCTGTTTTAATTTCATATTGGCGGCCAAAGGTTGCTATCACTTGGCCTTCTATGCGTGTTGCACTGTTACGATTGGGAGATGATCGTTTATCGCTCAAATTTTAAAGAGTCCATCGATTTTCGCTGCACAAATAAAATCATTTTCTGA
>ERZ724526.1393-NODE-1393-length-12571-cov-6.536274_pt1 | contig 12571 bp, 8 predicted proteins | sample MGYA00376059_ERZ724526 | MGnify/ENA primary metagenome ERZ724526 (study PRJEB28724, sample SAMN07190883) | activated sludge metagenome | isolation source: activated sludge of sewage treatment plant in Hong Hong | place: Hong Kong | collected 2016-03-17 ... | reverse complement strand
TAGATCATGTATTCAGTGGGGCAGCCAATGTTTCACGTGAAACACGAGCCGGAAAGGAGGACGTATTCTACCGACGCGCTCGCAGACATCGAACCGCGAACACTAAAAGCCGCCAAGAAGGATCCGCGCCTTGGCCAGAATCGCCAGACCAGATCGCGCTCATGGCGCAAAACCTACACGACGCAGCGATTGTGTCCAACCTTGGCCATCAAATCAGACCGGGAACAATCCAGACACCGACTCAGATCGCCAGACCAAATCGCGCTCATGGCGCAATTTGTTCCACGTGAAACCTACATACCCCAATCGCGCGACGGCACCTTGCGTTCGCCACGGCGAACCTCGTCAGTCACCTCGACGAATCGTCCGTCGCGCCAATCAAAGAATCTGGCCCCCGGCAACGTCGCCAGATCTGCCGGCGGCAAGCGATAGCGATAACGGACCGTGCTCCACGTTGAGTCAGGCTTTGCGGAGCCGTCCGGATTGGTGATCTTCGGCATCGGCCATTCGGGCAGCGGCGTGGCGAGCGGAAAGACAAACAGCCAGGGCGTGCTTTCGGTCATCACGAAACAGCGCCAGGCATGCTCCGGGGAGCCCGCCCGCGCTTTGACGGTGACGTCCGAGAACATGCGAAACAGCGGATGCTTCGTTTGCGTACCGAGAAACACCAGCAAACACGGCTCACCGCCAGCCGGCCGATCCGCAACCGCCGTCGCCGCCACCGAATATGGCCGGATATCCGTGTGCACCCACTGGGCGAACGACTTTCCGAGCGGCCGCAACCATACCCCACCGACAATCGCAAACAGAAGCACCACCATCGACAACGCCCTTGGCCACGCAGCCCGCGCCAGCAGCACCGCAGCCAGCACCACACACCCCGCCCAGGGCGCATAGTAGAAACGCAAAAAGGTGATCGTCCCGAACGGTGATCCGTCAGCGATAGGCGCCGACAAATGGGCCAACGGTGTCTGCACGATGATCGCAGCCAGCGCCACAGTCGTGACTGCCGCCAGCACACCAAACGAGGGCGGCACCTCCGCCATCAATCGACGGTCCCACCCCGTCTGCGCCTGGCGCCGTGCGAACAATGCGCCGACCACAGCCAGCGTCAACAACAAACCCAACCCAATCAGCCAGAACACGCCACGCTCACCCCCGAGCGCGCTCGACGCCAAACCCGGAAGCAATCGCACCAACGTACCGAGACCTCGTCCGATCGCCAGCAGCGGATTACCCATTACCACCGCATAAGCATCGGCCAATATCAGGTGACGCCACGCGAAGGCTCCCCCAATGGCAACCCCGAGAGCAGCAAACACCAGCCAACGGCGACGCCAAGATGCCGAACGCGCCGCGAGCACCATGAACGCCATCGCCGTCGCCACCGGGTAAGCCAGCTCCTTGCTCCAGCAGGCGGCGATAGCCACCAGCAACGCCGCCAACAGCGGCATTGTCATGCGAGCACTTACTAGCGTCACCAACACCAGCTTGGCGAGCAACAGCAAAAAACCCGTCGCCAGCAAGTCAAACCGATTGGACGGCCACAGCGCCGGCCCCAGACTGAATGGCGCCAGCGCAAACAGGGCGGCACCAGCCAGCAAGGCCCAGCCGCGCACGGCCAATGCTCGCAACAGCACTACCAGCAGCAGCACATTGATGCCGTGCAACACCAGATTGATCAGCGCATGCGGCAGGTAATTGAGACCAAAGGCCCGCTGCGCGATCCACCAGGACACGACGCCGATGGGCCGAAAGTAGAACGGCTCATAAAAGTGGCTTTGCCAGAACGCCGCCCACGGCGCCTCGACCATCCTCGCCGTCGCGATGAACACATAGTCGTCAATCACGAAGTCGCCGCGCGTCACCGGCCAGTAGGCCCAGGCCATCAATCCGAGCACCGCCACCAACAAGACGCGCAAACTCAGGGGCAAAGCAACTTTTTTCTGTATGTCAGTCTGCATCGGGCCTGGAGGTTACTTTTTGTCAAAGTCGACTATCGCCGCAAAGAGACTATGAGCCCTTATTGAATCGTCGTTGCAGCAAAAAGCCAATGACGTCCGCTAACATCCACGGATGCCCGATTCGCCCGACGCGGCGGCGCGTCCAGAGCCTATCACGCCGCCCGCATCAGCCACCGCCCGCCCGGATCAGCCCGAGGCTCACCCTCCGCGCGGCTTTGTCTTCTGGCTGTCGGTCGCGCAGTTGATGAGCTGGGGCACGCTGTTCTACGCGTTCTCGCTGCTGCTGGAACACTTCGAGCGCGACCTGCGGCTCTCCCGCGTTGACGCTTCGCTCGCCTTCAGCCTTGCGCTGCTGGTTGAAGGGTTGCTCGCCTTTGCCGTCGGGCGCCTGATCGACAACGGGCGCGGTCGTCTGGTGATGGTGGCCGGCTCCCTGCTCGCAGCACTGGCTTTTGGCAGTCTGGCCTGGGTGCAAAGTGCGTGGCAGCTGTACGCAGTATGGATGGTCGCCGGCGCGGCAATGGCCGGCTGCCTCTATCAGCCTGCGTTCTCGATTCTGATCCGCCGCTATCCCGAGGATTATCGTCGCGCGATCATCACCCTCACCTTCCTCGGTGGCCTCGCCAGTACGGTGTTCATTCCGTTGGTGGCCTGGCTGATTGCCGCCTTCGGCTGGCGTCATGCGTCACTGGCCCTCGCGGCGCTGCATCTGGCGCTCGGCCTGCCGATCCATCTGTACTGGCTGCGCGGCGAACCACCGTTCGTGCCACACGCCACAGACACCCCGCCAAAACGGCTGATCGAATTCACCCATCACTTCCCGTTCTGGGGTCTGGCAGCGTTTTTCGTGCTGTTCTCCGGCATCACCACCGCGATGGGCGCGCATCTGGTGTCCATCCTGCGCGAACGGCAGTTGCCGGAGGCCTGGGTAATCGCCATACCAGCGTCCATTGGCGCACTGCAGGTGGCCGGCAGGCTGCTGCTCTATTTCACCGAGAAGCATCTCGACGTTCACTGGGCCAATCGCTGGATTCCGGTGCTGCTGCCGACCGCGCTATTTGTGCTGGCGCTGGGCCTGCAGTCGCCCTGGGTTGCCATCCTTTATGCGTTGCTCTATGGCATGGCCAACGGCATGATCACCATAGTCAAGGCCACCGCCATGGCCACCTATGTGTCGCGACAGCAGGCAGCGTCGCTCAACGGCCTGCTCGGCACCCCGACCGCCATCGCACGGGCGCTGGCGCCGTCAGCCATTGCCGCCTTGTGGACGGTCAGCGGCAACTACATCCTTGGTCTCGCCATCCTGTGCGCGGTGGGAGTGCTCGCCACCGTCGCCTTCTGGATGGCGCAGTTTCGCAGCCAATTGCGTAAAGCCTAGAGCGAAACCGACGCGGCGTCGCCCTCGCCCACGCGTAACCAGATGTAAAACCCGGCCAGTAGCGTGCACGTGGGCGTTGCCACGGCGTTGTTGAAGCATGCGGCGCCAAACCAATCGAACCGGCGATCCGCGACCAGAAACGAAGTCGTCACCACCCCATCCACAAAGGAGCACACCATGAACATCACCCTTCGCACCCTGATCGCCGCTGCCGGCGTTGCCGTCGCATTCAGCGCCAGCGCGCAGACCGCGACACCGAACATCGATCAACGCCAGGCCAACCAGCAGGCCCGCATTGAGCAGGGCAAGGCCACCGGCACGCTCAGCAAACGCGAAGCCGCACGCATGGAAGCCGGCCAGGCCAAAGTGCAGGGCATGAAGCAAGCCGCCGCCGCTGACGGCAAGGTCACCCGCGCCGAGCGCAAAGCGATCCAGAAAGAGCAGAACAAGCAAAGCCGCCGCATCCATCGCCAGAAACACGACGGCAACAAGAAATAGCCATCAGCGGAAATAAAAAGGGCGCACCGTGGTGCGCCCTTTTTTAACTCGTCCAGCAAGCGCTATTGAACAGCCGTCGCCACGATTGTTGAGTTGGACGTCACCGTAAAGCCAAATACGGTCGAACTATCCGTGATTTCACTGCGCACCATACCCACGGCTGGCGCCACCCAGGCAATCGTGCGGGTGTTGGACGTCGAGCCGATCGGATAAGTCGTCGTCGTATTGATCGTGTACTTGCAGGCGTTGGCGTAAGTGCCGGCCGGCGCCGTGACCGATTCACGCGAGGTGAGCACGATGGTGCCGGTCTGCGTGCCGTTGCCGGTCGGCGTCGCCGGGTTGAAGGTGACGGTGCGGTTAACGCTGATCGACTGCCCTACCGTCATCGTTTTCGGGAACACAATCGGCGGCGAGAAGTAAGTCTCCTGCGTACCGCTACTCCCGGTGGATCGGCCACCAAGCTCGCTCCACGACGTCGCGCCATCCGAAATCATGGTGTATGACGGTGAACCGGTGCTTGGTGTATCGACGATGCGCGTAGCCGTCTGGCCGTTGAAGCTCACCGGGGTCGGGTCGTAAGTGCGCACAAACGTGGACGTCGAGCTGGCCGCACCCGTCGAAGTGGTCTGGTAACTGATCTGCTTGCCGGGGAAGTAGAACGTCCCGCAGGCATCGCCGCTGGGTGTCGGCGTAGTCGTTGCAGCCGTGGCAGCAGTCACGCAAAACGCCACCCCCTCACCCACATAGCCAGTCGCAACGGCGGCGTCATACGTCGCCTGGCTGGCGCTGTAGCGATGATTCGAGGTCTTGCCGCCGGCCGCCGTGCGGAATCCCCGGTAAATGGGCGTCGTGCCGCCCGGACATACGCCGCTGGTGGGTTGCTGCGTGGCGAAGTCGTAGTCTTCCCACGAGAAACCGGGAATGTTCTGGCCGCGGATGGACTCGCAATCCACGCCCTGCCGACCGTAAAAATGCGAACTGGTAAACGGACTGGTGTTGGCGATGTAGAAACGGCAGATGCGCGTCTGTGCAGCCGTCGCCGCCGCAGTAGCGGTCGCCTGGAAAGTCATGCCGGTCCGCTGGAAGTCGGCTACGCCATCAAGCGCCGACTGCTCGGGGGTACGCCCGGTCATGAAATACGCGTCCAGCGTCTTGTTGTAGTACTCAACGACGGTCACCGTCTGTGCCGACGCCGCCGTGGCAAAAGCCACCCCCAGCAGCGCAACCGCGCGCGCTGCATTCAATCGCAACCCCCTCACAACCACCACTCCCTTCGTTTGCAAAAAAACTGGCCGGACGATCCGGCCAGACATCAACTTCATCTTAACAAACGAAAACGGAGAACAAATGACGCCAGTCAACTTTCTGCGGTCACCGCTGACTCACTGTCGTTTGAGCGCTGCAAACGCGGCCGCCATTGCGCCATCCGGAGCCCGCGGCGCACCACGATGAGGCGCGCCCTGCCACGCGCGATCACGTGAACCAGCCCCGTGACGCTGTGGCTCGTGATCGCCTCGCGGGCGCACCTCGGCGTCGAGCTTCATGGTCAACGCGATGCGCTTGCGTGCCACATCGACCTCGACCACTTTCACCTTGACGATCTGCCCGGCCTTGACCACGTCTTTCGGGTCTTTCACAAACTTGTTGGCAAGCTGCGAGACGTGCACCAACCCATCCTGATGCGCGCCGACATCCACAAAGGCGCCGAACGCGGCGACATTGGTCACCGTGCCTTCGAGGATCATGCCCTCGACCAGATCCTTGATGTCGTTCACGCCCTCGTTGAAGCGCGCCACTTTGAACTCGGGGCGCGGATCGCGGCCCGGCTTTTCGAGCTCGGCGAGCACGTCACGCACGGTGATTTCACCAACGCCATCCGCCACAAAGGCATTGGCGGGCACCGCCTTCAATGCGGCGCCGTTGCCGAGCAGTTCGGATAGCGGCTTCTTCGCGCGCTCAATGATCTTTTGCACCAGCGCATAGCTCTCGGGGTGAACGGCGCTGGCGTCCAGCGGATTGGCACCGCCCTGAATGCGTAAAAAGCCGGCGCACTGCTCAAAGGTCTTCGGCCCGATGCCCGAGACCTTGCGGATCTCGTCGCGATCACCGAACGCGCCATGCTGTTCGCGATGCGCCACGATGTTGCGCGCGTTGCTAGCGCTGAGTCCGGCCACGCGCGTCAGCAGCGGCGCCGAGGCAAGATTCACGTCAACGCCCACCGAGTTCACGCAGTCCTCGACTACCGCATCGAGCTTCTTCGCCAGCAGCGACTGGTTCACGTCGTGCTGATACTGACCCACACCGATGGACTTCGGATCGATCTTCACCAGCTCGGCGAGCGGGTCCTGCAAACGCCGTGCGATGCTCACCGCGCCACGCAAACTGACATCCAGATCGGGCAACTCCTGCGATGCGTATTCGCTCGCGGAGTACACCGATGCGCCCGCTTCGCTGACGACCACCTTGGTCACCCCCGCTCCCAACTGCTTGATCAGATCCGCTGCCAGCTGATCCGTTTCACGACTTGCCGTGCCGTTGCCGATTGCAATCAGCTGCACACCATGTGCCTCACACAGCTTGCGCAGCGTGTGCAGCGAGCCGTCCCAGTCCTTGCGCGGCTCATGCGGGTACACCGTGTTGGTAGCGACCACCTTGCCGGTCGCATCCACCACCGCCACCTTCACGCCGGTGCGAATGCCGGGGTCGAGCCCCATCACCACCTTGTTGCCGGCCGGTGCCGCGAGCAGCAGATCACGCACGTTATCGCCGAACACCTTGATCGCCACCTCCTCCGCACCCTCGCGCAGGCGGGCGAACAGGTCGCGCTCCAGCGCCGGTGCCAGCTTCACCTTCCAGGTCCAGCTCACCACCCGTTTCAGCCAGTCATCCGCCGCACGAGCCTGATGCGACCATTGCACTTGGCTCGCCACCATGCCCTCGCACACGGTCAGCGTGCCGGGCGCCGGCGCAATCTCCGGCACGGGCTGCACCAGCTTCACCGTCAGCACCTCAGCCAGCCAGCCTCGGAACACCGCCAGCGCGCGATGCGAAGGCACCTTGCCAATCGGTTCAGCGTAGTCGAAGTAGTCGCGGAACTTGTCGCCGTCCTTCTCCTTGCCTTCCGCCACCTTGCTCTCGAACAGGCCATTCGTCCACAGCCATTCGCGCAGCTTGCCGACAAGAGTTGCATCCTCCGCCCATTGCTCCGACAGGATGTCGCGCGCGCCATCCAGACAGGCCTGCGCATCGGCAAAGGCGACCGCCGCACCATCGGCGGGTGGCACCGTGTTGACGAACTTCGCCGCCTCTGCGAGCGGTGTCAGCGTCGGGTCGGTGTAGAGCGCATCCGCCAGCGGCTGCAAGCCAGCCTCCCGCGCAATCTGCGCCTTGGTGCGTCGCTTCACCTTGTACGGCAAATACAAATCTTCAATCTCTTGCTTGGTCACACAACGATCCAGCGCGACCGCCAACTCGTCGGTCAGCTTGCCCTGCTCTTTGATCGTCGCCAACACCACGTCGCGCCGTTCATCCAGCTCGCGCAGATAACTCAAACGCTCTTCCAGAAAGCGCAACTGGACATCATCGAGTCCATCAGTCACTTCTTTGCGATAGCGCGCAATGAACGGTACCGTCGCGCCACCATCGAGCAGCGCAACCGCCGCTTCAGCTTGTTTCGGGGCAATAACAACGTCTCGTGCGAGACGCACGATCAAGGATTCAGGCATCGGAAATTCAGTCGATCAAATTGACAAAGCCGCGCAGTGTATCTGCGCGGCGAAACGATCCATCGACGTAGCGGGTGCGGGCAAATTGATCGATGGATTGCGGACACAAACAGCTATTTCGCTCAAACGACCGACCTATGGTCGTTTGAGCCAAATTTATCGCAATGTCGAGATAGTGATAAATCTGCCCGTAACCACTGCCCGGCTGTCGTTTACGCGGAAAAACCATTGCCATAAGACTCCGAGCCCACAACGAGACGCTTCGTTAACGCACCCATCGCGCCTTAGGAGCCTGTCGGACTTTGGCTCGTCGGCTGCAAATCGACCGCAGCGGTCCCATTCACCGCCTTTTGGGCCTATAACCCCGGTGTGGGCGCTGTAAAGTCGGCAAAAACTGTCCACGCTGGGGCCGATTTTCGCTTTCGACGCCCAAAGCCCGACAGGCTCCTAGAATCAACCCACCGTGATCGCAGTCCCAGAACAAGCGCCGCGCAATCTGCGTCTGTGCAACAGGACACAGTCGCGTTCGCGTCAAGAACTCAATTGGGGGAATTCTCATGGCTCATCTGTTCAGTCGAATGCTTGCGGCGCTGGCGCTCTGCGCCTCGTTAACCACCCACGCTGCGCCGGGCGATCTTGACACCACATTCGGTTCCGGCACCGGCAAAGTCATCACCGCCATCGGCGCGGGCGAGGCCACCGCCAACGCCCTCGCGGTGCAACCCGACGGCAAAGTCCTGGTCGCGGGGAGCTGCTCCAATGGCAACGATGTCGACCTGTGCATCGCGCGCTACAACGCCAATGGCGTGCTCGACGCCACCTTCGGCAACGGCGGCAAGGTCCTCACCTTCGTCAGCGACTACGGCGACAACGCTTACGCCATCGCGGTGCAACCCGACGGCAAGATCGTGGTCGCGGGCTCCTGCCTCATCATCATCACCAACTCGTGCCTTGCCCGCTACAGTGCCAATGGCGTGCTCGATGCCACGTTCGGCACTGACGGTATCGCCGCGCCCTTCATCACCATCAACGGTAACGTCGCCAACGCCCTCGCCATTCAGCCTGACGGCAAGCTCGTGATCGTGGCGCAGTGCTATCACGGCGGCACTGGCCTCGACTTCTGCCTCGCCCGCTTCAGCGCCAATGGCGAACTCGACCCCACCTTTGGCAGCGCAGGCCTCGTATTCACCGACATCAGCATCTACGATGACATCCCGCGCGCACTCGTGCTGCAACCCGACGGCAAAATCCTGGTCGCCGGTTCTTGTTCCGACACCTTCTGCCTCGCGCGTTACAACGCCAATGGTGTGCTCGACGCAACCTTTGGCAGCAGCGGCACCGTCATCGTCTTCAGCGGCGGCACAAACATCGGTCGCGCCCTCGCCCTGCTGCACGATGGCAGGATCGTCATAGCGGGGGAGTGCTTTTTCGGCGGATGGGACTTCTGCCTCTCCCGCCTCAGTGCCAACGGCGCGCTCGACACGAGCTTCGGCAGCAGCGGCAGAGTCGTCACCCCCATCGGTAGCAACAACGACTACGCCAGAGCCCTCGCACTGCAACCCGATGGCAAGATGGTCCTGGCGGGATATTGCTGGAACGGCACCAAAAACGACGTCTGCCTCGCCCGCTACAACCCCATCGGCTCACTCGACACGAGCTTTAACAACACGGGCAAATTGACCTCACCCATCAGCGCTAGTGGTAGCGTCGCCACCGCCGTCGCATTGCAACCCGACGGCAAGATCGTCGTGGCAGGGTATTGCTCCAACGGCAGCAACAACGATTTCTGCCTCGCGCGCTACGAGGGCGGCCCGTTTGATGCGCGCAATTGTTCGATGGATATTGACGGCGACAACCGAGTGTTGGCGACAACGGACATGCTGATCGGCGCCCGCGTCGCGCTAGGCCTGACCGGCAACGCCGTCATCGGCAGCATCACCTTCGCGCCCCATGCCACCCGCACCACCTGGCCCGCGATCCGCGATTACCTCGTCACCCGGTGCGGCATGTCGCTGGCACCTTGAGGCAACTATCGCGATTGGAAGGGCAGGATGACCCCGAGCACCGCATCGCGCCGCTCGTCGTGCTCACGCAGGCGAATCAGACGCACATGCAGAAAGCACAACTGCGCGTCATCGAGGCCATTGGTGACCTCCTTGCGATAGCGCGCGATGAAGGGAACGGTGGCGCCACCGTCCAGCAATTCAATTGCAGCTTCTGCCAGTTTTTGGGGCAATGGCAACGTCTCGCGCAAACCGCACGATCAGGGATTCTGGTATCGGGAAATCATTCAGCCACTTTTGCGAAGTCGCGCAGTGTAGCCGTATCTCTGTAGCTGAGCCCAAAGCGCATTTGCGTCGTTCCTCGGAGCTAAACTGCGCGCTTTGCTTTCCGGCACTCATGGCTTCGCTCACTACGCGAGACAGCAAGGTGCCACCGTTGGTTTTCGGGATACTTGATGTTTTGCTGGTTTCGACATGTTCGTGCTTCTGTGTTTGCAGTGCCAGCTTTCTTGGCCGCCATCAACCCAGCATTCGCTGCACCCGGCGATCTCGACGCTGCAGGATTTGGCGCCGGAACGGGCAAGATTCTTACGGCCATCGGTCCGGCATACGACCGTGCCGCTGGCATAGCCCTTCAACCCGACGGCAAGATCATCGTCGCCGGGCCATGCCGCAACGACAACAACGATGACTTCTGCGTCGCGCGCTACCTACCCGGCGGCGCCCTCGACACAAGCTTTAACGGGACCGGCACAGCTCTCGCCGCTATTGGCGCGTCGGACGACATCGCTACCGCAGTCGCGCTGCAGCCTGACGGCAAAGTCGTTGTAGCAGGCTACTGCTTTAACGGCGGCCGTTATGACTTCTGCGTTTCCCGCCACCTCACTACTGGCGCCATCGACACAAGTTTTGACGGCACTGGCAGGGTCATGACTACTATCGGTACTGCATACAGCATGGCCTTGACGCTCATGTTGCAGCCCGACGGCAAAATTGTTGTCGCTGGCGTATGTTCCAATGGCGGAAACAACGACTTCTGCCTCGCCCGCTATCTGACCAGCGGTGCCCTGGACACGAGCTTTAACGGCACCGGCAAAGTCCTCACCCCCATAGGCCTTTCCGACGACACCGCCAACGCCATTGCCCTGCAATCCGATGGCAGGATTGTGGTCGCCGGATTTTGCCTCGGTGGCGGCGCTGACTTTTGTCTAGCCCGCTACATGACTGACGGTACCCTCGACACAACCTTTGGCAGTACTGGCAAGACATTCACGTCCTTTGGCGCCTCGGACGACAACGTCTACAGCATCGCCCTGCAGCCTGACGGCAAGATCGTCGTCGCCGGCGAGTGCCGCAGCGGTGGCAGCGCCGACTTCTGCCTGGCTCGCTATCAGCGCGACGGCGCCCTCGACCCAAGCTTCAATGGCACCGGCAAACTCAAATCCGCGATCAGCGCAGGGGATGACGTAGCATCCGCGCTTGCTCTCCAGCCCGACGGCAAAATCGTCGTGGCCGGACTGTGCCACAACGGTAGCAACTACGACTTTTGTCTTGCGCGCTATCTCGCGAGCGGAGTGCTGGATACGAGCTTCGGCAGCGCCGGCACGACCATCACGCCTGTTGGCACATCACAAGACCACGGTCGAGCCCTCGCGCTTCAACCCGACGGCAAGATCGTTGTTGCAGGGGCTTGCAATAACGGCAGCAGGACCGACTTCTGCCTGACGCGCCACGAAGGTGGCCCGTTTGACGCCCGCAATTGCTCGATGGACATTGACGGCGACAATCGGGTGCTCGCCACCACGGACTCGTTGATCCACGCTCGTATCGCCCTCGGCATGACCGGTCCTGCCGTCATTGACGGCATCACCTTTGCCAGCCACGCCGCACGCCAGACCTGGGCCGATATCCGCAACTACCTTGTCACCCAGTGTGGCATGTCACTGGTGCAGTAACGTCAGCGGAGACCGCTCGAAGAAGACGTCAGGCCCCCGCCACCGCCGCATTCACCGTCGCCCGATCCGCACCCGCCTCATTCACCACCCGCACCACCCGTTGCGGGAATGGCACGCTGATGCCCTCAGCTTGGAATGCCTTCCAGATGGCGAGGTTGATTTCGGAGCGCACGTTGTTGATGCCGTTCTCCGGGTCGGCGATCCAGTAGCCGAGCGTCAGCTCCAGCCCATCGGGCGCAAAGTCGGTCAGCATCGCGTTCGGCGCCGGGTCTTTCAGCACGCGCGGCTGTGTTTGCGCTGCGGCGACCATCAGCGCGCGCGCCTTGTCGACGTCGCTTGAATAATCAATCTGCAACTTGGTGTTGAAGGCAACACGCTTGCTCTCCAGAGAAAGGTTCTCGACGCGATTGACCATGAACATCTCGTTCGGCACCACCGACTCTCGCCCGTTGGCCGCGCGCACCACCGAGTAGCGGGCGTGGATGTTGGTGATCTGGCCCTCAAAGCTGTCGATCTTCACACTGTCGCCGACCCGAAAGCTGCGCTCCAGCAGCATGGCAAATCCGCCCACGTAATTCGCCGCGATCTTCTGCAAACCCAAGCCCAGCCCGACGCCGAGCGCGCCACCGAACACCGACAGCACGGTGAGGTCAATGCCCACCGCCGTCAGCGCGATCAGCAACGCGAGAACGAACAGCCCCGCACGCAGCAGCCGCGACAGTACCAGCCGCACACTCATGTCGATCTGCGTCGCCATCAGCCGCGTTTCCAGCGCGGCGGACAGCCACAGCGCACCGAGCAGCGTCACCGCCACCAGGCCGAGCCCCTGCAGCATGGTCAGCGCCGACACCTGCGTCTTGCCAATCGGCAGCCGCAATGCTTCGAGCTCGGTCTCAATCGTTGGCAGCACGCCCGCCATGTGCGTCACCACGCCCAACCAGACCAGCACGCTGACGCTGTTGATCACCGCCCGCACCGGCGACGAATTCGGGAACAGTCCGCGCAGCACGCGCGCTACGGCGCGCACCACGGTGAGCGACGCAAACAC
>ERZ724526.1386-NODE-1386-length-12611-cov-4.911357_pt1 | contig 12611 bp, 10 predicted proteins | sample MGYA00376059_ERZ724526 | MGnify/ENA primary metagenome ERZ724526 (study PRJEB28724, sample SAMN07190883) | activated sludge metagenome | isolation source: activated sludge of sewage treatment plant in Hong Hong | place: Hong Kong | collected 2016-03-17 ... | reverse complement strand
TGTTTGTATCTGTCAATAGGCCTGATACTCATTTGGAAATGCGGATTTCAACGCGCCGGTTTTTATAACGCCCCAACGCCGTATCATTTGTAGCCACGGGCTTGCCCTCACCGTACGACCGGCATTTAATCTGCGACTTTTTCACACCCTTCTTCATCAGGATGTCGCGGATGCCGTAGGCACGGCGCAGACCGTACTGATAGTTCGTCTTGGTATCGCTTACAAAATCGGTATGCCCGCTGATACTGACGCTGCCGCCCGTGGCAATCAGGTGCCGGGCCAGGCGGGTCAGGTAGGCATCGATGGCATCATTATCCTCCTTTCTGGTCGAACTGTATGGGAAGTGGATCACCATGCGGTCTTCCAGTTCTTCCATTTGCACTTCATTGATCGAGGTAGAGGAGGGTGCTGCTGAAGAAGGCGTAGAGACCTCCGGCTGAATAGCGTCGGATACGATCATGGTATCTGATGGTGTCGGCGGTACCTCAACGATACCGGTGCCGACTGATGCATTGTTGCCTGCACACGCTTCTTTGATCGTACACACATACCAGCGCCAACTAATGCCGCCCCAGACGACGAAAAGGATGAAGACAAGGAGTTTAGAATTCATAATGTTTTTGGTTGTACGTTGTTTGGCGGAGATTCGATTTTCTAACGCAACAGACGCAGGTATATTTTCTGGATATGTTCGTGATTGGGGGGCGTCAGCCGGATTACAGGGCAATTATCGGCATTGATTTTCAGGATTTTGCAAAAAAAATAAAAAAAATGCGGTTAATCGCGGCAATCCATGGAAACCCACTGCTGGAAATCTTATTCTTTATCTTGACCTTAGCCCCTCAGGTAAACATGAATGGTTGATTCAAATCGCGTTCAATATGCAAAAATATTTCAATCTGACCGTCGTATTCGGTCTGATTTTTTCCGGGGTGCTTTATTCCCAACCGGCGCCTACCTCCTTTGAAACCCGCCTGCAGGGCTATGAACAACGAAAGGCAATGAAAGCGGGGTCGATGCTGTCTGCCCTTACTCCCGAAAGTATCGGCCCTTCCGTATTTTCCTGCCGGGTAACCGATGTAGACGTTAATCCCGCCGACCCGACCCGATTCTTCGTGGCCTATGCATCCGGTGGCCTGTGGTATACGGAAAGCAACGGCACAAGTTTCAAGCCATTATTCGACCACGAGGCTTCCATGACGATCGGCGATATCGCTGTTGACTGGACCAACAATGTGATCTGGGTAGGCACCGGGGAGGTGAACAGCAGCCGCTCTTCCTATGCAGGCACCGGCATTTACCGCAGCGCCGACAATGGCAAAACATGGGACTGGCGCGGGTTGCCCGAAAGTCAGCACATCGGACGAATCGTACTGCATCCAACCGATCCCAATACCTTATGGGTCGCCGTGCTTGGACACCTGTACTCGCCCAATGAAGCGCGTGGCGTTTACAAAACGACAGACGGCGGCCTGAACTGGCGACGGACCCTTTTCGCAGGCGACACCGTAGGGGCCGTCGATGTTATCATCGATCCCGGCGACCCGAATACCCTGTTTGCCGCGACCTGGGAACGCGACCGCAAAGCCTGGAATTTCACCGGCGCGGGCGCGGGGTCAGGTATCTGGAAAAGCACGGACGGCGGTGATACCTGGAAAAAACTCGACGCCGCCTCGTCCGGTTTTCCGGGCGGAAACAAGATCGGCCGTATCGGACTTGCAGCCGGCCGGAAAAATGGCAAAACGGTCCTGTATGCCAGTCTCGACAACCAGAACCCCAAACCCCCGAAGGAAGAATCAAAGGATGATGTGCTGACCAAAGACCAGTTGCGTACCATCAGCAAGGCCGATTTTCTGAATTTGCCGGAGGATAAAGTCACTGATTTCCTTAAACAAAACGATTTTCCGGAAAAATACACTGCAAAATCCGTCAGGCAGATGGTCGAAACGGATAAACTCAAGCCGATAGCCCTGGTGGAATACCTGGAAGATGCCAACAATGACCTGTTTGAAACGGATTTTATAGGCGCCGAGGTCTGGCGCAGCGAGGACGGCGGACAAACCTGGCGCCGCACACACGATACTCCCCTGGAACAGATGCATTTCACATATGGCTATTATTTTAGCAACATCCGGTGTATGCCCGACGATCCAGACCAGGTATATCTCATCGGGTTCCTGATCATCAGGAGCGAGGACGGCGGAAAAACGTGGAAAAATATCAACGGCGACAATGTGCACGTCGACCACCACGCCCTCTGGCTCAATCCGGCCCATCGGGGGCATCTGGTCAACGGCAACGACGGCGGCGTAAACATCAGTTGGGACAACGGCGCATCCTGGATGAAATGTAACAATCCGCCGGTTGGGCAGTTCTACGCCATTGCTACCGACGACGACGAGCCTTACAATGTGTATGGCGGCGCACAGGATAACGGCGTCTGGGTAGGCCCCTCGGACTACAAGGCCTCATCGGGTTGGGTACAGGACGGACATTATCCGTACAAAGAACTGCTCGGCGGCGACGGCATGCAGGTACAGGTCGATACACGCGACAACAATACCGTTTATACGGGCTTTCAATTCGGATTTTATTTCCGGGTTGATAAACAAACCGGCAAGCGGAAACGCATTACACCCAAACATGATCTCGGCGAACGCCCCTTGCGTTTTAACTGGCAGACCCCAATTCTTCTGAGCCGGCATCAGCAGGATGTCTTGTATTTCGGTGCAAACAAACTGTACCGTTCCTTTAACCAGGGAAACGACTGGGAAGCTATTTCCGGCGACCTCACCGGAGGGGGCCGGAAGGGCAATGTGCCCTACGGTACTTTAACCGCTATTGATGAAAGTCCTCTGAAATTTGGTCTGCTCTACGCTGGATCCGACGACGGGCTGCTTCACGTCACCCGGGACGGCGGTGAGACCTGGGTCAAAATATCGGATCAATTGCCCGCAAAGTGCTGGGTTTCCCGTGTTCAGGCTTCTGCTCATGCGCGTGGTCGCGTTTATGTGGCCTTGAACGGTTATCGCTGGGACGACTTTAATGCCTATTTGTATGTTTCCGAAGATTACGGCGCCACCTGGACGCGCATCGGCACATCTCTGCCTGCCGAACCGGTCAATGTCGTCCGGGAGGATCCTGTGAATCCCGATGTTTTGTATGTCGGAACAGACCACAACGTGTACATCTCCCTGGACAGGGGCGCGAGTTTTCAATGCCTGAGCGGCGAATTTCCGGACGTACCGGTACACGACCTCGCTATTCAGGCAAAAGCAGGTGATCTGGTGATCGGCACGCATGGCCGTTCGATGTACAAGGTTGGCATATCGCAGGTGCAGGCGCTTACGGCTGAGGTGCTGGCTTCCTCCCTGACGCTTTTTGAACTGCCGAAGAAAAAATACAGCGCCAACTGGGGTAAAAAGCAACCCTATAAAGAGGCAAAAGACCCGGAGTTTCCCGTATGGTTCTACTCGGGAAATAAGGGAGAGATCAACTGGAGCGTAAAGATGAAAGACGGCGGACTGGTTCTGAACAGCGGAAAAATAACCTGTGTCAAAGGCTTGAACCTGTTCAACTATGGCCTTGATTTTCAGGAATCTCAAACAAAAAGATACAAAGAGTCGTTACAAGCGATGCAGAAATCTGCTAAAAAACCGGTTCAAATTGAAAAAGCCGACACGGGTAAGTATTATCTCCGCAAAGGTGTTTATACTTTTACGGTTGAAAAGGACGGTACATCGTCTGACCGTGATTTTGTGATCGATTGAGCTACTGCGGTGACGCAATGGCTTTTTACCGTTTAAACCGTTAATCAACTCAATTTCTAACACATTTTCAAATGAAGAATTTTAAGAACCTGTTTTTGGCAGGGCTTGCGGTTGCCAGTCTGGCGTTTACCGGCTGTTTGCATATTATTGAAGAAGTTACCTTTCGCGACAGCGGAAAAGGAAACTACACCATGACGCTCGATATGAGTGAAATGAAAGGAATGATGGACATGCTGAAAAACATGTCGCCCGACAGCACCGGCGGCACCGAAATACCCAGCCAGGGTGAACAGGATAACTCCATGGCGCAAATGGGTAAGGAACTCAGCGGTGTGGCCTCCACGCTCCGCAACCTGAAAGGCATTATGAACGTTACCGAAATTAACGATACTGCATCGTTCAAGTTTGGTTACTCCTTCGATTTCGAGGATGTCGCAGCCCTCAACCGTGCGCTGAAAGTGGTCAACAAGGACAAATACGACAGCGATGTGGAAGAGGTGTTTAAATTTAACGGCAAGAACTTCGAACGCCTGGGTACCGGCGACATGGGCGCTGAAATAAAAAAGGCGCTTGCTGAAGGCGGTGGCGAAGAAGAAGGCGGCGAAGAAGCCATGGATATGATGAAAATGATGTTTGCCGATATGAGCTACAAGCAAGTTTATCATTTCCCCGATCGCGAGATCAAAAAGAACAGCAACGAACTGGCTGAGGTGAGCACCGACAAACACTCGATGACCATTACCCTTAAGCCTTTTGATGAGGAGCAGCAGCAGAAAAAAGTAACTATTGCGACTGAAGTTAAATTGAAATAATGGTTCCGGATGGGGTTGCAGTTCATTGAACTGGCATGACTTGCAACGATAAGGCGAGGAGGTATACCCCGTTGCTTTCCAGCACGCGAAGCGTAAAGCGACCCGGGTAAAGCAGTTCGAGCCGTTTTTCCACGTTGCGCAGGCCAAGGCCCCTTGTTTTTCCCTTTTCCTGCTTTTTTTGCCCCGGAGGGGTGCTGTTTTCAATCTGGAAATGCAGCACCCCTTTTTCTATGTACAGGGCAATTTTCACCTGTACCTTGTCGGTTGCAGGATCCGGAGCGCCGTGTTTGAAGGCATTCTCCACAAAAGGAAGCATCAACAAAGGCGCTACCAATGCGTCATCGGGAATTTGCCCGCAGGTTAAGGTGACGTTCAGGCGGTCGCCAAATCGCAGTTGTTCCATCTCCGTATATTGCCTGATCAGGGTCAGTTCCTTGCTGACCGGAATAAAGGGATCATTACATTCATACAGGATATAGTCCAGCAAACTACTGAGTTTCAGAATACTTTCTGCTGTGTGCGGCGAGCCTTTCAGGGCCAGCCCGTATAGGTTGTTCAGGGTATTAAACAGGAAATGCGGGTGTATTTGGGCCCGGAGAAACTGCAATTCCGCATCGCGTTTCTCTTGTTTTAGTTGTAGTGCCAGCCTGTCTCTGGTGTCCCAGTCGCGGATGATCTTCAGGGCCACGCCCAGCGCAATGACGGCGTAATCGCGAAACAAATTCTTCGAGATTTTGGAAAGGGGCAAATTAAAGTCGCGCCCGGTTTGGAGCAGCCAATACCAGTTCTCCCATTTTAATCGTATCGCCATTACGGTCAGGAGTACCGCAGTGCAGGACAGCCAGAACAACCATTTCTGGCCCCGCCACAGGAAACGCGGCACCAGGAAATACGCTGTAAAGTAAAAGGGCAGGGCAATAACCGGCAGGAAGAACAGGGTCTGCTGCAACAATTCCGCCCGGTCCTTGTAGTGCGGGAGGTTGGCGATAAACTCAACGGCAACGTATGCCGTCCATAGCAACAGGTGCTGCAATACACGTTTCATGACGCTTACAAATGTACGGCACGGCCCTCTGATCTGCCCCGTTATCGCCCGGCGACCCGTTCTGTCTCCCGGAAGGAACGCTTTTGCCGACCGGCGGCGTATCGCCGGGTTTTACCGTTTTATGCCATCTGTTTTCTCCCGTATGTCAAAAAAATCTGCGGCGCATGGGTGCATTCCGAACATTTGGGAATCGGCCGGGTGGCCTTTATGATTGTTAACACTGTAAAACAAGAAGTACATGAAGACAAAAATCATTTTTCTCGGATTGACCGGTATTGCGGCCCTGTTGCAGTTTTTTCCCATCGACAAAGCGCTTCCGTATACCAGCCCGGAACAGGAACTGCAAGCCGTGTACCATCCACCGGATGCCGTTTTTTCGCTGCTCAAGCATGCCTGCTACGACTGCCACTCCAACAATACGCGGTATCCCTGGTATGCCAATATTCAACCCCTGGGGTGGTGGATACAGGATCATATTGAACACGGCAGGTCGGAACTGAATTTTTCCGAAATCGGGCGCTGGAATGAGGCGGAGCGACGCGACCTGCTGGAGCACTGCGCCAGGGTGATCGAAAAAAGTAGAATGCCGCTCAACAGTTATGTGCGCATGCACCCGGAAGCCAAGCTTGACCGACGGCAGAAGGACATGCTGATGGGCTGGTTGCTGCATCCCGAGACCATGTCAAAACTGGTGAAGCAACCCATTAACGCCCCCCCGGACTCATGTGACGGCGATAATGAAAATACACGTTGCTGTTTTGCCGGAATGCCCGACAGTCTGACGTCGGCCATGGTAATTGCCGGAGCGGACGAGCCGGGAGAGCGCCTGGTCATAAAAGGGCAGGTTTTTCGACGTGACGGGAAAACGCCATATCCGGGAGTATTGATCTATGCCTACCATACCGATACGCACGGGATTTATTCCAAAAACGGAACGGAAACCGGCATCCGGAAATGGCATGGACGCCTGCACGGCTGGTGCAGAACGGATACTGAAGGCCGTTATTCCATCCAAAGCATACGGCCGGCCCCGTATCCGCGAAGCGATGGACCGGCACATATCCATGAAGTGGTGTGGGAGCCCGGGAAAGATGAGCCGTACTATATTAACGAAACGGTTTTTGAAGACGACGTGCATGTAACCGAGCGGTACCGGAAAAATGAACGAGGCCCCGGTGGCAGCGGAATTATCGACCTGAAGCGTGGCGCCGACGGGATTTGGACAGGTCGTCGCGATATAACCCTGAAATAAACAACAAAAGAGGCCGCCTCTGTGAAGAGACGGCCTCTGGAAGTTTTTGCGTTTGCAATGTATTTTACTTCAGGTTGAAAGCGCCGTTACCAACGAGGTAACCTTTGTTGTAGATTTCAACCGTGTACTTGCCTTTTACAAAGTTCTGGCCGGGCTGCCATGCGCCGCAGACATTGGTCTCGCCGTTGTCGTAGTTGCAGGTAGCAACCGTAGTGTAGCGGTACTCGATCTCGTTGCGCTTGTCTTGAGCAACGCCCGAGCCAAGGCTTTCGATTGCAAGCGGAGCGCCGGTCGGGTCAACTACGCGGATGTAGAACGTCTCTTCGCCGGAAGGAACCACTTCATTGGGTTCGGTGGTAAAGCAGATGTTCAGTTTGTCCACTTTGCTGGCGCGGGACTTGGTTTTCTCTTTGCCGCTGCTGCGTACGTCGACGGCCTTAACCGTTACGTTTTTCACACGGATAGCGGAAGCGATGTCAACTTTCTTGCTGAGTTGCGCGCGCTCGGTTTCCAGTTGCGTTTTTTCCGAGATCAGCGCAGCCTTTGCCGTGCTTTCCTCCTGGAGTTGCGACTGTGTCTGATTAAGAGTCGTGCTCAGTTCCTGGTTTTGGGTAGAGAGTTGCGTGTTGCTCTCCGTCAGTTCGCCTACCTGCTTTTTCAGGTTGTCGATCTCGGTCAGGTACTGGTTTTTCTGACGCTCGAAGCTGGACATTGCGCCGCGGTATTCCTTGTTTTTCTGGATCAGGCCGGCGATTTCGTTTTTGCTCGTTTCCAGTTGCTGCAATTGTTCGTTGATCTTGGCATCAAGTTCAGCATTGATGCCTTTTTGCTGCTCGAGCTGTGTAACGGCATCATTGTACTTGGTTTCCAGTTCATTCATTGCCTCCTTCTGCTGCGTCAGTTCCATGGTAGTAGTATCCAGCTGCTTGCTGGTGTTGTATTTACTAACCAATAAAAACACGCACAGGCCGAGTAGTGCAGCGATGGCAACGCCCATAATGGTCGTGAGACGCTTCTGATTGTTGTCTTCGTTGTTGCCGTAATTCGGAGTAGTGGGCTGATTGAAATTGGTGGGTGTGCTCATATCAGATAAAAAGTGTGATGAAAGGTTTAACGTTAGAATTTGATGTCAAAATTTTCATCATAGGCGCGACCGGCATAAAGCAAGGTTGTGATAGCAGAATTTTAAACGGTTGTGTTTTGAAAAGTCACGGCATAAACCGCGTTTCGTCGTTCTTTATTGCATTTTGATCGTATGATTTATTCCAATTTTTTTTTGTAAACTACTCTATTCTATTGATTGTCAGCAAAATAAAAATATCGGGCCAGTGGAAATTTTTTTGCTTTCCGGCAAGGTCTTCACCGATCTCGCGGGAAGCCTTACCTTTGTGTGTCACTCATTTTTGGGCGCCGCCCGCCTTATGAACCTATACGTTTATGTCGCTTTTTGAAACCTTCGACCTGTACAACATTCTCTTTCTCGACATCGAAACGGTGCCGGGAACCCGCGACTTTGAAGAACTGAATGAAGAACTGCAGGAGTTGTGGGGTATCAAGAGCCGCTCTATCCTGCGCAAGACGCAGGATGAACTGGAATACGATGAAATTGCGGATGCCTACAACACACGGGCGGGCATTTATGCCGAATTCGGAAAAATCGTGTGCATTTCTGTCGGATTCCTCACCCGGCAGCCCGACAGCAATGAACCGCTGCTGCGTTTAAAGTCGTTCACCAACCACATGGAAGCCGGCCTGCTCGACGACTTCAGCGAGGTATTGAACAAACATTTCAACAATCCCGACAAGTTTGCCATCTGCGGCCACAATATTAAGGAGTTCGATATTCCGTATATCTGCCGCCGTATGATGGTCAATCAATTGCCTTTCCCGCGCATGCTCGATATTGCGGGCAAAAAGCCCTGGGAGACCAAGCATTTGCTGGATACGATGGAGCTCTGGAAGTTCGGCGACATCAAAAATTACACTTCCTTGCGACTGCTGGCCGCCATATTCGGCTTCCCTTCCCCCAAAGACGATATGGACGGCAGCGAAGTGGCCGGGGTTTACTGGGAAGAACGCGATCTCGACCGTATCGCCACTTATTGTGAAAAAGATGTCCTGGCGACCGTACAACTATATCTTAAAATGCGCCGCATGCCTGTACTCAACAGCGAACAAATCGTTATAGTCAGGTGAGCCAAACCCCGTCTGTTGCAAAAACATACCACGTTATTACACATGAGAAAACATATCGTTGCTCCATCCGTACTGGCCGCCGATTTTACACGGCTTGCCGAAGAAATTGAAATGGTCAACAACAGCGAGGCGGACTGGTTCCACCTCGACGTGATGGATGGCCGTTTTGTCCCGAACATCACCTTCGGCATGTTCATCGTCGAAGCCATTAGTAAAATGGCCCGAAAACCCCTCGACGTTCATTTAATGATCGTGGAGCCGGAAAAATACATTGAAGCATTCCGCAAGGCCGGCGCGCACGTCATCACTGTCCACGCGGAAGCCTGCCCGCACCTGCACCGCACCGTCCACCAAATCCGGGAGACGGGCGCCCTGGCAGGCGTTGCGCTCAACCCCCACACTCCGGTTCAGGTGCTGGAGAATGTGATCGAGGATATCGACCTGGTCTGCCTGATGTCGGTGAATCCGGGCTTTGGCGGCCAAAAGTTTATTTATCACAGCCTGCCCAAAACGCGTCAGTTGCGGGAGATGATCGATACGGCCAATTCCAGGGCGCTGATCGAAATTGACGGCGGGGTAGGTATGCAGAATGCAGAATCGCTCCTTCAGGCGGGCGCAGATGTGCTGGTGGCCGGCAGCAGCGTCTTTGGCGCCGACGACCCGCCCGCAACGATTCGGGCCTTAAAAGCGTTTCAACCGGTGTTTGACTTTTAAAGCATGAAGAAAATAGACAAACTCGTGATGTCCAGCCTTGTGGGACCGTTCGTCGTCTCGTTCGGCATCGCCCTGTTTGTGCTCGTCATGCAGATCTTATGGCTCTATATCGATGAGATTGCGGGGAAGGGCGTCAGTATCTTTATCATGATCGAGTTGATCGGCTATATGTCCGTCTCGATGTTTCCGCTGGCACTGCCCATCGCCATTCTGATTGCTTCGGTAATGGTCATGGGCAATCTGGCGGAGCGTTATGAGTTGTCGAGCATGAAATCGGCAGGCGTACCGCTTATCCGCATTATGCGCGGCCTGATCGTCTGGGCGATGGCTACGAGTTTGTTTTCTTACCTCTGTTCCGACTTTATCATCCCGCTCGCCACGCTTGAATTTAAGTCGCGGCTGACCGATATCCGGAGACAAAAGCCGGCACTGGCACTCGAAAAGGGCATTTTCAACGAAGATTTTAGGCAGTTTGTGATCCGTATTGGCGACAAGGAGCCCGATGGAGAGACGATCAGCGATGTGATGATTGAAAATCAAACGAATACGGGCAAACTAAAATTTAACAAAATCCTGGCAGACAGCGGCCAGATGTATACTACCGACGACAGGCGGTATTTTGTGATGAACCTTTTTAACGGAACGCAATACCAGGAGCCGGGTGTGCAGGGGGAGACGCAAAAAGGCGCCCATCCCTTTATTCGAACAAATTTCAAATCGTGGACAAAGGTGTGGGATATGAAGGAGTTTGAACTGGTGAGCAGCGACAAAGACAATTTTGCCAACAACAGGGCCTTTCTGAGCATGAACCAACTGCGGGCCAATATCGATTCGCTCGCAACAATCATGGAAAGTGGAAAACAGGCTATTGTTGACGATCTTTTACAGCCCCTCAAGCGACAACCCTTAAAGCCGCAGCCAGTAAGAAAGGATTCCACAAAGCAAGCATCCAATATAAAGATCAGCAAGATCAGCAGGAGCGTAGCCAAGCAATTCCAGTCGGCCAAAATGGAAGATGTTGTTCCCCGAAAACCAAAATTACCTATACAGGAGATAAACAAACCGTTCGATCAATACGCCTCTTTTGACGAGACTTTTCGGGCCGAAGACAGGGAAGCGTTGCTGAAGGAGGCCTTCACGCGGTCCCGCAGCGGCACCTCTGCGGTGGAAACCCGCCAGTCGCAGATTAACGGACGGCGTACCGAGTACGTCAAAACAGGCTACGAATTGTACATCAAGTACAGTTATGCCCTGGTTTGCTTCATTTTTCTGTTTATCGGGGCGCCGATGGGTGCGATCATCCGCAAGGGCGGTTTCGGGTATCCGATACTGGTTTCCATTATCTTCTTTGTGACCTTTATCATGCTTGCCATCCTGTGCAAAAAACTGGCGGAGACATACCTCATGACCCCGTTCTGGGCGGCCATGGTGCCATGCCTGATATTGGTGCCCATCGGCGTTTTCCTCACCCGTAAGGCCATGAATGATTCGCAGTTGTTCAGTACGGATCGCCTTGACCGCCTGATCCGGTATTTGCGCGTCCGTTTCCAAAAGCAAAATCCTGCCGCTGCGTCATGAAAAATATATGGGGCAATTCGTGGTTCATGATTCCGGCCCTGTTGTTTTTTAACGCCGGACTGCTGGTGCTGTATTATGTTTCCTATGGCGATGAAATATTGTATTTCAACGACCTGCGCGAGGAGCCGTTCAATACTGTTTTCCGACTGATCACGCATATGGGTGAAGCCTATGCCTTTTTCCTCTTTGGCGTGGCAGCCATGTTCTGGCGCTGGCGATATGCATTGCTTATTGCCCTGACCGGGCTCATTACCCTGCCCACCTCTTTTATTATCAAGGACAGCTTCGGCACCGACCGGCCGATAACCTATTTTACCAACCGGGATATGCGCCAGGATGTCGTGACAGTCCCCGGCGTCGTGCTCAATACCGGCCAAACAAGTTTTCCTTCCGGTCATTCCATGGCTGCATTCGGTTTATACAGTATGCTTACGCTTATTGCCGGAAAAAGACGGCGGCGGCTCGGGTTGCTTTTTGCCGTGATGGCTATCCTGGTGGCAATATCCAGGGTGTTCCTGGTACAACATTTTTTGTCAGACATACTGGCCGGCGCCTTGCTAGGCTTGGTAGTCAGCGGGCTGGTATGGCGGCTCGACAGTACAGACTTGTTCCAGCGTTGGCCTTTGCTTGACACGGGACTACTCCAACGCAGAGATCGCGTCGCCTGAAGCCTTCTCCATGCTTCAGGTCAGTTTTTCCTGCACATATCCGGAAATGCCCGGCCAGTCGTCCGGGTGGAATACCTTCCAGTCGCCGTGTTTCCTGAACCAGGTAGCCTGCCGCTTCGCGTAGTTGCGCGTGTGTTGCTTTATCTTTTCCAGGGCTTCTGTCCGGCTGATCTTCCCGTCAAAAAAATCAAACCATTCCTCATAACCCACAGTGCGCAGTGCCGGTCGGTCGCGGTAGGGCAGGAGGCCTTGCGCTTCCGACTCAAGTCCGGCGGCGATCATGGCGTCGACTCTTTGCTCAATCCGGGCATACAATTCTGGGCGAGGCATATCGAGCAGGATAAAAACGGGTGTAAAAGCCCTTGCCTTTTTGTTTTTATTCAGAAAATCCGAATAAGGCCGACCCGTTTCCATGCATACCTCGAGGGCGCGCCTGAGCCGGGCAGGGTTTTGCCGGTCCACCGTATTGAAATAGAGCGGATCGCGCAAAGCAAGTTGCTCTTGCAACCATGCTTTTCCCTCCTGGCGTTCGCCTGCGGCCACCAAAGTCTTCGTTTCATCCGATACTTCGGGAAA